>Ga0153915_10001957_pt1 | contig 18969 bp, 16 predicted proteins | sample Opewatmetagenome_2_FD_107003 | JGI IMG/M metagenome (GOLD analysis project Ga0153915, IMG submission 107003) | Freshwater wetland microbial communities from Ohio, USA - Open water 3 Core 3 Depth 3 metaG | ecosystem: Environmental > Aquatic > Freshwater > Wetlands | place: USA: Ohio, Lake Erie...
CAGGCCGGCGAAGTTGCCCTGGCGCGCGACGAACGTCTCGACGCCGAAACCGGCGGCACGCAGGCGGGCTTCCGTGCGCGGCAATTCGAGCGGATCGACGTCGAGGCCGATCAGGCGTCCGCCCGGCTGGATGCGTTCGAGGATCGCCTGCGCATGGCCGCCGCCGCCGAGCGTGCAGTCCACCGCGATCTCGCCGGGGACAGGCTGAAGGCAGCCGAGCACTTCATCAACCATGATCGGCCGATGCGTGCCCGCGAGCGTCTTGCCGGACGCGAGGATCTTCCGGACATCCTCGGCGTAGCGCTCGGGGTTCAGCTCTTTGTACTTCTGGTGGAACCCGCGCGGGTTCTTGCCGGGGTATCTCGGACGCCGTGTATGCACGTCTTGTCTGCCTACTTTATCTAACACGGAGGCGGCCGACGGCAGTGACGCTCATGCCTGAAGGCAGCCGGTTCACGCCAGGCAGCGCGCGTTCGTAGTCGATCGCGGCGCCCGCCGCGAGCCGGCCTTTTCGAAGCGGCAGCGCCGTCACTCCGAGAAATATCCGTCCCGTCGGATCGCGGAAGTCCGCGAGCGCGCCTTCGCGGCGCAGCCGATCGTCGTGCCGCAGGCCGGCGCGCACCTCGACCTGGTCGCGCCACGCCACTTCCGCGCCCGCTTCGAAGATGGAACGCCAGTCGTCCACGTACGTCGCGCCGGCGCGGCCCGTCAGGGCGAACGACGTGTCGCCGCGCAACGCGTGGGCGAATCGAAATCCACCGAGGACTGTGGCGCCGCTGCGGAAGTCCGGATAGACAAAGAGTGGCTGAAAGGAAACGTCAGCCGTCGGCGCCAACGTCCAGCCGCGGCCGACGTCGGCGCGTGGCGTCGCGATGTCGGCGTCGAGGGTGATCCAGACAAGAGCGGCGGCTGCGAGCATCGGCGAGGTGGGTACGTTGTTACTATAGGTCGCATGAAGCTGATGGCGGCCTCTGTGATGACGGCGGCGCTGGCGCTGGCCGGTCAATGGCTGAACACGCCGGCGCCGGGCGTCCCGCGCACGCCGGACGGCAAGGTCGATCTCGCGGCGCCCGCGCCGAAGGCCGCCGACGGCCGTCCCGATCTGTCCGGCGTGTGGATGCCGAACAGCCGCCCGCTGCAGGATTTGTCGATCGGCGTCCCGAACCGTGACGTGCCGTACCTGCCGTGGTCGGCGCAACTGACCAAAGAGCGGGCCGGCGGCGCGCGAGGCAAGGACGACCCCGCGGCTTACTGCGTCCCCGGCATGCCGAAGCTCGTCGTCCTGCCGTATCCGTACAAGATTTTTCAGATGCCCGGCGTGACGGCGATCCTCTACGAAGGCTTCACGACGTTCCGCCAGATCTTCACCGACGGCCGCGAGCTCCCGAAAGATCCGCAGCCGTCGTGGATGGGCTACTCGGTCGGTAAATGGGACGGCGACACGTTCGTCGTCGATACGATCGGGATCAACGACAAAACCTGGATGGACAACGTGGGCCGGCCGCACACCGACGCGCTGCACACGATCGAGCGCTATCGCCGCCGCAGCTTCGGGACGATGGACGTGACGCTGACGATCGACGACCCGAAAGCGTATGCGCGCCCCTGGACCGTGGACATCAGCCCGTCACGCATCGTCGTCGGCCAGGATCTGCTCGAGTACGTCTGCACCGAGAACAACCGCGACGTCCCGCACCTCTTCGGCGACGGACGGTAGCGTCATCCGCCGATCGCAACGTCGAGGCTGGCCGCGGGCCGCCGGACGCAACGCGCCGGCAGTCGGGCTCCGCTCGAAACCTTCCGCTCCGCGCGACGACTAGCAGCCTGTTTCAGCGCCAGACCGTACGTGGCAAACGCCACCTGTGCTTTGTCGAACACCACGGATCACGCTCACTGAAGTCGTCGCGCGTGCCTCGCTACGCCCGACATGCGTGCGATCCTGCATTCGGTGCGTCGCGACGGTGTCCGATGCCCGTCAGGCGCGCGGCTAGTTGTCCGTTGGCTTTTCCTGGACCGAGTCGATCACGAGGACCGGCATCGGCCGCTTGCGCATCTCGAGCTTCAGGCCAAGCTGTTTGTTCACGGCGTCAAAGAGCGACACTCCGCCCGTCGGGTCTGAGGCCTCCGGTCCGGCGCCGGGCCCAGGCGCGTCGCCGCCGCGGCCGCGTCCGGGTCCTCCGTTGAGCAGGCCGATCGGCGTGAACGTGATCGTGAAGTCGTACGATCCTTCGAGGCCCGTTTTGTCCTCCACGGGCACGCGGACGTAGCCGTTCGCCATGCGCGGCAGATCCTCCGCGAGCTGGGCCATCGTCATGTTCTTCACCGTGACCATCCGCCCGAGGATCGCGTTGCGCTGATCCTTCTGATCCGGTGCCGGCCCTTCTTTGAACCCCGTGCGGTTGGATGGGTCGGCTTTCGCCATCTTCGGCCTGTCGGTGAGCAGTGTGTACGCCGTCACAGGACGATCTTCGTAGTGCGACTTCAGCTTGAAGCGTTCGACGATGAGCGCGCGAAGCATCGCCTTGAGGTCGTCGATGTCCGCGCTCGGGTTGTTCGCCGGCCCACTGACGGCGGTCGACGTCTTCGCGACCAGGCTGTACCTGGTCTCGTCGAACCATTTCGGCGCGCCAACGAGCATCTCATCGGTGTTGATGTCCCAGGCAAGCTGTATGAACATCTTCATCGTGACGCCGTTGGCCTCGATGCGCCCGCCCGGCATGAGGCGGAGGTTCGGCTGCGCGTCCGGCGGGCTGAGTTTGACCTCGGCGACGTCGAACTCCATGGGCGGCGGCGCCGGAATGCTCGCCGCGATGCCGGACGGATTGTCGGTCGGTTTCTGATTCACGCTGTCAACGACATAGACCGGCGTCGGCACGCGCTGCTGCTCGAGCTTCAGCCCGAGCTGCTGTTCGACCATGGTGAAAATCGAGATACCGTCCGATCCCGCGCGCCCCAGCACAGCGAATGGTGTGAACCTGATATCGAAATCCCAGTACCCCTTGAGTCCCGTCAGATCCTGGACCGGGCTGGTGAGGTACGGACCGGCAATGCCGCGGAGCTGCCGCACGAACAGCTCCATCGACATCCCTTTGCACGATCCCACCAGCATCGGGAGGCCGTTGGCCTGGGGTTCTCCGCGTCCCTGGCATCCCGCGCCCGGGCCGGCCGCTTCCTTCAACTTGTGCTTGTCTTTGCCGAGCGTCAGCACGTAGCCGGGCATCGGCCGCGAGTCCTTGTGCAGCGCGAGCTTGAACCGCTCGGCCAGCATCGACTGCAGCATCAGCTTGAGGGTGTCGGGCGAGGTGCCATCCGGCGCTTTGGCGGCGATGTCGAAGCGATCGCGCTCGAGCCAGTTCGGCCCCCCGACGACGAGATCGGCGTCGGTGATGCCGTAGGCGGTCGCGATCAGATCGACCATCGTGGCGTTCCGCAGGTCGTAGCGGCCGCCCCGAAGGACGCCGCCCGTCATGGACGGCGCCTGATTATTGCTGTGGGCCCGCTGGTGGACATCCGCGACGTCGAATTTCGGGGAATTCTGCTGGGTTTGGGCGTATCCGGCGACTGGTAACAGGGCGACGACGGCGACGGCGGCACAGATCTGTCTCACCATTCCGACCTCCGTGACATGAGCAACTACGCCGGTGACGGTTCCATGGCGGCGGAAGTTCCGCTAATGAATCGTTTAGACCCCGCTTCGCGTCATACAGTCGGCCAATTCTGGCGTAAGATTGCCCCGGGAATGGGAGGTCTTGGAATGAAACGTACAGCTCTGATTGTTGTTACTGTCTTTGCGGCGTCGGCCATTGCCCTGGCGCAGGGTCGCGGTGCGCCGCAGCCCCCGCCGCCGCTCGAGCCGGGCGCATCGCAGGCCGACGTCGACCTGGCGCTGCTCGCGGCGCCGGGTAACCTGAAAGATCAGGCGACCGTGATCAAGTGGGCGCCGGATCACACCTACACGACGCTGCGAAAGGGCACGAACCGCATGGTCTGCTACGACCGGTCCGGGTTCCCGCTGCAGCAGCCGTTCTCGATCGAGTGCACCAGCCTCGGCAACCTCGATCGCGTGAAGCAGAACATGACGATCGAAGCGCTCGGAGATCGCGCGAAGGCGCAGGCGGCTTTCGACGAGGCTGAGAAGAACGGCACGCGCGTGAAGCCGGAGTTCGGCTCGGTCTTCTATCACGTGATGGGCCCGGATCGGGAACACCCGCGCAACCACATGACGGTCTCCGTGCCTGGCGCGACGATGGCGTCGCTCGGGTTGCCGGAGAACGGTCGCGGCGGCGGCGTGTGGATCATGAACGCGGGCACCACGACCGCGCATCTCATGGTCCCTGGCGAATAACCGCAGGGTGAAGCACCTGATCGTCGGTTTGCTTGCCGGGGCAGCGCTTGCTGCTCCGCGCAAGCAGACATTCACCGGCGTCATCACCGACAACATGTGCGCGCAGACCGGCCACGCGGCCATGCGCATGGGACCGACCGACGCCGAATGCACGGTCGCGTGCATCCAGTCGCACGGCGCGCTGTATGTCCTCCTCGCCGGCAAGAACGTCTACGACCTCAGTAATCAGCAGCTGCCGGAACGATTCGCGGGCGAGAAGGTGCGCGTCACCGGCACGCTCGACGCGAAGACGAAGACCATCACCGTCGATTCGATCGTTCCCGCCAGATAGTTTTTTCTTCGCGCATTCTGGCCCGCCCCATGCAGGCAGTCCTGCGCGTGCGGTCTTTCTGCGGCGATTCGTCGCAAATCGTGTAACTACTACGAACTTCAGTCTGTAGGTTTTGCATGCCTGAGAGTTTCGGCGCCCGCCTGAGACGTCAACGCGAGCGGCAACAAATTTCGCTCGCGTCGATCGCCGAGCAGACCAAGATTCATCAGCCATTGCTCGAAGAGCTCGAGCGCGACTCGGTGTCGCACTGGCCGTCGGGCATCTTTCGCCGCGCGTTCATTCGGGCGTACGCGGAAGCCATCGGCCTGCGGCCCGATGACGTGGTGCGTGAGTTTCTGGCGCTCTATCCGGACCCGATCGAAGTCGTGTCCATTGGAGCGACGCTGGCATCGGTCCCCAGCACAAAGCAGCGGCCGCCGACCCGGCTCGGCAACGTCGCCGGGGCGGCGATGGAATCAGTGCTCGGGTTCCTTCGGAGATTGTTCGGGCAGGACGACACCGACGCCGAACATCGCGCTCAGGGAACCTCGAGAACCCCGAGAACCTCGGGAACCCCTGATCTCTTCGATCTCGATCTCCTGGCGGCAGGGCACCTGTGCACGAAACTTGCGCAGGCCGAGATCGGATGCGACGTGAGCCTGCTGCTTCGCGAGGCCGTGCGAATCCTGGACGCCGTCGGCGTCATTGTGTGGGCGTGGGATCCGGAAACGAACGCCCTGAAGCCGGCGCTCGCCGAAGGCTATTCGCAGCGCGTGCTGGCGCAGCTCCCCAAAGTCGGCCGTGACACGGACAACGCGACCGCGGCGGCGTTTCGATCGGCGCAGACGTGCGCGGTCGCCGGCGGCGAGCGCGCGACAAGCGCGCTGGCCGTGCCCGTGATGGCGCCCGGTGGTTGTGTCGGCGTGCTGGCGGTTGAGCTTCCGAACGGCACCGAGAAAGCCGGAGCGGTCCGCGCGGTCGTGACGATGATCGCGGCGCAGATGGGGCGGCTGGTCGATCCTACGCGCCCCGGCCGTCAAGAGCGTCATGAACGATCCGCCCACCCACCATCGTCAGCAGTGAACGCGTGCGCGTGATGTCGGTGTCGGGAACCGTGAAGAAGTCGCGGTCGAGAACGGCCAGGTCGGCGTGGTTGCCGGTTTCGATCGAGCCGAGGCCGTCCTCTTCGATGAACCACTTGTTGGCGGCCGTGGCGAGCCAGATCATCTCCTGCCGCGTGAGCGTCTGATCGCCGAGGATCGGCTGCCCGGCGAGATTGCGCCCGGTGACGATCGTGTAGAAGTTCAGCCACGGGTTGATGACCGTGATGTCGCCGCCGTCTGAGTGGTAGCCCTTCCTGATCGGATGCGTCATGAGCATCCGGTACGGCGGGCCGACGTTCGTGCCGTTCCGGAGCGGTCCCCAGCCGACGAGCACGCCCATGCCCATCGCGTTCATCCGATTCGCCAGGTCGACGGGGAAGTCGGGGATGTGCGAGATGATCCAGCGCAGGTTCGCGAGCGGAATCTCGGCGTTCACCGTCTCGCGGTCTTTAACAAGGTTGGTCACGCCCGCCAGGTTCAAGGCGTGGTCTTCGGCGCGCCAGCCGGCCTTCGCGATCGCGCGCAGCCCTTCGACGCCGCCGCCCGTGAACTCGCCGATCCCGCCTGTTTTCATCCATTCGTCGCCGAAAAACGGAAACGCGTTCCTCAGGCGAGGTCCAAGCGTCGGCAGCGGAGGACTGGCCGTCGGCGAGTCCTGATGCAGGAAGTCGACGCGCAGCCGGGCCGGCAGCGCGCCCTCGCGGTGGATTGCGAGAAACGGGTTGTGCATCGTGTACGTGTTCTCGCTCGCGACGCCGCCGGCGGGATCCTCTGAATGAAACGCGCCGCAGTCGCGGTGCGTCGTGATGCCGAGCCTCGCGTAGTACTGCAGCGCGCCGAGCGCCGTTCGCCTGCGTGCCTCGGGCGTCAGCAGTTCCTTGCGGAGCGTCTGCAGCGCGAGGCCGAGCGCCGGCCCCGCGATGGCGCCGTCGGCGGTGACCGTCACGCCCCTGGCTTCGAGCCAGGCTTTGCCTTCGCTGTTGGTTCTCGTCCCGCCCTGCGCCGCCTGGATGTAGACCGGCCGGTTGACGGCATCGAGCTCGGTCAGCGTCGGCAGGCGGCGCTCCGCGAACTGATTCGCGGAGATCGGCCCGACCGTCGTGATGAACTCGCCGCGCGGGACGCCGGCGCTTCGCGCCTTCAACTCGGCGACTGCGTCGGGGATCGTGAAGACGTGTTCGAGCGGCGTGTGCCAGCCCGGCCGGTTGCCGACGAGCACGATGTGGTTGTGCGCGTCGATGATGCCCGGGATGACGGTCTTGCCCTTCAGATCAATCCGCCGGGCGCCGCGGGCGGACAGGCTGTTGCCGACGGCCGCGAAGCGTCCGTTCTGAATCAGCACCTGGGAGACGACGCGGCTGGCGGCGTCCATGGTGTGGATCCGGCCGTTGACGAGCAGGAGATCCTGCGACTGTCCGAACAGCGTCGCGACGTCGAGGCCGGCGACGGCCAGTGCGCCCGCGCCGCCGAGAAACTGCCTGCGCGAAAATCGTTCAGTCATTCATTGGCCACAGAGTCACGGAGTCACGGAGAAAGAGATTTTAGAAGACATTCAATGCAGAGCCGCTGAGCGCGCAGAGTTCGATGACGATTCCCGATCCTCTGTGACTCTGTGCCGCTGTGGCAGATTAACTCCGCAACACTCTGCGATCTTTGCGATCTCTGCGTTTGACGTCGTCGTGCAGCGTCACTGCCGGAGCTCCGCCATGAGCGCGTCGAGCTGCTGATACTGCAGGCATCCGCCCGTCGGCGGGGACGGCGGACAGCCGGTCGCGCGCCAGCCGTACTCCATCTCGATCGTCTTCGCGAGGCTGTCTTTGCTCGTGCCCGCGCGGACCAGAGCGCGCAGGTGCGTCTGCATCGCGGCCACGCCCGCCCTGAACGCGCGCACATCATCTTTTGTCGAGACAGGACCGTGGCCCGGGATGACCGTGTCGAAGTCGAGCGACAGCGCGCCGTCGAGCGTCTTCGTCCACTCGAGGAGGCTCCCGCCCTGCGACGAGTCCACGAACAGATTCGATCCCGGCGGATACGTCCGCGCGCCCGCGCGGCCCGGTCCGGTCGCCAGAAACAGATCGCCCGTGTGAATCACCTTGAGATCGGGGAAGTAGATGATCGCGTCGCCGCTCGTGTGGCCGCGTCCGAACCAGCGCGCGCGCACTTCTTTGCCGCCGAGAAAGACCGACGTCTCCTCGGAGAACGTGATGCGCGGCAAACCGATGGGCGTGCCCGGCGTGTCTTCGAAATAGGGCGTGCGATGCGCGACGAGGTTCGCACGCGCGTTCTTGTGCGCGATGACCTCGGCAATCGGCAGCATCAGCGCGTCGCCGCCTGCGTGGTCGTCGTGCTGGTGGGTGTTGATGACGTAGCGCAGCGGCTGGTTCGTGACCGCCTTCACCTGCGCGAGGATGCCGTCGTGGTTCCGGTAGAACATGTCGTCCACCAGAATCACGCCCTCTCCCGTCACGAGCATGGCGACGTTGCCGCCGTCGCCGGCGATGAGGAAGAGGTTGTCTTTGACCTTCGTCGTCGTGAGCGGCCGCGCGGGCTTCTGCGTTTGCGTGTACACCGCCCACGACACCACGAGTGGCGCGAGAAGGACGACAAGCGGAAGGAGGGCTCTCTTTGTCGAGTTCAACGGCGTGCGGTGAATCTTACGCTCAGTGCGCGGCTTTGCGGAAGAGACCGCGGAAGCGGCTCGAGCCGGCGAGCGTGCGCGCGATCTGGGGATCGACGCCGCTTTGCGTCAGGCCGGCAACCACGGCGTGATAGCCCGCGATGATCTCCTCGGCGGCCTTGAACGGGTCGGGCGCGCGGAACGCCGCCTTCGCGAGCAGCCTGGCGAAGGCCACGTTGTCTTCGAACTTCTTGAGCAGCTTTGCGAACCGCTTGAAATGCTCCATCGCTTTCCGCCGCGGGGCGCCGGCCTTGAAGCAGGCGTTGGCGAGCGTGCGCGCGACGCTGGGATCGATGGCGTGGAGCTGCTGCGCGACGGCGCTGTATTCCGCGAGGTACCGGCGGCCGGTCTCGACGGGGCGGGCGGCCTCAATCGCCGCATCGAAAATCGTGCGGGCAATGCGCCGGTCGGCCGCCGTCAGCTCGCCGAGAAACTCTTCGACCTGGCGCGCCGAGAGTTTCGGCAGCACCTTGATGATTTGACGATCGCCCAGCCCCACGTGATGGCGCAGCCGGGCCGTTTCCTGCCGGAGGATCCCGCCGGCGGCCCGCCACACCGCATGGTCGCCCAGCTCGTCGTCTCTGAACTTGAAGACGAACTGGAAGGCCATGCGCTGTGCCAGCGCCGCCGGCAGTTCCTGGGCTTCGAGCGCCGCCGAGATTTCCGCGCGGCGCTCGCTCTTCCGCTCCGAAAGGGCGCCCCGGCGCATCGCAGTCTGTCGAACGCGTCCGAGAAGAGCGTGAGCTGTTCTGGTGGCTGCGTTCACAGGGGCCCCCGGCTGCCGCGACTACATCTCGCGTTCGCCAGTGCGGATCTTGTAGCTGGACTGGACCGGTGTGACGAAGACGCGGCCGTCACCGATCTCTCCGGTGCGCGCCGCCGCGACGATCGCCTTGATCGTCGCGTCCACGGCGCTGTCCGCGACGACCGTCTCGATCGACATCTTCGGCAGCAGGCTCACGTTGTATTCCTTGCCGCGATAGATCGCCGTGTGGCCTTTCTGCTGTCCGTGTCCGCGTACCTCGGTCACGGTCATGCCCGACACGCCGATCTTCTCCAGCGCTTCCTTGACCTCGTCCACTTTGTTGGGACGGACAATCGCTTTGATGAGCTGCATTCGCGTGCCTCCTAATTCTTTCCGGAGAGGTGCAACGCTTCCGACGGATGCGTCGCGAATTCCGGATAGGCGAACATGCCGTGCTCGTGGATATCGAGACCCTCGATCTCGCCTTCGCGCGAGATGCGCAGCGTACCCGTGGCCTTCACCGCATACATCAGGATGAACGCGACGACGAGCGTGGCGGCTGTGATGGAGAAGCTGCCGATGGCCTGCGCCACGAGCTGTCCGGTGCCGCCGCCGTAGAAGAGTCCTTTCACCACGGCGCTCGTGTCCGCGCCGGTGGGCGTCGGCGCGCCGTAGGCGCCCGTCGCGAACAGACCGAGCGAGAGCGTGCCCCAGATGCCCGCGACCATGTGGACGGGGACGGCGCCGATCGGATCGTCGATGCGGAGGTACTCGAGCGCGTCCGTCGCCCAGATCACGACGATGCCGGCGACCGCGCCGATGAAGAACGCGCCCGTCGGGCTCACCCAGTAGCACGGGCAGGTGATCGCGACCAGTCCGGCGAGGAATCCGTTGGTCGTGAGCCCCAGATCCCACTTGCCTGTTCGCGCATAGGCATAGAACAGCGCGGCGAGGCCCGCCGAACATGCCGCCATCGTCGTCGTGAACGAGACGCGGCCGATGCCCTGTGCGTCGAGAGCAGACAGCGTGCTGCCCGGGTTGAAGCCGTACCAGCCGAACCAGAGAATCAGGCCGCCGACGGCGCCGAGGATGATGTTGTGCGGAAGCATCGGGCCGCCGCCGTCACGCGCGAACACGCGCCCGAGCCGTGGCCCAAGCGCAATGGCGCCTGCCAGTGAAATCGCACCGCCAATCGTGTGCACCACGGTCGAGCCGGCGAAGTCGTGGAACGGCACGCTCAGCGTGTTGAGCCAGCCGTCCGGACCCCAGGCCCAGTGGCCGATGATCGGATAGATGAACCCGGTGACGCCGATGGAGTAGAGGATGTCGCCGATGAAGCCGCAGCGGCCGACCATCGCGCCCGAGGTGATGGTCGAGCAGGTGTCGGCGAACGCGAACTGGAACACCCAGAACGCGAGCAGCGGCACGCCCGTCGATCCGTACGTGTCGGCGAGGCCCTTCAGGAAGAACCCGTGCTTGCCGATGAAGCCGCTGCCGTCCTCGAACATGAAGGCGAAGCCCCATGCCCAGAACGTCACGCCGCAGATGCACGTATCGACGATGCCTTCGACGAGGATGTTGATGGATTCGCGCGACCGCGCGAATCCCGCTTCGAGCATGACGAAGCCGACCTGCATGCCGAAGACGAGGAACGCGGCGATGAGCGTCCACGCGGTGTTGATCGCGTTGACTTCGGGAGACGGACCGCTCGCGGGCGCCTGCGCGAACACGGCCGGCGCCAGGAAGATCTTCATGGCGGTCAGCAGGAGGATGAGGCCGATGGCCTTTCCCCCGGCCAGCGCGAGCACCTTCGCCCGCATGTCGGGGTCGCTGAGATTGGTCGTGATTCGCTTCCAGAGCGTGTTAACGCGCATGAACGGTTTCTCCTTTTTGTGTCTTGATGCGAGCTACGGGTGCCTGCGGCTACACGGATACCGAGATCGCGCATTGCGGGCGCGACATCGCCGTCAGCCGGGGTACGACGACGAACGGATCTACAACCGAAGGACGGACCGCTGGACGGGCGGTGCGGGAGAGAGGCTGAACGCTGACGCGAGAAGTCTGCGGATCGCCAGGTCGCTGACGGCGGCAGCAGACGTAGATGCGTCGAGCACCGTCGGAGCGAGCACGGAGACGAATGCGCCTGCCGCGGACCCTTCGCTCACCGTCGGCGTCGTGGACGACTCAGGTGCTGCCGGCGCGCTGTGGTGACTTCGGGTCCCCAGCAGATCGTGAAGGTCGACCGTCTGCAGCGGCGCCGTGAACGGCAGCACGATCTGCAGGATGAACCACCACGAGAGAAGCCGTTTGAGATGCATGTTCACGAGGGTGTTGCTCTGTGCTAATACAAGATGAGTACCGCACGCGCGCGCACGTTGTGGGATGGACGTTTTGCCGATCTTTCTCAGTAATCTTGGTGTTTTGCCGGATCTTCCGCTTACGGCGGATCTGGCTTATGTCGAGACATAAATGTGCGTCATTGATTACTAGGACAACAAAAAAGTCTGATTCCAGGCGGCCCGATGTCGACGCCCAAACCACGCAGCATCACGATTACGACAGTTATGTCGCATTGTTTTGCCGCTTATCAGTTTTGTATGAATCGCCGCATGAAAGTCCTTCTCTTTTGCGTCTTACTTGTCGCGGGAGTTGTGGCTGCGGAGAACACGACGGCGAAAGTCCCGCGGACGCGCGATGGCCATCCGGATTTGCGCGGTAACTGGTCGTACGCGACGCTGACGACGCTGGAGCGGCCGAAGGAATTCGGCAACAAAGCGTTTCTCACGGCGGCCGAAGCCGCGGAGCTCGAGAAGGAGATCCTGACCGTGCAGAACCGCGATCGGCGCGACGGCGCCTCGCGGGCGCGCGCAAAGTCGATCCGTAGGGCGGTCCCTTCAGGGCCGCCATCATCTGCCGTCGACTGAAAAGGCGAGCAGCACGTTGCCCGGGATGCCGCCGGCGCGAGCGTAGCCTGAGCTGACGAACATCATTCCGTCGGCGATTGCCGGACCGGGACCGTCAAACGACCCGCCGCGGGCCGGCACTTCATTCACGGTCTTATACGGACCTGTGGCGTCGAAGTCGAAGATCACCTTGCCGTCAGCCGTTGCGTAGCCGCGCAGGTGGCCGTCGACCGAGCCGGAGAACACGATTCCCGGAATCGAGCTGACCGCGGCTGACTGCGCCGGGCTGCAGCGCGGACGCGTGCCGCAGGCCGCAGGCGCCGCGTACCAGACGCGCTCGCCCGTCGTCAGGTTGAAGGCGAACAGCCCCCCGCCGGCTTTCGGATCGGCCGTCGCCCCCTGGCTGTTCGGGATGAACACACGGACGATATCGGAGAGCGCGGCGTAGACGTTGATGCCGTCGGTGGACGAGCCCCACTGGACGCCGCCGAGCGTGCCGCCGATGCCAACGCGCTGCTGCCAGAGAATCCTGCCGTTGTCATCGGGATCCACGGCGTGCACCACGCCGGACTTCTGGCCGGCGACGAGTGCGCGCCTGCCGTTGGCGAGCGGCACGAGCATCGGCGGGGACGCGAAATCGTGGTCAGGCGCCGTCATGTCGGGACAGTTGGTCTTGTCCTCCAGGCGGCATGCCGTGTTCCATGCGTCGCCGGCGGTCATCTGACGCACCCAGAGGATCTTGCCGCTGTCGCGATCGAGAGCAATGAACGCATCGCTCATGTCCGACGCGGGCGCGCTGTAGTTGTCGCCGGTGGTGGCGTACAGGATGTTCTTGACGGGATCGACGGCCGGGCTGCTCCAGACGCCGACGCCCGATGGCCCCCACAGCTGCGTGCCGATAGCATTCTTCTTCGTCGGCTTCGGCTCTTCGCTGATCGTGTACGTCTTCCAGATCTGCTTTCCCGTCGCCGCGTCGTACGCGCCGACGCTGCCGCGGAACGTGCAGCATTCGTACGTCGGCGTGGCGCCCACGGTCTCTTCTCCGGACGAGACAGGGACGAAGAGGCGTCCGTCATGAAAGGCCACCGAGCCGACGACTCGGGCGAGCCGATTCTCGTCGGCTCTGATCGTCCAGAGCTGCGCGCCGGTGGCGGCGTTCAGCGCGTACACGTTGCCGGAGAGGTCGCCGAAGAACGCGCCGTAGATCGGTCCGGCGGCCGTCGCGATCCGGCCGATCGTCACGGCGCCGCGAACGCCGCCCTTCGCTCTGAAAAACCAGTAAATGCAGCCGCTGTCGGCGCTGAGCGAATAGACGGTGCCACCCTGGCTCCCGACAAACACGCGCCCGCCGACGACGGTCGGCTGCGCGTTGGCGTCGAGATCGCCGGGGAAGCCGAACGCCCATTTCACTTTCAGCCGCGGGGCCTGCGCCGCGGTGAAGCCGGCGGTGTTCGCGTCCTGAAAGCGCGTGTTGCTGGTGTTGTTGCCCCAACCGTTCCAGTTCTTTCCGGCCAGCGGGTTCGCGAAGTTGCCGGGCGTGACCTGCGGCGTCACGCACATCGCCGTCTGCGGCGGCGTCGTGGACAGATCGCGCGCCGACAGCGCCTTGCCGCTGACGTACTGCGCGATCGCGCGCCGCTCGGCGCCGTTGTCTCGGCTCGCCATCGAGATCATCGGCCCGCTTTCCATGGCCGCCAGCACCCGCTCGGCGGTCATCGTCTGCAGCGCGTCGCGCGCGGGCGCGCGGTCGACGCCCATGTCGTGGCACGACGCGCAGTCGCGGCGATACAGCGCCGCGCCGTCCTGCGCGAAGGCGGCTGTTGAAGCGAGTAGAAGAAATGCGAGCGACGCCGAGGCGAGGAGATGGCGCGTCATGTTCGCGCATCCTACATCACGTTAGCCGCGATTCGTGCAAGTCCCTCCGTCGCTCGTCCTTATAATGCTTGTCGTGAACAGTCTTCAGTGGAGGAAAACAGGAATGTTGAAGCGAGGAAAAGCGGCGTGGCTCTTCGTCCTCATTGTGCTGACGTTCGGTGCTGCAGGCACCGCGCGGGCCCAATCTACCGGCACTCTTCGGGGAACCATCACCGATCCTCAAGGCGCTGTCACTCCAGGCGTCTCCATCGTCATACGCAACCAGGCGACCGGCGTCGAACGCACGGCCGTCTCCGATGCGAGTGGCGAATATGTCGCGGCCTCGCTGCCGCCGGGTTCGTACCGGATCGAGGCGCAGCTGCAGGGATTTCAGACGCAGACCAGGGACGTCGAGCTTGGTGTCGCCCAGACGATCGCCGTCGATCTGCGGCTGGGTGTCGGGGGCGTGACGGAGCGTGTCAACGTCACCGCTTCGGCGCCGGTCATTGAAACCGCCACGACGTCGGTCGGGCAGGTGATTGCGCAGAAGACCGTGCAGGAAATTCCGCTGAACGGGCGCCACTTCGTCGACCTCGGGCTGCTGATTCCGGGCTCGGTCACGCCGCCGCAGAACGGGTTTCTCAGCGCGCCTCTGCGCGGCCAGGGATCGTTTGCCTTCAACACCGCCGGCAACCGCGAAGACACCGTGAACTTCATGATCAACGGCGTCAACCTGAACGATCCGGCGCAGAACCAGATCACGTTCCAGCCGTCGATCAACACCGTGTCCGAGTTCAAGGTCGACAACTCGACGTTCAGCGCCGAATACGGCCGCAACTCCGGCGCCATCGTGAACATCGCGACGCGCTCCGGCGCGAACGACGTGCATGGCGAGGCCTTCGAGTTCTTCCGCGACGATGCACTCGACTCGCGGAACTTCTTCAATACGGCGCCGTCGCCGCAGTCGCCGTTTCGCCGCAACCAGTTCGGCGCGAATTTCGGCGGGCCGATCGTCAAGAACCGCACGTTCTTTTTCGGCACGTACGAGGGGCTCCGGCAGCGGCAGGGGCTCGACATCAACAGCGGAGTGCTGCGTGACGATCAGCGCGCGGCCGTCACCGACCCCATTTCCAGACGGCTGCTGGCGCTGATTCCCACGGCGAATGCCACGGGCGCGAGCGGGGAAGGACGATTCCTCGGATCGGCGACGGCTCCGGTCGATATCGATCAGTGGACGGGTGATGTCCGCCACAACGTAAACAACGCCGATGCCGTGCACGTGTACTACGCGTTTCAGCGCGATCAGCGGGGCGAGCCGACGCTGCAGCTCAACACGATCCCCGGGTTCGGCGATACGCGGCATTCGCACCGGCAGATCATGACGCTGAACGAAACGCATATCTTCGGGTCGAATCTCGTCAACGAGGCGCGCTTCGGCTTCAACCGGATCAACATCACGTTCGAGCCGAACGCGAAGCTGAATCCGACCGACTACGGGATCAACGACGGCGTGACCACCGCCATCGGCATCCCGCAGATCACGATCGTCGGCGTCGGCCTGAACTTCGGCGGGCCGTCCAACTTCCCGCAGGGACGCACCGACACGAGCTTTGTGCTGTCCGACAGCGCCACGTATCTGCGCGGAAAGCAGACGATCAAGCTCGGCGGCGAGTTCCGCCGGATCCTGAACGACAACTTCACGTCCGACACCGGCACGTTCCAGTTCGGCAGCCTGGCGGCGTTCCAGGCCGGTCTTGGCAACAACTTCACGATCACGCTCGGTGACCGACCCTCGAACGTGCGGCAGCAGGCCGTCGGGCTCTTCGTGCAGGACAGCGTCCAGGCCTCGCCCAACCTGTCGTTCGATCTCGGCCTCCGCTACGACGGCATCATGGGCCCCACCGAAACGCAGGGCCGCTACGTGGTGTTCGATGCGGCGTCGGACTCACTCGTGCAGACGGCCAATCCGTACCCGACGGGCCATAACTTCCAGCCGCGCGTCGGCATGATCTGGAATCCGTCGAAGGACGGCCGCACGGTCGTCCGCGGCGCGTATGCGGTGATGGTCGACATGCCGGTGGCCAACGTCGTGTCGACGACCTCGTCGAATCCGCCGCTGGCGACGCCGCTGGTCTTTGCCGGCAACATCCGCCTCGACAACGCGGCGGCGACGGCGCTGGCATCGGGGCTCGCGCCGAATTCGGTCGATCCGAACTTCCAGAGCGGCCGGATGCAGACGTGGAACGTGAACATCGAGCAGCAGATCGGGCCGGCGCTCGGCGTGATGGTCGGCTACTTCGGCTCGCACGGCGACCGTCTCCGCATTACCCGCAACATCAACCAGTTCGTCAACGGCGTCCGGCCGTTTCCAACGCTGTCGAGGACGAGCGCGATTCTGCCCGGCGGCGCGCTCGGCAACATCAATGAAACAGACAGCATGGGCTGGTCGAACTACAAGGGCCTGTGGTTGACGGCCAACGAGCGGCCGTTCAAAGGGCTGCAGTTCAACACGTCGTACACGCTTTCGAAGTCGACAGACACGAACTCGCTGAGCACCGCCGCCATCGTCGTTCAGGACAGCAACAACATTGCCGACAGCGAGGGGCCGTCGGACTTCGACGTCCGGCACCGCTTTGTCATCAACGCCATCTACGAGCTGCCGTTCAAGGGCAACCGGCTCGTCGAGGGATGGCAGATCGGCGTCATCACGCAGGCGCAGACGGGCAGCCCGGTCAACATCGTCACGGGCATCGGCACGTTCAACGGCGTGAACCTCACCCTGCGGCCGGATGTCATCGGTGATCCCTCGGTCCTCGGATCGCCGACGCGGTGGTTCAACAACACCGTGTGCGATCCGCGCATCGCGACCGGCACCGGGTCGTGCGCGGCCGGAGCAGTGTTCGCCTTGCCGGTGTCGGCGAACGGCCTCTTCCACTTCGGGAATCTTGGCCGGAACGCGATCGTCGGGCCGGGCTTCAGCAACACGGACTTCTCCGTGATCAAGAACCTGACGCTGGCAGGCAGCGCACGGCTGCAGTTCCGTGTGGAGGCGTTCAACATCTTCAACCAGGCCAACTTCGGGCTGCCCGGACGTATCGCTGCGGTGGGAAGCACCTCGCTCGGCGTCATCACGAATACCCGGTTCCCCACGGGAGACTCCGGGTCGGCGCGGCAAGTCCAGTTTGCGCTGAAGGTGTTGTTCTAGATCGATCAGCCCACGGGCCGGCGGCACACGCCGCCGGTCCGTCCTGCGTACGTGGGCCGGCCCTTTCAGGGCCGGCTAACCGAGGGACAGAAAGTCCGGTTCGAGCTTGCCGGTGCTGTCGCCGAGTTTTTCCTGCGGAATGCATGATCATGCTGCTCACGCGCGTCACGTCGGCCCGGAAGCCCAGCACCTGCAGGTCGAACATCAGCTTCGTGTGCTCTTCGAAGGCCGCCGGCACATCGATCGGGCGATCCGGCAACTCGAAATTGAGCGCGCCCTGCTTCTCTGCGTTTTGAATCCGCTGCTCGATGTCGCGGACCGACTCGAGATATTCGCCAAGTTTGCCGCGGTCGCCAGCGCCGAGCGAACTGGCGAGCCTGCTGACTTCCGCGCTGACCGAATCGAGAATGCTGCCGGTCTTGCGGATGTGCGCGAGCCGCTCGGCCGCCGTGCCGAAGTCGCCGAACAGCCGCTCGAACACGACGCGCGGATGCATCTCGGTCGGATTTGGCGTCGTCTCGTTGCGCCAGGAGACGGTGTTGACGTAGAAGCAGTCGCCCGAATCGCACGCGCCTTGCGTCGGATAGTCCACCGACAGCTCGATCGAGCTGACCGGCGTCGTCTTGCCGATGTGCTGCGCGATGATCTGATCGGCGGAGGTCGCGAGCTTGACGTCGATGCCCGGCAGCGTGCGGTCGTACGCGTGCACGCCCGTGAGCCACGCGGCTGACGCGCGCGGATGATCGCCCGTGCCGTCGCCGAAGGTGTCGGCCTGCAGGTGCGCGAGGCCGCTGATGACGTTGATGTCGCGCTTGTGCGCCGCGAGCGGCTTAGGATCGGCGTCAGCTCGTAGTCCGCGCCCGTCGTCCTCGGCGTCCACTGATCCTGGATGACGCCGTTGGCGATGTAGAGGAAGGAGAATCGCGGCGTCGCCTTCGGTGCGGCGCTGAGCGCCGGCGCCATGGCGTCGAGCATCGGCACGAGCGCCCTCAACATGGCCGTCGTCAACGCGTACTTCGATCTCGCGGCGATGCTCGTCGAACGCGGCGCCGACCCGAACGCGCCCGATCCGCGCGGCTCCGCGCTGCACACGCTCGCGTGGCTGCGCAAGCCCGGCTCGGACGGCGCCGCCGGCGTCGGCAACACCGGCCACGCGCCGCCGCTTCCGAGCGGACGCCTGACGGCACTCGATCTCGCGAAGAGGCTGCTCGATCATGGCGCCAACCCGAACATCCGCGTGAGCTGGAAGGAAAACACCTTCGGCAAGGAAGGCGGAACGGCGCGCAATCCTCCGAACATCCAGCTCGGCCGCCATCTTCTTTCGTATGTCGGCGCGACGCCGTTCTATGTCGCCGCAAAGAACGGCGACGCGGTGTACATGGAGCTGCTCGCCGATCACGGCGCCGATCCGACGATGACGACGAGGGCCGGTATCACGCCGCTGATGGTCGCCTCCGGCCTCGACTACTGGGAAGGCGAGAGCCCGGGCCCGTTCACGGGTGTCTCCGAAGCGGAGCGCCTTGAAGCGGTGACGCTTGCTGTCGCGCTCGGCAACGACGTCAACGCCCACGCGGACTTCGGCAACTATCCGATGACGGGCGAGACGTCGTACACGCTGCTGTACTACCCGCTCAACATCGACGACCTGCTCGAGCTCGGCGTCGGCGACCCCCGCTGGAGCGGCTCGACTCCTCTCATCGGCGCCGTCGTCTCGGGACAGCCGTCGATCGTGCAGTGGCTCGTCGACCACGGCGCGCGCGTCAACGAGAAGACCAGACTCGGCTGGACGCCGCTGCTCGTCGCCGAAGGCGTCTTCTTCGCGAATGC
>Ga0153915_10001958_pt1 | contig 18967 bp, 24 predicted proteins | sample Opewatmetagenome_2_FD_107003 | JGI IMG/M metagenome (GOLD analysis project Ga0153915, IMG submission 107003) | Freshwater wetland microbial communities from Ohio, USA - Open water 3 Core 3 Depth 3 metaG | ecosystem: Environmental > Aquatic > Freshwater > Wetlands | place: USA: Ohio, Lake Erie...
AACGCCGCCAGTCAGGATGTCATCAGGTTTTATCCCTTTTTGTATCAGCTTTAAAACATTTAAAGAACCGCTTTCCATTCCGGAATGGATCCTTGTCAATCCTGCCTCTTTAAGCAGCAGGAAGTCCTCCGGGCTTTTTCTTTTCATGGATTTTGCCCTGGCATATGTCGTTATCCGGTTAATCCCCGGGAACCTTTTCCTTATGTGGGTGATTATCTCAATAAGCTCCTGGGCAGGGAGGATCAGGGAGTCGGCGTCCTGAAGAAAGGCCGATGTAAAAACGCCCGGGTTTGAGGAATAAAAATCCGCCATCATGTCGATATCTTTTTTTACCTCTTCAACGGATCTCCTTGAAAAATTCTTGCCTTTATAGGCAGGGCAGGTATGGCACCTGTTCCAGGGGCAGTTGCGGGTGACCCTGACAAGCAGGCTTGACGCCTCGCTCGGGGGTCTTATGACTCCTTGTTCAAACATCCTGATCTTCTTTCTCCTTCTTCTAACAGCATCGGCCAGTCAATAGCTTCAAAGGTCTTGTGCAGGAAATGATCATCATCCACTCTTTCGAATATAACGTTCGTGAAATATTTATCAACCGCGTCTTCGACTGCATTCAGGGGGATAACACCATCTTTTGTGCCATGGAAGATCCATGCAGGCAATGATATCTTTTTTGTCCTGTACCCGCTTGCGCCCATGTAATTGATTGCAGGAGCGAGGAGCACTAATCTATTAATCCTTGACTCATCCTCCATTGCAAAGAGGGATGCCATGAGACCTCCAAAGCTTGATCCTACAAGTATAATTTCGGATTTTCCTTTAAGTATCCCATGCAGCTTATCCATCCTTTCGGAAAGCTCCCCTGTGAAATTAGGTATAACCATGTCCGGGAAGTGTTTCCGGAAAAAGATGGATTTAACACCTTGATTAGTGCTTTCAAGGCCATGGATAAATATCTTCATTATGGCTGATTTCTCCTGATCGGTGCGGATTGGATAAGCTTTATCCGGGGCGTCTTAGATAATTTCCAGTATCTCAAATTCCTGTATCCCGCCGGGGGTCCTTACCTTTACTTCATCCCCTACCTCCCTTCCGATCAATGCCTGACCCAAGGGAGAATGTACAGATATCCTGCCTTTTTCCGGCTCGGATTCATAGGGGCCGAGCAATTGATATCTTATCTCTTCATCAGTAGCAATATTATATATCAGAACGGTCTTTCCAAATACCACCCTGTCGGAAATGCCGCTGTTGACTTCTATTACTTCAGCCCTGCCGATGACGCTTTCCAGTTCGGTTATTCTTCCCTCAATAAAGGACTGTCTTTCTTTTGCGGCATGATATTCGGCGTTTTCACTTAAATCGCCATGTGCCCGCGCCTCTTCTATGGCGCGGACATTCTGCGGCCTTTCTACCTTTTTAATGTGCGCCAATTCCATCTTTAATCTATCAAGACCTTCCCTTGTTATAGGGATCCTTTCCATAATAACCCTCTCCTTTCAATATCTCATTTTCTTTTAGCTGTCGGCAGCATAACCTGCGGTTCTGTTAAAAGGAATTCGCCCTTTTCAATCCAGACCTTCAGTGTATTGGCTATTTCAAGCGCCCTTACATGGGATGAAAGAGGCACAGTCGGTATATCCTTGCCGTTAAACCGTATGGAACCGCTTTTAAGCTCTGCATAGCTAACGTAAGCAAGGCTTTTGCCTTCACCCCTGGGGTAATCATTTCCATAGTCTATTATCCTTGCAAACAATTCTTCATCCGAAACGCCGGTGTAGCGGGCCATCTCCTCATTCAGTATGGGTATAGGCAGGCCTAATCCCACTGCCATGGAGCATCCATAGCCCAGCATGCTTACGCCTACAATCCATTTTGGGGACATCTCCTTCATGTCTCCCATAACCATAAGGGTCCCGGCGGGATTAACAGGCGCGCCGTTTTTTCCCCTCTCGGCCAACGGGTTATGCTGTGTCCCCGGTCCGATAACGTAACCCTGTGCGCCCCCCAGAAAGATCCTGGTCCCCATGCCGACGGTAAGGTAGTAGGGGTCATTGAACAGGGGGCTTAAGTATCCGGATGTTGAATAATTTGCGTTTCCGGCCTTTGGCTTTAAGACGCCCATATAGGTGTATATGGTCTTGGAAGAGAGGTTGACGGCACAATTATAATTCTGATATGCATTTCTGGGGTTTATTAATGCGGCATAGGGGAGATCTGAAATGCTGACCTTTTTTTCAATCTCCTTGCCCGGATAACAATCAGTGCCGTATCCCGTGGCCCTTAATGTCACCTTTTTGCCGGCTATAAGATCATGTATAACATGACCCCCGCCATATTTAAACTGGCCCGGATGAACTCCGTTCAAGGGGTCATCCTCAGCAAGCTCGGTTGCCCCCATATAGATATCCACCGCCGCAAGACCCGCATAGGCCGGCACGTTGTTCAACCATGCCTTGGATGCCTTAAATGCAGGTTTAGAATGTCCGAAATTAATAAATGCCCCTGAAGAACACATGGGGGCGAAGGTGCCTGTTGTTACGACATCAACCTCTTTCGCTGCCTTTGCGGCACCCTTTCTTTTCACAAGATCAGTCATCTCTTCCGCTGTAATGACTACTGCGATTCCTTTTTTAATCCTGGCGTTTATATCCTGGATTGTCCTTGATACATTCTTTTTAGGCACGTTAATTTACCTCCAATGATAGACAGTTGGCGTAATATTAAATGGTATATAACGATATGACAAGAAAAACTTTATAACTATTGATGTGTCTTAGTTTTCTTGACTTTTAAAATATGATTCTATAAGCATAAAGCCGGTGAATGTAATTAAATTATTATTTTGAGGTAAACATGGGCTATCCGATTCAAATAGGCGATTTGGCCATTAAGAGAAACGGGCCGTTCTTTGTTATCGCAGGGCCGTGCGTGATTGAGAACGAGGGGATAACCATGAGATTTGGCGAATTCTTGAAAGCGACCAGCGAGGCGATGGATATCCCCATTATCTTCAAGACCTCCTATGACAAGGCAAACCGCACCTCATTAGAATCCTTTCGAGGTCCGGGGATAGACAGCGGGCTTAAGACGATCCGCAAGGTCAAGGAAGAAACCGGGCTTTATGTTTTATCTGATGTGCACAATGCCGAGGATGTGCGCAAGGCTGCTGAGATTTTGGATGTGATACAAATACCCGCCTTTCTCTGCCGCCAGACGGACCTGCTCCTTGCTGCGGCCAACACTGGCCGAGCGATTAATATAAAAAAAGGGCAGTTCATTTCCCCTGTTGAAATGGAGCAGGCGGTTCGCAAGGTAACATCAACAGGCAATAATAATATCCTGTTGACCGAAAGGGGGTCTTTTTTCGGCTATAACAACCTCGTTGTGGATTTCCGATCCATTCCGATAATGAAGGGTTTTGATTTTCCGGTCATCTTTGACGCAACTCACAGCGTTCAACTGCCCGGAGGCAGCGGAAGCTGTTCCGGGGGGCAGAGGGAGTTTGTGGAAAATCTGGCAAGGGCTGCTGTTGCTGCAGGCGCTGACGGCGTTTTTATGGAGGTGCATCCGGACCCTGATTCAGCCCTCTGTGACGGACCCAATTCTTTGCCTCTGGACCAGGTGAGACCCCTTTTAGGGCTTTTGAAAGAGATTCATAATCTGATAACTAACCGGATCTGATGCATATCTATCATTGATGGCGATAATAATAGATCCACGGATGGCCTTCGCCTGAAGTGAAAAATACCGAATGTTTGACCTTGGATATCCTTTGGTCTGTTGAAAAGGTCTTCACTATGCTGGATAAAAAACTTGGAGAGATTAAAATCCTTATACTCGATGTGGACGGTGTCATGACCGACGGACGGATCATTATCAATGATCATGGCGAGGAAACCAAGGCCTTTAACGTGAAAGACGGGTACGGGATAAGGATGCTGCTGGATGCGGGGATTGATGTTGCTGTCATTACAGGCAGACGGTCCGGGGTCGTGGAGCACAGGGCCAAGGATCTCGGCGTCAAGCTGGTGTATCAGGGGGTGAAGGATAAGAAGGCCGCATGCATTAAATTGCTTGCAGAAAGGCGATTGACGGGCAATCAGGCATGCTGTATCGGCGATGACCTGCCGGATATCCCCGTTTTAAGATATGTGGGACTGCCGGTCGCGGTTGCCGATGCCGTTAAGGAGGTGCGTGAAGCGGCCTTATATATATCTGAGAAAAATGGCGGGGACGGCGCTGTCAGGGAGGTGTGTGAGCTTATTCTCAGGGCGCAGGGGGTCTGGCCGTTAACATAGGAAAGGAAACATGGGTGAAGGAAAAATCTTTACACGGCTGCATACATTCTGGTATAATTATTGCAAATGGCAAGAATCCCATTAAAATATCTGCCCATTGCCGGGATATTAGTTCTGCTTAGCATAATCGGATATTTTATTGTAAAGGCCGGCTATAAGGGGGGCAACAATTCAGAGCTAAATGAGTCGCCTCCAGAGACGGGGCTCACGATAAAAAACACGCATTCAAACCAGGAAAATCTTGATAATGGGACAAGCTTTGTGCTTGAGGCGGATGAATGGACGTACTCCCAGGATGAAAAACAGGTTATAGGAAATAACTTCTGGCTGCACATTAAACCTTTGGATGGCCCTTCCTGGGAAGTAAAGGGCAGCAAGGCAGACTATGATACAAAGGCAAAGGTAATCAGGTTGAGCGGCAATCTCCAGGGACACAGCGATGACGGATATGGGATTTTTACAGAATATCTCATTTATGATTATGAAAAAAAAGAAAGTGTATTAAAAACTGATGAACCGGTAAAAATTACCGGTCCTTTTTTTTCAATGTCAGGGAAAGGACTGCTTTATTATCCGGAAAAAGAGAAATTGAAAATTATTTCCGATGTTATAATCTTACCTAAACAGGGCAATTAATTTTATGAATATTAGATGCAGAACCTTAACCGCGTTGATCCTTTCAATATTTATTTGCATCAGTTGTCCGGCCTTTGCGCAAACTACCCCCTTGCAAGATCTTTTAGGCAGCGATACATCCCTTAATCTTAAAAAAATTAAGGGAAACACTGTTGATACATATAAAGACAAAAAAGACAAAAAGAGTATAATAATCGTTTTATCCGGGGATGTGGAAGCAACAACGGTGGACGGGGCGACATTGATCTGCGACAAGATGGAGGTCTATTACAAATATATTGAGGAAATTAAAGATTATGATGTTGACAGGGTAATAGCCACAGGAGATGTTAAAATAGATAAACCCGGAGATGACAAAATCTTGGCCGTCTCGATCACGGCCGAAAGGGTTGAATATAATAAGGCCGATGAAGAGGTGATTTTTTCGGGAAGTCCTGTCTTAAGGCAAGGCAAAAGCATTATGAAGGCATCAGAGATTACCTATGATATTAAAGAGGAGGCGATCTCCGGTAAAGATTTCGAAGGAGATCTTGTTTCAGGCGGGGAAAGGTAAATCAATTGCCCGGGCGGAATGACAGATTTGAGGTAAAACAGCTGGTAAAGATTTATAAGGGCCATAGGGTAGTGGATAAGATAGACATGTCCCTTGACAGGCATGAGATCGTCGGCCTGCTCGGGCCTAACGGGGCAGGAAAGACAACTACCTTTTATATGATGATAGGTCTGATAAAACCTGATGAAGGCAAGGTCTTTCTTGATGAAGAGGATATATCTCAAGATCCCATGTATATAAGGGCCAGGAAGGGGATCAATTACCTTCCGCAGGAGCCTTCTGTTTTCAGAAAGCTGACGGTCGAGGAAAACCTCCTGGCAATCCTTGAGGGGCTGGATATCCCGTCCTATGAGATTAAGGATCGGCTGGCAAACCTTTTATCCGAGTTGAATATAAGCCATCTGGCAAAAAACAATGCTTCATCTCTTTCCGGAGGCGAAAGGAGAAGGCTTGAGATCACCAGGGCGCTTGCCACTGAACCGAGATTCATGCTGTTGGATGAACCTTTTGCAGGTATTGACCCTCTTATCCTGAATGATATAAAACAGATCATCAAGAGACTGAAAGAACGCGGCATAGGGATTATCATCTCGGATCATAACGTAAGAGATACCCTGGATGTCTGCGACACGGCATATATAATCAATAAGGGGAAAATAATTGAATCCGGGACCCCGGATCATATAATAAACAGTGATATAGCCCGAAAGGTTTATCTGGGGGAAGATTTTAATTGGTGATTTCATTAATCCTGATTTCAAGAAGATAATTAAATGGCATTACAGCTCAAACAATCTTTAAGCCTGTCACAGCAACTTATCATGACGCCACAGCTGCAGCAGGCTATCAAGCTCCTGCAGCTAAGCAGGTTGGAGCTTCTGGAGACTATCTCTCAGGAGCTGGAGACAAATCCCCTGCTTGATGATCAGCCGGGCGATGAAGGCGATAATGAAGGCGATTTGCATGATGAAATCAAGGACGCCTTAATACAGAATACGCCTGAAGTGCGGATAGAAGAAGACCTGAGCAGGCCGGATCAGGATATGGATTGGGAATCTTACCTGTCGGAATACAATACAGGATGGGCAGATACGCCCCATGAAAACAAGGAGCTTCCGGTCTTTGAAAATATTAATGCAAGCAAGACCAACCTGCACTCTCATCTCCTGTGGCAGCTTAGCCTGAGCGATCTGTCCGGCGGTCAGCAGGAGATAGGCGTTCAGATTATAGGGAATATCGATGATGACGGGTATCTGAAGGCTACAATTGAAGAACTTGGCCAATTGACAGGGTATGCCGCTGATGAGATTTTAAGCACATTATCTGTAATTCAGAATTTTGATCCGACAGGGGTTGGCGCCAGAGACACACAGGAATGCCTGCTGATCCAGGCCAGGTTCCAGAATCTGGCCGGCACTGTCGTTGAAAAGATCATCCAGCACCACCTTGAGAACCTTGAAAACAAACGATATGACAAGATAGCCAGGAGTCTTTCCATCTCAATGGAGGATGTCCTTGCTGCCGTCTCTATTATCAGCAGGTTTGAACCGAAACCGGGAAGGCTTTATAATGATGACGAGACAATCTATGTAAGTCCTGATATATATGTCTTTAAGGTAGGGGATGATTATGAGATCGTCCTGAATGAGGACGGGATGCCCAAACTTAAAATAAACAATTATTACAAGGAGATATTATCAAATAAAAATTCCCTGGAGAAAAACACAAAAGAGTACATTCAGGAAAAGCTGAAATCAGCCGCATGGCTGATTAAAAGCATCCATCAACGTCAAAGGACCATTTATAAAGTTACCGAGAGCATTGTCCAGTTTCAAAGAAACTTTTTTGAAAAGGGGGTGACCCATCTTAAGCCGCTTGTATTAAGGGATGTTGCCGAACATATACAGATGCATGAATCCACCATAAGCAGGGTAACAACGAATAAATATGTCCATACCCCACAAGGGGTTTTTGAATTGAAATATTTTTTCAACAGCGCCATAAACAGCATGGAAGGGGATTCCATTGCATCGGAAAGTGTAAAGGAACACATAAAAAATCTTATTAAGAGTGAAAAGAAGAATAATCCTTACAGCGACCAGGAGATCGCCGAGATGTTGAAAGATTCTAATATCGATGTTGCGCGGCGGACAGTAGCAAAATACAGGGAGACAATGGGGATACTCCCTTCGCGGAAGCGGAGGGTGCCTTCCTGATTGCTTATTTGCCAAGCTATGGGGCGTGCGGATTTTTAATTTAAAATTATCCTGGAATTTTATCTTGCTGTGATTTAAAAAATTAGTTAATTTGACAACAACCTTTCTCCACCAAGGAGGTTAGCTTATGGAGATTACTGTAACTTTCAGACACATTGATGCTTCGGAAAGTTTAAAGGCATATGCAGAGGAAAAGGTATCTAAACTGGGTAAATATTTTGATTTTCCCATAGAGGCGCATATTGTGCTTGCGGTTGAGAAATTCAGGCGCTCGGCGGATGTGACTCTTAACGTCAACGGGACAATGATCAAAGGAGTCATAGAGACTGAGGATATGTATTCGGCCATTGACCAGGTTATGGATAAAATAGAAAAACAGGTAAAAAGATACAGAGAAAAGATTAGGGACAGGAGGACTGATACCCGAAAGAATGAAACCGCTTTAAAAGGGGCCGAGACAGAGGATGTTGCGGATATAGGAGCAGAAGAGCCCAGGATAGAAGTAGAAAAGATTGTCGCAAAACCGATGGACCCGGAGGAGGCGGCAATGCAGTTTAATCTTTCACAGCAGGATTTTCTTGTATTCAGAAACTCCCGATCCAGAGAGATAAACGTGATTTACAGACGCAAGGACGGGAACCTGGGTTTGATGGAGCCATTAAGCTGATTTAAAAACGTAATTTTATTCTAATCGGTGCGTATAACATTATGAGATTATCAGAAATATTAGAAGCTAAAAACATTATACCCGATCTAAAGGCCAGGGATAAAAATAAGGCGCTTGAAGAACTGGCAGAGACCATATCAAGAAGCAGGCCGTCCGTGGATAAGAATGCGCTGGTCAAGGTCCTTTTGGAAAGAGAGAGACTGGGGAGTACGGGTATCGGCGACGGCGTTGCCATCCCCCATGGAAAATTCCATGGGATCAACGAGCCGATTATTTCATTCGGACGGAGCATCAAAGGATTGGACTTTGAATCCATGGACGGGCAACCGGTTTTTCTCTTCTTTTTGCTTGTTGCCCCCGAAAACTCCGCCAGCGTGCATTTAAAGGCATTGGCAAGGATAGCAAAGATTTTAAAAAACAGTTCTTTCAGAAAGATGCTTATGGAGATCCCTACCAAAGAAGAATTGTATAAGACGATTATTCAGAACGATGAGGAATTCTAGGCGGGATTAACAAACAACATTACCTTTTAGACCGGTTTTTGACGGATGATTTCCTTGCCCGAAAATAGAGCCGGATTAAACGACAAGATTTGGAAGGCTGATTTATTCTCGTAGAACCATTATTCCAGGGAGACAGGTTCTTATTATGATAGGCTTACTGATCGTTACTCATTGTGATCTGGGAAAGGAATTTTTGAATGCCGCAGAGTTTATCGTGGGACGGATGGAGGCTGTAGAGGTTATTTCCATTACCCAGACCTCAAACTCTGAAAAGATTCGCAAGATGATCGAAGACAAGATATCTGTCCTTAACAAGGGGAAAGGGGTCCTTATCCTTACGGATATGTTCGGAGGCACGCCTTCCAATCTCAGCCTTTCTTTCCTGAAGGACGAGATGGTAGAGGTCTTGACAGGCGTCAACCTTCCGATGGTTATCGCCATCGCCCAGAACCGTTCAAGGCTGGGATTAAGCGAACTGGCAGAAAAGGCCCAGGAGGCCGGTAAAATGAGCATCTCTCTTGCCGGGAATCTTTTAAGATAGGAATGCCTCATTTTATAGAAATCGGGCCTGAAAATTTTCCGGTTTATGCTGAAGATATCCTTGAGATTGAAAGGGCAGCTTTTCCTTCTCCCTGGAGTTTTAACGCATTCAAGGCGGAGACGGAGAAGGATGTATCTCATCTATGGATTCTGGTTTCGGACAGTATCGTAGCAGGATATATATGTTTCTGGATCCAGGAAATGGAGATCCAGCTTATGAATCTTGCGGTCCATCCTGAAAGGCGGGGGCATCATTTCGGAAAATTAATGCTTACAAGGATGATTGAAACAGGCATTTCCAAAGGGGTAAGGAATATATGGCTGGAGGTTAGGCCGTCTAATTTATGGGCCAGGAATCTTTATAGGGAAATAGGATTTTTTGAGGTGGGCATAAGACCTAATTATTATTCCGAAACAAACGAGGACGCGATCATGATGTCATTGGAACTCCCCGAGACCGGAGGGTGCAGGCCGCGTCAAACCTGATAATTCATTTACTTGTATTCCGTTAATCAATATTATAATTAACAGAGGAGGATGAATATGGCTATTAAGGTAGGAATAAACGGTTTTGGTCGTATAGGAAGGATGGCCTTCAGGTCCGGATTGTTAAACAAAGATATAGAGTTCGTAGCAATAAACGATCTTACGGACACGGCTACCCTGGCGCATTTGTTAAAATATGATTCCACCCAGGGGATACTCAACGCGGATGTCTCAAGCACCGGCAATTCGATAATCGTTAACGGGAAAGAGATAAAGGTTTTTACGGAGAAGGATCCTTCGAAGATACCGTGGCGAGACGTGGATGCCAAATTTATTCTTGAATGCACCGGCCTCTTCACTGAAAAGGCAAAGGCCGCAGCGCACCTGGAAGCAGGGGCCAGAAAGGTGATTATATCAGCGCCGGCCAAGGGACCTGACATTACTATCGTTATGGGTGTAAACCATCAGGAATACGACCCCCAGAAACACAATATTGTATCTAATGCATCATGCACCACAAATTGCCTTGCCCCTGTATGCAAGGTGCTTCTGGACAACTTCGGGATTGAAAAGGGGCTTATGACGACAACCCACGCCTACACAGGCGATCAGAGGCTTCTGGATTTTCCCCATAAGGATCTCAGAAGGGCAAGGTCTGCGGCCCTTTCCATGGTCCCCACGACTACAGGCGCTGCAAAGGCCGTATCCCTGGTCCTTCCACAACTGGAAGGAAAACTCAACGGCCTCGCCATCCGTGTCCCGACGCCTAACGTATCAGTAGTGGACCTTGTCGCCCAGCTCAGCAAACCCGCTACGGTTGTTGAGATCAACAGGGCAATGAAAGAGGCCGCCGAAACATATCTCAAAGGCATCCTTGCTTACTGTGAAGAGCCTCTGGTATCCATTGACTTTAACGGCACCACGGTGTCTTCCACATTGGACGCCCTTTCCACGATGGTTGTAGGGGACATGGTCAAGGTGCTTTCATGGTATGATAATGAATTCGGTTATGCCACCAGGATGATAGATCTGGCGGCATATATGGGCGGGATGTAATAGCTTTTTCCATAATCATACAAATAAATGGAGTTTTAATATGGCCAATAGAACACCCCTTATCGCCGGAAACTGGAAGATGAACCTGAACATTGATCAATCGACTGCGCTTGTAAAGGCTATAGCAGAGGGGATGAAGGGTCTTTCAGGAGTCGATGTGCTTGTCGCCCCTCCATTCACAAATCTTTATGCCGTAAGGCAGGCGATAGGAAAGGCCGGCATTTTACTGGCCGGACAGAACATGTGCTGGGAAAAGGATGGGGCATTTACAGGAGAGGTTTCCCCCCGGATGCTGATTGATGCGGGCTGCAGCCATGTAATCCTGGGGCATTCTGAAAGAAGGAGCCTTTTTAAAGAGACGGATGAGATGATAAACTCAAAGGTCAAGGCTGCCTCCATGACAGGGCTGGCGCCTATTGTCTGCATAGGCGAGACACTTGCCGAGAGGGAAAACGGATGGACATTTGATGTGATCAGGAACCAGCTTAAAGGTTCATTAAAGTTTTTTATTGAAGAGGGTCGCATGCCGAATTCCACAATACTGGCCTATGAACCGGTATGGGCCATAGGAACGGGAAGGACTGCAACCCCGGAGCAGGCGCAGGAGGTCCATCTGTTTATAAGGAATTGGGTCAAGGAGGTCTTTGATAAGGACGCCTCCGATCAGATCAGGGTCCTTTACGGAGGGAGCGTAAAACCCGATAATGCCTCCTCTCTGATGTCATGTCCGGATATCGACGGGGCGCTTGTGGGCGGGGCAAGCCTTAAGGCTGATTCATTTATGGGGATTATTAGGTTTTAAAATATTACTGTTGCATTTTTTTCTTTTTCTATTTATATTGCCAACTCTGTTATTTTACAGGGCTGTTTCATTCTGGAAAAGCCTTAGATAAATAACAGTAATTTGTTCTGTTTTTTGACGTAGCATATTAAATTATTTTATGAGGTATTTTCTTTAATGCAGGTAATTATTGTACTTTTGCATATTGTTGTATGTTTTGCGCTTATCCTCATTGTCCTTTTGCAAAAAGGCAAAGGGGCTGACATGGGCGCCGCATTCGGCGGTTCAAGCCAGACAATGTTCGGAGGGGCTGGCGCCGGTTCATTTTTAACCAAGATGACGACAGCGGCGGCGATTATCTTTATGATCACATGCCTCCTGCTTGCCTTCATGTTTGGTAAAGAGAATACGCCGTCCTCTATAATGGACAATGTAAAGACAACAGCGCCGGCATCAACTTCGCAGAGCTCTGCACCGGCAACGCAGCAGAGTTCCGCGCCTGCAGAAGAGCAAAGCAAGTAGCAAATACAATGCCGAAGTGGTGGAACCTGGTAGACACACTATCTTGAGGGGGTAGCGGGGAGACCCGTGCGGGTTCAAGTCCCGCCTTCGGCACCATATTAAACATAAAAAAAACGAGCTTGACTTAATTAAGCTCGTTTTTTATTGCCGTTTTACCTCATCAAACTTTATCACTTTTTTATCACCAGTTTTTAAATTTCTTATCTCAGATCTTTTTTCATATATCTTTAATTCGTCTTCAAATTCCTCTTGATAATATCGGCTGAAAGCCGTGTTTGAAACAATCCCTGTTGCTTTCTGGATTTCATCAGGTCTGAAATATTGCCTCATGGCCTTAACAGTTGAATGTTTTGTCCCACCATACAAATCAACACCATCGATATTAAGATTTTTGCAAGCCCTTTTCCAATTAGCATATAAACGATCTTTGCCGAACCTTTCACCGGCATGAGTTCCGGTTTCATGTCTAAAAAAATAAACCTCAGGTAATGCCCTTGTGAAAGTCTTAAACAATTCCCTGTCTTCATCTACAAGCTTTATAAGCTTATCCTTTTTCTTTTTACCTTTGTTTTGTTCGACCTTAAGAACACCAATATTTAAATCAATGTCTTTTTCCTTAATGTTCAGCAATTCAATAGGCCGGATTTTTGGGTATGTAGATAATAATCGGATAGCAAACCACACCTTTTTTTCAGATATCTTCATTACCTCATCAATTATGTTATCCTGCATATCCAAAGAAATTGTATTTCTCCATCCGAGGATATATTGAACTTCAGGAAAATCAGGCATTAAAATCGGTTCTCTTTGCCTCCGATCCCTTTTAACCGCCCATCGCCAGAAGGACATCAACGTTATTTTGATATTATATTTTGATTTTCCAGACAGACGAGAAGGCAATTGATCAAAGAAATCTTCCAGATCTCCAAACCCTATTTCTTTAATATTTTTATCGCCGAAGTATTTTGAAGCGTAAGAGATATGATTGACAAGGTTTCTATAACATTTAACGGTAAGCTTTTTCTTATCAAGCCATTGTGAGGACAGATTTTCAAAGCTAAGAGGCTTTTCTTTTGAGTATTCACGGGCATCAAACGTGCCTTTATCATTCTCATATCTAAGCCCTGTAAGGAATCTTTCAGCCTCCGCCTTATCTGCAAATCTTTTTGTTATGTTTGCTTCACCAGTAGTGAAACGGACAACCCACCGTGAACCCTTGTTGCCTTTATTTTCATAAATTCCGCCAAGCATACAAAGACCCCCTTTATTTTTGAGGTCAGGATAATTTAAAGTTTGTATGCCTGTCAATTGCATATATTTTTATACCTTGGTTATTTTTCAACCTGCTTTAATATTCTTGCTTCTTTGAACCGCTTTATTAATTCTTCATCGTCTTGCTGAAGGCAATTGTCACAGCACATTTGATCGAACAATAAACCTTCTTTTTCATCAAACCACTTACCGCAGATTACACATTGAATTTTCATATAAAACTCCTATTAAATTGTATCCGATTTATTTAAGTAATCCTCAGGATAAACATGCCTTTCAAATGGCATAGATTCAACATGCTTATTTTGTGATATAGGAAAGTCGATCAATTCCCCTTGATGACGATTCCGCCTATTCAAATATTCTTCCACAGAATTGTAATTCTCATATTCTGCAAAAGACTCATCAGTTATATTGATCCTTGATTTTCTTTCGACTATGGACGCATTACACCCAGGGAAAACGAGCTGAATCATGTTGATCATTTCAGGGTGTTTGCTTTTCACATATTGTTCAGACTTTCTTTTTGCCGTTTCCTCTCGATATTTTCTCATAACGTCAGCAATAAAAAGGATTGCATCATCAGCGTCATGAACTCCACGACTAATTAATTTTCGACCAATTACAATTCCCTTTTTATTTTTCTTTTCTTCATAAATACTATCAGGAAAGCAGTAACCACGGCCTTTTTCATATTTCAGCTTAGAATTTAATATGTAATCTATTCTGGGGTCATAATCATACCAATCAGAATGCCCTATTACTTTTCCTGTTATTCTATGCCTAAAACGGAACCTTATCTTTTTTCCACAAAGATCAATTTTTTCTGCAATGCTCATTGAACAGTGTTTATGTTCAAAATCTTCATCATCGTAGTAATAACTTTTTGTTTCTTGATTCCATATTGCCCCCGGCCCCGGATAAGCTGGTATTGATTCATCTATTATTTGAAGTTCCTTAAGCGTTCCACTTTTCCATTCATCATTTTCTTTAATCCACCAAATTGTATTTTCATCAATAATGGATCTTTCATCTTCTTTATTTCTTAAAGGCTCTCCATCCCTTTCTTGGGAGTTATCTTTTTCCGTGTTTAATCCTTCACGTTCATATTCATCAGGAGTTGATTTTTTCTTTATAATATTTTCAACCACATCATTGTAATTGTATGCGAATGCATACCCCCTGACTTTCTTTCCTGAATTTTTAAGACTATCGGGTAATACATGTTGATATTTTTTATCTTTGTCGAAGTATCCTGTTTTTGCGAAATATCCGACAGATTCTTTATAATCCTTTTCAGACCTGAAGAACCCTTCACGCACCATTACATTTCCACCAACATCAAAACATTCATGTATTACGGTTTCACCTATCATAGACGCCTTTCCTTTTTCTGTAGTCCAAATGATGTAATGCCAATGAGGGAATCCATTTTTTTGAAATTCCATCCAACAGAAGTGAGATAGATATTTTTTACCCAGCTTCTTTTTTAACTTTTCTTCATGATCAGATTTTTCTTTTTGTAGCTGGAGGTAGGTTTCAAGAGTAAGGACACCATTAAATCGTTTCGGGTCAACGGTTACCGACAATTTTCTTGCATTCATCCACAGTGGCGACATAAGCACTAATCGTGGAGAGATTTTATTTCTTGCAAGAATCTTTCTACATCGAACGCACCAAATAGACCCACAAAGGAAGACTTCTTTTTCAACAAGTATATCTTTATTATCTATGAGAAGGTCTTTATCTATCATAGCAAAGACCCCTCATAATTATCATTACGGGTATTTATATTTAGGGAGTTAATCAGGTAATACTTTAAAGATAGAAGCACCGGCCCCTCACTTTGTTCGGATGCCGGATTCTTTCCCTGCTTTTTATATGTGTCTGTCAAATTAAAATAGCCTTCCTTGGTAATTCCAAAGAAGGCTATTGAACAGATACACCTTAGGTGTTATATTTAAGGTGATACTTCCCGATGGACTGTTAGCTGCGACGCTATATTGCTTCTTTGGGAATGTGTCGTTTCAAAAGCCTGGAGCATGTTCCACCATGCTCCAGGCTTTCTCATCTACACGTTATTTTATTGCATATCTTCTATTCCTATTTGTTCACCCCTTATCATTTTATTTTTTATTTTTTTTGCAACATTGACGCTTATAAGTGCCATTTTCAAAAAACCGATTCTTTCTAATCCTTGTATATCTTCTAATGCCATGTCGATTAAATTTGCTGCAAGCCTACTGGGTGTAAGTTCAACCATCTCAGCGAATCTTTCAATTTCCTTTCTGGAACTAGGTCTTAACATTGCTGTGAAAGGTTCTCTTGGTTCATCAATTTTTTTTCTTCCCATGGGTTTTCCTTTTTAATTAAACATATATGTTTTATGTGATTTACTTTTTATTTGATATGCTATTTTTTAATCATGTTGTCAAGCATTATTTTTCGGTGCCCATTTCTGATGGCATCTTCACGCACGTTTGCGCCCGCTCTCTCAAGCGGGGCGCACGCGCTTTCTTCTTCTTGCATAAAACCCCGCCCCTAAAAGGCAGGGGCGGGGCATCTCAATAGTGCACAGCATAGGCGGCAGTATGCATTATTTTTTGTGCATGATCGTATAGCCTAACTGGATTTTTTTTCTTTCTGGATGATTTGAATTTACCAATGAGGAAGGGGTTTACCTTGCCCTTGTGGAGGTCATAAAAATTTAATGGCTTTTATGCTTCTATGAGGTTCTTTTCCGATTATCTTCCCGGGCCAGATAGGCCCATTACTTTCGCTTTCGCTCAAATTAATTGTTTCTTCTTTTATACAATATCATTTATGTTGTAGTTATTATACTTCTACCTTATGTTATGGCCTTTAGAATATAATCATTTATATCCTGTCAATTCCCTCTCTAATTCTTGTAAAATAAATTGAAAGTTTTATTAGAAAAACATAGAAACCGTAATTACTTAGAGTAAATAATTTATATAAAGAATTTCCTGTTTTATTTAATTGTTCAATAGGGCAACTATTTATACGATCTAAAAATACTATAGAATCATCTTCAAGTTGCCCACCTTTAGGCAAAAACAAGATTTGATTTGTTAATTGATTTTTTATATTTTTGATATGATCTTCAACTGCATTAATCGTATATTTTTCATTTTTTACGTTATCCAGAATAAGAGCATTTTTATATTTTTCTAATTTAAAAATTGGAGCATATAATACTCTGGATGAAAAAAAACGTTCATTCTTTGGCTCTATGTCGCAACTGTTGGATATAATGAGGGAAGGAAGTTCACCTATCTTAGGATTCGGTAAATCAACAACCAAAAGTTTGCTAACTCCATCACCTTGATAAAATGAATCATTTTTGGATAATGAAAATGAGTAGAATTGATCTAAATTAGTGGGAAATCCTTTCAAATCTTCAAAAAGCTTATCTTGAGATTCAGATGATAAATATTGAGGTAAATATTTTTTAATTTCTTCAAAATCGATCATGCCAAATCCCAAAAATGCTTAGTTACAGTTTCAGCAAAATTTGGATCAAGATCTTCAGAATTCTCAATTAAATTGGATATAAAATCGTGAATAATTCCAATTTGTTCTTTTACCTTATCTTCTTTTGATATAAGGGTATAATACTCATTAATATCATATCCTTTTGGTAGAAAATTTTCTTGGATATTAATATCATGATTTTCTAATAAATTATATAGATTGGAATCGCCAATATATACATATGACAAGACTGCACTTGTTGCTAAAACACCACAGACTAAGTTCCTTATTTTTGGAGTTTCCATAATTATCCTCCATTATTAATATTCAGGATTTAAAGTACTTATAAAATTCTCATTTAAAAGACTGAAAAAGAGTTTTTTTTCTTCTATATGTGCTTTCTCTATGCCTTCTTTAAACAAATCAGCATTTTTATGAAACTCGTCGGGAAGTTCTTTTAAAACTGTATCGATATCAATTAATGATCCTTTATAGTGTTTTGATCCTGCTACTACAACTTCAGCTTTGTTAACTATTATTAAACGATGTTTACAGGGGTCTGAATTAATATTTGCAGTTATGTTTATTTCTTCATCACTAATGTCTTTTTCACTAAGACTCAAATGCAAATTAGATGTTTTAAATATATTCATATTATTGAATAGATTTACATATCTAACTCCAGCTCTTTCAATCTTATCAATTTTAAAGCTATTAAAAATTATGTTAAAAATATTATAAATTTTTTCTGAAAAATCTTGCCAGCCTATATATCCTTCAAAATTTGCAAGTGAAATCACTTTTGGCCCAACCTGAATAGATAATTTACTACTTTTTAATTTATAACATGGCTGATATTTCAGATTTGGATCAATAGATCTAATTTGCTCCGGGATTTGCAATATTGGTAACTTTTCGACATCAGGGAAGTCCTTTTGAAACTTATTATAAAGAATACCGAACATTAATTCGCCAGGAATTTTCGTATTAATTCTAATTTCTACTACTGCTTCTATAATCGGGCAAGGGTCTATTTTTTTAGGGATACTCATCTTTTGTCCTATTTTTTTAATTTTTGAGTAATTTCAACCTAAACAATTAATCTTTAAGACCGCAATTTTAATACCATTATTCTATATCTTAATACGATTTTGTAAATAGATTTTTATTCTTAGGAAGATTATTACTGATATCATATAACACATCTCAGAGAAAATATAAAAGCTTTATATTGATTTTTAGGATCAAGCTCAAGTTTTAAAAAATGAATTTATCAAATTTTTATCACTTATTTATAACATACTGAATTTATTATAGTCATTTCGGGTTCAAGTCCCGCCTTCGGCACCATATATCAATTAAAAATATTGAATAAAAACAGAGGGTTAGTCTTAGAGACTAAACCCTCTTTTTTTGAGTGGGCTACTTTTTTTCGATGAAAGTGAAATTCTGATAGAAATTTCTGCGATCTAAATATGGCAGGATTAACCAATAAAAAAAGTGATGTAATTTAAGGTATCATGAAAGGATCTTTAACTATAATGGAAGAATATTTTTCAATGCCCAATAATAGTATGATTTTGACATGCCCGGAGTGTGCCAACGGCGGACAACTCGCCAACAGAATAGCGGAAGAACTCTCGACAGAAGGGTGTGGCAGGCGATTATGTCTTGCCGACATAGGGGTCCCTGTATCCCGCATGTCATCATTCATCCAATCGGCGGCAAAGGATGTGTCTTTTATAATCGCCATAGACGGATGTTCAAGAGGTTGTGCAAAGAAGGAATTGGAAAAGGCCAAGTTGCCTTTGAACAATTATTTAGTTCAATTTAGAAACCCACGCCCTGTGGGCGTGGTAATGTGGGTTGGCTACGCCGACCCCGAATGGGTTTGGCCGTAGGCCTTTTAAAGATTTATTTGGCATAAGCCGAATTTTTACAG
>Ga0153915_10001959_pt1 | contig 18957 bp, 18 predicted proteins | sample Opewatmetagenome_2_FD_107003 | JGI IMG/M metagenome (GOLD analysis project Ga0153915, IMG submission 107003) | Freshwater wetland microbial communities from Ohio, USA - Open water 3 Core 3 Depth 3 metaG | ecosystem: Environmental > Aquatic > Freshwater > Wetlands | place: USA: Ohio, Lake Erie...
AGTCAAAGCCGCCGAAAAGCCAAGTAACTTCAAATTCCTCTATCCCCTGGATCTTTCAATCAAAGAGAAAATTGAGATTCTCTGCACGGAGATCTACGGCGCAGATGGGGTTGATTACCTGCCCGAAGCAGAAGCCAAGATTGAGCTGTATACCCGCCTGGGTTTCGATAATTTACCGCTCTGTATGGCAAAGACCCACCTGAGCCTGAGCCATGACCCGAACCTCAAGGGCGTGCCTAAGGGTTATCGCATCCCTATCCGCGATATCCGCGCCTCAGTAGGGGCAGGCTTCCTCTATCCGTTGTTGGGAGAGATGCGCACCATGCCCGGCTTGCCCACCCGCCCGGTCTTCTATGATGTTGACCTGGACCTCGAGACCGGCAGAGTGGTGGGGTTGTTCTAGATTACCATCCCTGAATTTTCATTGAGGACAACGTGAGCACAATCGCTCACGTTGTCTTTTTTGATGCCTCTTCTCTCACTTTTGTAAGGATTCCCTGCTCGCTTATTCCCAATCCATCTAGAATCTGATATAAGAATAGCATGTCAGGTGATGTCCAGCCCGCCGGTCAGGTGTTCGAATCGCAAAATCAGCCTGAGCATTTTGCTCTTGAGCTTGCGGAAGCCTGGCAAGCTGCTGCGCAAGCTTTGAACTCTTCTGCCTCTTTGGATGAGGCGCTGACCGTGTTGTTGGAGCAGTCGAGGCGCATTGTTCCCTTTGACAGTGGATGTGTCATCCTGGTGGATGGCGAGATAGCTTCCATCAAGGTGTGGCTAGGTTATCATAATTTTATCGATCCGCAAGCTATCTCTCAGGTTAAGTTTGATGTCCGCGATAACCTCACCGTAGGCGAAGTCATCCGCTCTGGCAAGCCTCTGATGATGCGGAATGTTCAGCAAGATCCGCGCTGGCTGGCCATGCAAGTCAGCAACCATATCCAGTCATGGTTGGGATTGCCCCTCAAGGTGCGGGATCAGGTAATCGGGTTGCTCAGCCTCGACCGGATTTCGCCAGACGGCTTCAGCGAAACCGAAATGCTGATGGCGCATGCGTTTTCATTACATGCTTCCACAGCCATCCAAAGCGTACGTCTGATCGAAGCTGAAGAACAACGCTCCGCTGAGCTTCTAGCTGTCCGCCTGGCTGCGCTCAGCTTATCCTCCAGCCTGGAGCTGCGCACAGTTTTGCATTCCATTCTAGAGAGTACCCTCAAGCTGCTGCCTGGCACGCATGAGGCACAAATTTACCTGTACCAATCCGATGAACATGGGGAGCATGTCACATTTGGGGCTTCTCTGGGTTCGGGTGGGCAGCATGGCCAATTCATTCCCGATGAACGCGCCAGGCAGATTGTCCTGGAAGTGGCTCGTTCAGGTTCCTCATTAACGATGCCAGATGCACCAATGGATTCCGTCCATGCAACGCACGCCGCTGATTCTACGCTGGAAGGATCGGTTATTGGTCTGCCCTTGATCATCAGCCAGCGTGTCCTGGGCGTGATGATCATTTCATACCCACGCGGGCATGTTTTTTCTGAAGCCGAGTTACGTGTGTTAAGCATGCTGGGAGACCAGGCTGCCATCGCCATCCAAAATGCCAGCCTTTTCGAGCAAGCCGAGGTGGAACGCCGGCGTTTACGTCTGCTTTATGACCTGGGTCATGAGCTGAGGTCTAGCTTGAACCAGGATGAAATTTTGAGCCGCGCCATCCGCCTGACTTGCCATTCCTTTGGTGGGCTGATCGGTGATGCTTATTTGTGGAATGAGAACAGCCACCGGCTTGAACTGCGCGCAGTGTATGGGCTCGAAGTCAGTTCGCTGGCAGAATTAAATGATCGCCTCAACATGACTCCTGGCAAAGGCCTGGCTGGATGGGTGGCGACGAATCTGCAGCCTGTCTTTGTGTCTGATGTTTCTCAAGAGCCACGTTGGTGGTCTGTGGCGGGTCTGGATGACCAGGTTCGCTCTGCAATAATGGCACCCATACTCGATGAATTCGGTTTGATGGGTGTGCTGGCTGTGCTACACCGTCAAACCGATGCATTTACCTCGGATCATTTGGAGCTATTGGTGGTTATCTGCCAGCAAGTCGCCCTGGCGTTGAGCAATGCAGAGAGATATCAACAGGTTCAAAACCTGGTTGAAAAACTGGCTGCTGAACAGTATCGTCTGGAAAGCCTTTTGGAACACCTGCCAGTAGGCGTGTTTTTATTGGACGAAAATCACCACCTTCTGATTGCGAACAACCTGGCTCGGAAACTCTTGAATTACCTGGAAACCAGTGAGCTGGGCGGTAGGCTGACCCGTCTGGGTTCCTATCTAGTTGATGATTTGATCGCCCGACCTGACGGAGCCCCTCCAGTCGAGATCATATTGTCTCGCTCTCCGCGCCTGGTAGTGGAGGTGGAGGCTCGGCGCCTGGGAGGGGAGGCTCTCCAATGGGCGATTGCCATCCGTGATGTGACCCAGGAACGTGAAAATCAGGAGCGCATCCGTATGCAAGAGCGTCTGGCGACGGTTGGTCAGATGGCAGCCGGGATTGCGCATGATTTTAATAACATCCTGGCAGCCATCCTGGTTTACACGGATCTTTTATCGGGTGATAAAAACCTGGCAGATTCCAGCCGTGATCGGCTCAAAATCATAGAAGAACAGGTTCAGCGTGCTGCCAGCTTGATTCGCCAGGTGCTTGATTTTAGCCGTCGCTCGGTGATGGAGCAAAGTCCTATGGATTTGCTGCCCTTTTTGAAAGAATTGACCAAGCTCTTAGGACGGGTTTTACCTGAGACCATCCAAATTGAGAGTTCCTTTGAGCCGGGGATGTTCTTTGTCAACGGTGATCCCACGCGTCTGCAGCAGGTCTTTATGAACCTGGTATTGAATTCGCGCGACGCCATGCCCGAGGGCGGCTTGCTGCGTCTGGAAATGTCCAAGTTTAGTCTGAAGGCTGGCGATCCCTCACCGCACCCTGAGCTTTTCCTTGGGGACTGGATCCGGATTGCTATCATCGATTCGGGCACAGGTATTCCCCAGGAAGTGCTCCCCAGAATATTTGATCCTTTCTTCACCACCAAGTCTGTCGGTCAGGGAACCGGTTTAGGTTTATCACAGGTGTATGGGATTATCAAGCAGCATGGTGGCTTTATTGATGTCCAAAGTAAGATTGGGGAAGGTACTTGCTTTACGCTTTACCTGCCCGCTATGCTGCTGGTGCGCGAAGAAACCGAATATTCTCGTGCGCTACCCGAGCTGCAAGGAGAAGGTAGGACTCTGCTGATCGTTGAAGATGACCCCACTACTCGCAGCGCCCTCAGCGATCTGTTGAGAGCTTATGAATTCAAGGTCCTGGCAGCCAGCAACGGTCAGGAGGCCCTGCAAATCTTTGAAGAGCACAACCAGATCATTCCGTTGGTGATTACCGATGTGGTTATGCCTGGGATGGGAGGACCGACTCTGTATAAACAAATCCAAGAGCGCTGGCCGAAAGTCAAGGTTCTCTTTGTCACCGGTCATCCCCTGGATGTTGAGAGCCAGGCTTTATTAGAGAAGGGTCATGTGCATTGGCTGCAAAAACCGTTCTCGATGCAGGAGTTTGGGTTCACATTGCGGGAGCTGCTTAGTTGAGTTTTTGACCGCCGGGAAAGATAAAGGGTGTCCCATTGGTGGGGTGAGGAATCACCTGCAGAGGCACCTCATAAGCTTCCATCAAGCGGGATGGAGTGATCACCTCGATCGGCGTGCCCAATGCGCGCAACTCCCCTTCCACCAACAGTGCCACCCTGTCTGCAAATAATGCCACCAGGTTCAGGTCATGCAGCACCATCATAACCGCCAGTTGCTGCTCCAGTGCCAGCTCACGTACCAGATTCAAGACCAGGCTCTGGTGACGTAAGTCCAGGTGAGCGGTGGGCTCATCGAGTAACAGAACAGGTGTGTCTTGCGCCAGGGCACGCGCCAGCAGAACGCGCTGTTGTTCACCGCCTGAGAGCTCTCCAATCCGCCGCTCGGCAAAATCTAGCATGCCTGTACGGCTCAGTGCCCAGCGGGTGCGCTCTATATCCCTTGGATCGGTTTGCCCCAGCCAGCCCAGGTAAGGTGTGCGCCCAATCAGCACCGTCTGCCAAACGCTGAAAGATTCTGGCAGGTTGCGCGCCTGAGGCACAACCGCCAGGGTTTTAGCGCGCTTTGTGGGTGAGATCTGGTAAACATCCTGTCCCCGGATGTGAGCTGAACCACTCTTAGGGTGTAGGACCCCGCTGAGCGATTTGACTAGCGTGGTTTTCCCAGCTCCGTTTGGGCCAATCACCGCCAGGGTTTCCCCCGGGAGAATATTCAGGGAGATGTTTTTCAACGCGATGCGCTCTCCATAGCAGACTGTCAGGTTCTTAATTTCCAGGATTGGCTGGACGATCTTCTCGGGGTAGGTCATATTTTTTTCCTGTTGCGCCACAGGATCCATAAGAAAAAAGGAGCCCCAGCAAGCGAGGTGATAATCCCAACAGGCAGCTCCTGAGGTGCCAGCAGCAGTCGGGCCAGCAGATCTGCCAGCAGCAGAGCGCTGGCACCCCCCAGCAGCGAGAGGGGCAGAAGTCGCCGATAATCTGGCCCCCAAAGGATGCGCACCACATGCGGGATGATCAGCCCAATGAAGCCGATGATACCTGTGAACGCTACTGCCGCTGCAGTTGCCAGCGAAGCAGAAAAGATAATCAGGCTTTTAGCCTTGCGTACCGAGAGTCCAAGCTGCCCGGCTTGTTCTTCGCCAAATTGGAGTACATTCAAAGCGTGGCCTGTGGTCAACAGGATTCCCGATCCAAGCAAGATATAGGGTGTGGCTGCCACGACGGGTTCCCACCCGTTCAGGGTGGCTCCGCCAAACAGCCATGCCATGGATCGGCGTAATTCCCCTTGCGAGCGGAGCATCAGGTAAGAGGTTAATGCCGTGGCAAAGGAACTTACCGCCACCCCAGCCAGGATCAGTGTGGTGGTCGTTTCCGTGTTATGGCGGTACGCCAGCAGGTAAACTACCCCCACGGTCAGAACCGCTCCTATAAATGCTGCCAGCGGAACCCCATATAAGCCGGTCAACCTTCCTTGCTCGCGCAGCACCATGGCTAGAACCGCCCCCAGCCCGGCTCCTGCCGCGACCCCGATTAAGTAAGGATCTGCCAGGGGATTGCGAAACAAGCCCTGGTACGCCCCTCCGCTGGCTGCCAGCGCTGCACCGGTCAATGCCACCAGGGCAGTGTGAGGCAGCCTGATCTGGAATAAGATCACCTCAAAAGCTTTTGGCCAGTCCGGGTGCATAGAAACTCCTGGCAGCTTGCTCGCCAGCATTTGCAGAAGGGTGGCGGGTGAGATGAACACCGCCCCGTTGGCCGCACTCAGCACGAGCGCGGCCAATAGAAGTAGAAAGGTAATCCAATAGGGACGGTTGTTCATCAATGCTTCCTTACTTGAACAGTTCAGGATGGATCAACTTCGCCAGCTCCTCCAGCCCATCTACCAACCGCGCTCCAGGGCGGCTTGCCAGGTCGTCATTAAAGGGATATACGTGCCCTTCTTTTACCGCGCTCAGGTCAGCCCAACCAGCACGAGCGGCAACCGCTTCAGCGGTCACTCCGTAGTTCGAATCACCCAGGATGATCAGATCGGGATTCTGAACCACCAGCTCCTCCAGGCTGATCTGTGCCCAAGGGCTACCCAGGACGCTGCCAACATTCTTGCCACCGGCTTTGCTGATCAGCAGATCCATGAAGGTTCCAGGCCCGAATGTGTATGGGGCGTTGGGATCGGTGCTGTCTAATTCATAAAAGACGCTCGGTTTTTCGGTTACGGAAGCCATTTTCTCATCTACGGCTGCCACGCGTTCCTTGAGCGATTCCACGAGCTTGCCAGCCTCCGTCTCATGCCCGGTCATTTTCGCCACAAGCTGCAAGTTCTGATACATCCCTTCCAGGTCTTTTGGATTGGAAAGGTAATAGACAGTCAATCCCAGGTCTTCCAGGGTCTTGACCTGTTCAGGAGTGTTGATTTCGGCTGCCAGGACCAGGTCAGGCTTCAGGTTGACGATAGCCTCGGAATTGTACCCACCGTAAGAACCGCCGACGGAGGGCAGGCTCATCGCTTCTTGCGGATAGTTGGTAAATTCATCCCGTCCAACTACCTGCGTTCCCGCTCCAACCGTAAACAGAATTTCCGTGTTGGATGGCGCCAGGGATACGATGCGTTGGGCTGGTCCAGACAGGGTAACCGTGCGTCCAAGCCCATCGGTCAATTCGAGCGGTCCGGGTGTGGGTGCCAGAGTTGCAGTGGGCAAGGCTGTAGTCGCTGAGGCGCAGGCACTCAGCAGGAGAGTGGATGCCAGCAAAAGGGCAACCAGGCGCAGAAGGGGTGTTTTATACATGAGTATCTCCTCTAAGAAAGTTATTGGATCCTTATACTACGCAATTGTTAAACAAAAGCCCCTGTCGCAAGACAGGGGGTGGGAGTATGACAAGCAAGAGAAACCAGCCGGTCCCACCTCCTTTCCACGAGATAGTGGTAAACCTAACCGGGGCGGGCGACCTGGCTTGCCGAGAGGTTTGCCCTCGAAGAGGGCAATGCTCTATGCTTACAGTTGCGGGACAGCGCCGGACTTAGTATGTTCTCACCGGCTTCGCCTGAGCATTTCTTTATGAATATATGCTCAGCCTTGACCTTCCGGGAATCAAGGCACCCTGGTTAACGAATCAATTATTGGATCTATTTTACGCCAGCCAATTCAAAGCGTCAATCTTATTTGGATACCAAGGAGATGATCATAGAAAGCACAACGATGACCCCAATCGCGCCCATGACAATTTGTTGAGTGCGCAGTGATCGCTGTTGGCTCTTGGTCATTTTCTGTTTCTTAGCCATATGAATTACCTTTCACTCAGGTTGGTCGATTGTGTCATACAAAACCTGTACCCCAGGCGGCCAATCATCCAAGCTGTTCCTAATCATAAACCCAAATTGCAGATTTGAAGAGTGCTGGGCTTTATTCTAAGTGTGCTTTAATTTCATCCGCTACCCTGCGGTTGATTCCCGGCACTGTCAGGAGCTCATCCAGGCTGGCTTCCTGGATGGCATCGATAGAGCCAAACCGCATCAAGAGCGCTTTCCGGCGAGAGGGACCTATGCCAGGGATGGCATCCAGTCGAGAAGCGATACCTGCTTTGTCACGGCGTTTGCGATGGGAGGTGATCGCAAAACGGTGCGCTTCGTCGCGGACGCGCTGTACCAGGTAGAAGCCCTGCGATTGCCTGGGCAGCTGGATTGATTCAAGCTGACCGGGTACAAAGATCTCTTCAAACTGCTTGGCCAGCGAAGCCACCGGTACCTTTTCGCTCAAGCTGAAGCGATCTAACACTTTCACTGCCCTGCCTAACTGGCCTTTTCCTCCGTCAATAAGCACCAGGTCGGGTAACAGCGCAAAAGCCGGGTCGCTCTTCACACCTGGCGTGTTTGCCATGTCCTGGGCTGCTTTCCAGCGGTTAAAACGCCGGTTGAGCACCTCTTCCATGCTGGCAAAATCGTCAGGACCGCTCACCGAACGGATATTAAAACGCCTGTACCAGGCTTTCTTCGGCACGCCCTGCTCGAAGACGACCATGCTGCCTACTGCGGCTGTGCCTTGTGTGTTGGAGATATCGTAGCATTCGATCCGGTTGAGGGCATTCGGCAATTGCAGCGCCTCCTGCAGCTCACCCAAACCTTGCATCTGGCGATTCTTATCGGCTTCCCATTCGGCCTTCAAAGCCGCCAGGGTAGCCTGGGCATTCTCGGTCGCCATCTCGATCAGCTCGTGCTGCGGTCCATCGGTTGGCACGCGAATTTCGACCTTAGTGCCGCCGCGGCGGGTATTCAGCCATTCGTTGATGATGCGCACTTCTTCGATCGCATTCGGCAATAAAACCTGAGAGGGCACCGTTGGGGCCTGGTCATAAAATTGCTTCAAGAAGCTGCCAATCACATCTGAGTCCAGGGTGTTTTCTGTACCTTCCATCAAGAAATACTCGCGCCCAATCAGCTTCCCCGCGCGGATGAAGAACACCTGCACACAGGCCTCGTTATTCGAGCGCGCCATGGCGATGACGTCTGAATCGACGTAGTCTGCCGAAACGACTTTTTGCCTTTCCACTACTTTCTCAATGGCCTGAATCTGATCTCGCAGCCCTGCAGCGCGCTCGAATTGCAAATTCTCCGCTGCCTTCTCCATTTCTGTTTGCAAGCGGGAGATGATTGGCCCGGTGCGTCCCTCCAGGAACTGCCCCAGGTCATCGATCATCTGGCGATAATTCTCCTGGTTGATTGCCCCAATGCAGGGAGCGGCGCACAGCTTGATATCATAGTATAGGCAAGCGCGTGCATCCTTGCCGGTAATCTCCCGGTCGCAGGTTAGATAGGGGAAGATCCTGCGCAGGACATCCAGCGTTTGGTGCACTGCCCACACGCTAGTGAAGGGGCCGAAGTAGCGTGATCCATCTTGCACCATCTGGCGTGTCACCGTTACCTTAGGAAAGGGGGTTGCCCAATGGACTTTGATATAGGGGTAGCGTTTGTCATCCTTCAGGCGCACGTTGAAGTGTGGACGGTGTTTCTTGATCAGGTTCATCTCCAGGATCAGCGCTTCCAGCTCGGAGCCGACCACGATCCATTCGATATCCACGATATTCCGCACCAGCTTGCGCGTCTTGCGGTCCTCCTGCGCGCTCTCGTGGTAATATGAGCGCAGCCGGTTGCGCAAGTTGATTGCCTTGCCCACGTAAATGATCTGCCCTTCGGCGTTTTTCATCAAGTAACAGCCGGGCTTGGTCGGGGCGTTGTCGAGCGTCGCCTGAAGATGCTGTGACAGTTCCATAGAATCCTATTGTAATCCATTCCAGAAGGGGGTTGGGTGATTGAGAGTTTTTGGATCGGCTAATCCTTCACTTTCCGAACCGCCATCATCGAACTCCATCCCCAGATAAGAATAACTCATGGAAAAAAATAAGGCTTGTGTATATTTTGTATAATTAATATAAATATTATCTTGACAATATATCGATTTTATACTATAATCTGGACATTGTTCATAATGCTGTATCAAACTTCCTTACCGAAAGTTGTAGAAGGCAAGGATAAATGATATAAATGATTGTTATATGCTAATAGATCGGTGGTTCACCAGCAGTCTGTTGGCTCATAAAGATAGAAGGAGTTCACCATGAAAGATACATTTCGACAAATCAGTGTAGTTCTGACCGTGCTCGCCACGATTATCGTCAATATTCTGGCAAACGCTTTACCGTTGAATGGGTTGAATACGGGTGAGATATCGGACCGTTTCAAGGTCTATTTCGTACCCGCGGGTTACGTTTTCTCCATTTGGGGTATCATTTATATTGGATTGATTGCTTACGCCATTTATCAGGCACTCCCCTCGCAGCGCCAAAACCCCCGCCTGCAGGCTACCGGTTGGTGGGTTTCTCTCAGTGGACTGGCAAACATCGCCTGGATTTTTCTCTGGCACTACGAGCAGTTCCCGCTGACATTGATTGCCATGTTGGGTTTGCTTGCCACACTCATCCTCACCTACCTGCGCCTGAATACCGACGCGATGCCAGTCTCAACTGCTGAGAAGTGGGCAGTGCGCCTGCCGTTCAGCGTCTACCTGGGATGGATCACCGTAGCAACTGTGGCGAATGTGACTTCTGTACTTGACTACCTGAATTGGGATGGTTTTGGAATTGCCCCCGAGATTTGGATGGGGATCATGCTGGCTGCGGTACTGGTAATAAATGCGTTGATGAACTACACCCGCCGTGATGTGGCTTTCACAATGGTTATTCTATGGGCATTGGCAGGGATTTCGATCAAGCATGCCGCTGTCGCCGAGGTAGCGATCCCAACCTGGATCACCTTTGGGCTTGTGGCGTTGACCCTGGCAGCAGCGTTTTTCCTGCGGAGACCTGGGCTAAAACTTGCTTCGGCTGGCTGATATAGCAAAGAAGAATATGTAATAGTTTCAGTCCACTTTTTCATTGATGTATAATTGACTCATGCCCGAGGAGCCTCTGGAGGTTTTAATTGGCAACCTGCTGCGTTCTCACGGCTGGCGGTTGGCTGTAGCTGAATCTTGCACCGGCGGTTTGGTAGGTCACCGCCTGACCAATGTACCCGGTTCTTCCGATTATTTCCTGGGTGGTGTCATTTCTTATGCTAACGAGACCAAAGTACACTTACTGGGTGTAAGTTGGGGTACGTTGGAGACCTTTGGGGCGGTCAGCCGTGAGACAGTCCTGGAGATGGCGCGTGGCGTTCGCCAATCACTCTCAGCAGATATCGGTCTCTCGGTTAGTGGGATCGCCGGGCCAGGTGGAGGCACACCTGAGAAACCCGTTGGGATCACCTGGATTGGGCTTAGTGCCAAGTCTTATGAAAACGCCTGGCAGCATACCTGGAACGGTGATCGAATCTCCAACAAAGAACATTCAGCTCAGGCTGTCTTACAGCACCTGGTAGATTATCTTCAGGTAGACCGGTCATGAAGGAAAATCCTTTTTTCGTAGTCTCCTTGAGCGATATATGGAATCGATAGAAGTAACTGCTCGTTTTGATAAAGATGGAAAAGTAATCCCGCTCTATCTGGTATGGCATGGGCATCGTTATACAATTGACAACGTGGGACGTCAATGGCAGGCTTCCGATGGTTTGCACATCCTGGTTATGACCCCCTCCGGGCGCATGTTCGAGTTGGTCTTCTTATCTACTGAAAACCGCTGGCTTCTTGGCAGGGTTGAGCCAGATCAAATGCTGGCTTAAGTGATGGATTCTTAATGGATTTTCGGATTCCTGGGATTATTCGAGTTTTTGTCTTTTCTTTAATGCTTCTCCCCCTCCTGGCATCGGCTGGTTCATCGGCGGCTCAGGTTGGCGATCCTTATGCGCTTTTAGATGCCGTGAACCAGCTCAGGGCGGCAAATGGACTGGCGCCCTATCAAATGAATTCTGCGTTAATGATCAGCGCCCAAAGCCAAAGCGAATACCAGGCTTCTCTAGGCACCTGGACTCATACTGGCCCAGGCGGTACGGATGAAACCCAACGCGCCGTTGCGGCTGGTTATGGCGGAGGGGCTTCTGTGATGTGTGACGAAAACGTTGCTTTTGGGTTGAACCTCTCTGCTCAGGGATGTGCGGATGTGTGGACGAGTGACGCTCCCCACCTAAACAACATGCTTTCTACCCGCTATGTAGAGGCGGGAACCGGAGCCACCACGGATGTTACCGGGCGTGTGTTTTACACGTTAGATGTCTGCTATATTGTCGGAAGCATCAGCTTGAACTCCGTCTTACCGCAGGGTACAACTGCTACTTTGGGGCCAACCTTGGAACCCTTCTTCGGCGTTCAGACGGTCACCCCTGCTGCAGATGGGGCTTTGGTACATACAGTCAAAGCCGGGCAGAATCTCAATCTGATTGCCGCAGCTTACGGCGTCACGTTGGATGAAATTAAGAAGCTAAACAACCTGACCAGTGATATGATCCGGCCAGGCGATCAGCTCATTATCAGAGCTGCTTCTCCTGCCACGCCTACCCTGGAGGCAACCAACACACCCACCCGACCGCCTGCCACTTCGACGCGCCGCCCAACGCGCACGCCCACATTGCAGCCTCCTGCATTGCCCACTCTCGAGGAGTCACCCTTGCCGTCAGCTACACCCACTCGTTTACCGGTAGCGACGGGCGATGTCCTTGGAAACGTGCTCCTGATAGCCGTTGTGCTCCTGGTAGTCGCCGGTGGGTTGATGGTGGTATTAGGCGGTTTATTGAAGCGCCGCAGTTAATCCTTCTCGCTCGGCGTCCAAAGATTCACCAGCTTGCCGCCTTGCTCCGGATCAAGCTCTTTCCAGGATTGAATCGATAGCTCCACTTGAGCCAGAGCAGCGGTTGGCAGGCTCTCATCCTCATCGATGAGCACGCTCAGCAGCATTTCCAGGTCGGGGTTATGCCCTACCACCAGGGCAATATTGAACCTGTCCTCCAAGCCTTGTAATATTCCCAGGACATCTTCCACATCTGCTCGGTACAGGTCGGGGATAAAGCGGATTTCTCCATCGTAACCACATTTTTCAGCGACGATTTGGGTCGTATCTCGAGCACGACGGGCAGTTGAGCTGAGGATAATGTCTGGCAGCAATCCTTTATCTTTCATCAACTGGCCCATTTGCGGAGCCTCGCGCTTGCCACGTTTGTTCAAAGGCCGGTCATGGTCTGAAAGTTTTTGGTCTTTCCAACTGGATTTTGCATGACGTAAGATCAGAATCGTTTTCATAGCCCTTTGCGGTAAAATCAATTCTTGGTGGATGGATATAGCCGGGCGGACCGGCAGTTTGCTTAATTCACTTTACCACAAAAATATAATCCGCGTAAACCGAATGACCTGCCGGGCACAAGGTTTCGCAATTTTTTGGAGATTTTGTAATGGAAAAACCGATGCTGCGTGATTTGGGAGATGGTCTGCTGCTCCGCCGCGCCACCCACGATGATACGGATGCTCTAGTAGCTTTCAACGAGCGTATCCACTCCGAACATGAAGGTCACAAAGATTTTCGGGTGGGGGTCTGGACGCGAGATCTGATGAGCAAGCCGCACCCGACCTTTCAGGTGGATGATTTCACCGTGGTAGAGGATACACAGTCCCATAAAATCGTCTCATCCCTGAATTTAATCTCACAAACCTGGTCCTATGGGGGGATCCCTTTTGGCGTAGGTCGCCCTGAGCTGGTGGGCACGGATCCAGCTTATCGCGGCCGGGGGCTAGTTCGGGCGCAGTTTGAGGTAGTTCACCAATGGAGCGCTGAACGTGGCGAGATGCTTCAGGCGATCACCGGTATTCCCTACTATTACCGCTTGTTTGGTTATGAGATGTGCCTGAACCTGGATGGTGGGCGGGCTGGCTATTTGCCACAAGTGCCCAAGTTGGGGGAGGGGAAAACGGAGCCTTATGTTATACGCCCAGCGAGGGAGGACGATCTCTTCTTCATCGCAGAGTTGTATGATCTGGGCTGCCGAAGATCGCCTGTCAGCTGCGTCTGGGGTGAGGCGCTGTGGCGTTATGAGCTTTTTGGCAAAAGCCCCGATAATGTTAACCGTTATGATATCCGCATCATCGCAACGACCCAGGGGGAGCGGGTGGGCATCCTGGGAATCGTACCTTATCGGTGGGGAACCATGCTAACCACTAGACTCTACGAGCTCAAACCTGGCGTTTCATGGGCTGCCGTGACCCCGTCTGTCGTGAGATATTTGTGGGGAAATGGTCCCAAGACGCCGACCTATATGGGCGATGAGCCTTTTGGCGCCTTTGGTTTCTGGCTGGGTGAAGATCACCCGGTTTACCATGTCCTTTCTGATGCATTGCCCCGTGTGCGCAAGCCTTACGCCTGGTATATCCGCATCCCTGACCTGGCTGTGTTTATCCGCCATATCGCTCCTGTCTTGGAGCAACGGCTGGCAGGTTCTTATCTGGTGGGGCATACCGGAGAAATGCGCCTGACATTTTATCGGGATGGATTATGCCTGGGTTTTGAGCGGGGCCGGCTTGTGAAAGTTGAAAATTGGAAACCCTTCCCTCAGGGTCATTCTGGGGAGGCGGCATTTCCAGGGTTGACCTTCCTGCAGCTCCTGGTGGGTTACCGTTCGCTTCAGGAATTGAGATATGCTTTTTCAGACTGCTGGACGGGGAACGATGAAGCCAGAGCGCTTTTAGAAGCTTTGTTTCCCCGCCAGCCTTCTGAGATTTTACCGGTTTCATAATGGCTACCCTGGGAATACTTTCTGATACGCACATCCCTGACAGGGCCAGGGAACTCCCTCCCAGGCTCCTGGAGATCTTTCGTTCTGAAGGCGTGGATACAATCCTGCATGCAGGAGATATCTGTATCCCTGGAGTTTTACAGGAGTTGGAGGAGATCGCACCGGTCTATGCAGTGCGCGGAAACCGCGATATTTATGCCCTGCGGCACCTGCCCATGCAGCTTGTTATGACTTTTGAAGGATACAAAGTTGGGATGGTGCACGGGCATGGTGGTCTGCGCGATTACTTGTCTGACAAAGCTCGCATCATGGTTTATGGTATTAATGAAAATCGTTACCGCAAGCGAGTGATCAAAGCGCTTTCAGGCGTGAACGTGATGGTGTTCGGTCACCTTCACCGGCGCTTCTATGAATGGACCCAGGGGGTGCTGTTGCTCAACCCGGGTTCCGCTTGCTGCCCGGATTGGAACTCTGGCAACCCTGCCGGTGTCGCTGTGCTGCATTTGGAACCGGGAGGCCGGATTGAAGCTGAATTTTTTAATCTAAGTGATTAAGAGGTCGTTATGCATAGACAGCTGTGTTCCAGGCGCGGTATTTCGCGTTCTTACCGCGCAGGATATCCTGGAAAAGCTCGCGCAGCTTCGTCGTAATCGGCCCCATCTTACCCGCACCAACTGGGCGGTAATCTACCCGTGTAACCGCGGTTACCTGTGCAGCCGTGCCCGTCATAAACAATTCCTCGCACACGTAAACCTCGGTGCGGTCGATGCTGCGCTCTACGGTGGTCAATCCTAATTCTTTTTGAGCCAGCTCGATTACGCTGCGGCGGGTGATACCTTCCAGGACATTATCGGTTATCGAGGGTGTTACCAGCACACCATCGCGTACCATGAAAACATTCATAGCGCTGCCTTCCGATAAGTGACCATCTTGGGTCAGCACCAGCGCCTCGTCGAATCCTGCCCGTACTGCATCGGTCTTAGCCAGGGCTGAGTTGACATACGCTCCAGCGATTTTTCCTCGCGGCGGGATTACGTTATCATCTACTCTTCGCCAGGAGGAAATTGCCACGTGTGCATCTGTGTCATTTGCCAGGTAGCGGTCGAATGGCACAGCCACAATCGAGATCTCGTCGCGCAGCCCATGCAGCTTCACTCCGACCACCTCATCGGCTTTATAAGCCAGAGGGCGGATATAAATATCACGCTGGTAACCATCTTTGCGCAGTAGCTCTACCGTGATCTGTGTCAGGCTCTCGGGGGTTTGGTTCAATTCCATGCACAACAGCTTGGCAGAGCTCAAAAGGCGGCGGAAATGATCCAGTGGACGGAAGATGAACAACTGCTGTTCCTCTTCATTCCAATAGGCGCGGATTCCAGCAAATGCAGCTGTTCCATAATTAAATGCGTGGGTCAGCACCCCTACCTTTGCCTCGGAATAAGGGACAATTTTGCCTTGAAAGAACGCGTTTTTGGGCAGAACCACGAGAGAACCTCCTTGAGAATGAATAGAACGAATCTGGCTGTCATTATAATCCAATGGTGCAGCGAGTCAAACACTGCAATATGCATCTTTTATGACCAGCCAGTGTTCTCATTATTTGGAAGTTGAGAGTATACTGTGGGATTGACTTTATATTTTACGGAAGGCTTATCCTCATGAAACGTGCAGTCAGTATTAGCATTGGATCTTCAAAACGCGACAAAGCGGTCGAGGTTGAACTCTTGGGGGAGACGATCCATATCGAGCGGATCGGTACAGATGGAGATATGGAGAAAGCAGCCCGGCTCTACCAGGAGTTAGACGGCAAGGTGGATGCCTTTGGTGTGGGCGGCGCCGACTTGGGAATGTGGGTGGATCAACGCTGGTACCCTTTATATTCCGCCCAAAAATTAGTCCGCTTTATCCAAAAAACGCCTTTCGTGGATGGAGCAGGGTTAAAAAATACCCTTGAAGGCCGCGTGGCTGCTTTTCTCGATGTTAAAATCGGCAAACATATCCAGGAGAAAAAAGTTTTTATCACCGCAGGCGTTGATCGCTGGGGGATGACGAAATCTTTTGTCGATGCGGGCTACGAATGCGTCTTTGGCGATATGATGTTTGGTCTGGGAATCCCCATCCCTGTCCGTTCCGTGCGCGGTCTTAAAGTATTAGCAGCCATCCTGCTGCCCATCGTGGGGCATATACCTTTCAAGTGGATTTATCCCACCGGAGAAAAACAAGACCAGCGTATCCCGAAGTTCATCCAGTATTATCAATGGGCTGCGGTGACCTCCGGCGATTGCCACTACGTCAAGCGTCATATGCCAGAACGCATGGATGGCAAAGTGATCGTCACCAATACTACGACTCCTGATGATGTAGCGCTCTTCAAGAAAGCTGGCGTCAAGTACCTGGTAACTACCACGCCTGTCCTGGAAGGTCGTTCTTTCGGCACGAATATGATGGAAGCTGCGCTGGTGGCTTTGGCTGCCAAAGGACGGAGCCTCACGCACGCAGAATTAAACGAGTATCTCGACCGATTGGGCTTTGAGCCCCAATTACAGGAGTTGAATTGATATGCACGCCATTGTCACTGCAGGTGGCATTCCCCAACCCGGGGAACCTTTATACGAATTTACGCTGGGTAAATCCAAAGCCCTCCTGGATATTGCCGGCAAGCCGATGGTACAGTGGGTGCTGGATGCCCTAAGCGCGGCAAGCACGGTCGAAGGGGTTGTCTTCATGGGACTATCTCCTGAGGCTGGCTTGACCTGTTCCAAACCGATGACTTTTATCCCTAACCAGGGTGAGATGCTGGCAAATGTCCTGAACGGTATCAAGAAAGTCCTGGAGCTGGTGCCGCAGGCCTCGCATGCGCTGATCGTTTCCTCCGATATTCCAGCCATTACCCCAGAATCGGTGGATTGGGTGGTGAACACCGCTCTGAAGACCGATGATGATATTTATTACAACGTGATTTCGCGGGATGTGATGGAAAAACGTTTCCCGGGCTCCAGGCGATCGTTTATTCGCCTGAAAGAGGTGGAAGTTTGTGGCGGTGATATGAACGTTGTGCGCACCCTGACTGCTACCGGGAGAGATGACCTATGGAAGCGCATCATCGATTCACGCAAGAGCGCCCTCAAACAGGCCTCCTTGCTTGGTTTTGACTTGCTTTTTTTGCTCATGTTGCACCAGATTACGATAGAGCAAGCGGAGCGTAAAGTCAGCCGGAGGATTGGCTTAAAAGGTAAGGTACTTCGGTGCCCATACGCCGAAGTGGGCATGGATGTCGACAAACCCCACCAGCTTGAGATCATGCGCGTTGATCTGGCGAAACGGGTGCGGAGCTGATGCAGCGCCTATTAGCGCTGGATGCCCACCTCTCAGCACGTCTGCGGGTAGCTGAGCGTCCTGGTTTGCTGCGCAGCCTGGCGGCTTTCCTGGCTCATTCAGGAGATTCCTGGTTTTGGCTGTTGGGACTGGCGCTGGTGTGGCTGCTGGGTTCTCCTGCCTGGAAACACCGGGCGCTGGTGCTGGGGGCAGGGATTTTGATCACGGCGGCGCTGGTCATGGCAATTAAATTCACCATTCGCCGCCAGCGCCCTGCCGGTCAGTGGGGCGAAATCTACCGTAGCACCGATCCGCACTCCTTTCCTTCGGGTCATGCAGTGCGGGCGGTTATGCTGGCTGTGGTTGCCCTGGGGTTGGGACCGCTTTGGTTCGGAGTTGTGATGGTGCTCTGGGCACCCCTGGTGTGCCTGGCGCGCGTCGCCATGGGTGTTCATTATCTTTCGGACGTCCTGGCGGGCATGCTGTTCGGATTGGTGATGGGCGGGGTGACTCTAGCCTTATTCTAAAGGGGGACTGCACCTAGATCTTTCTTTAGTTTCTGCAGTGCTGCTACGGGCGTCGGGTCCACCTCATACAGCAAAGCCAGGTAGTATGCCATATAATCGCCGAAGTGCAGCGTCGTCCACAGGTTTGCCAGGGGAGTATCGCCTTTGGCATCGTAGGTATCTGTCCCCATCCCTTCCAGCATCAGCGTCTGGCGGGTAAATTCGAGGCGCAGCTTGTTGCGAGGGTGGTCCGAAGCTGACCTCAGGAAAAGCACCGTCGTGCGCGCCAGCAGCTCAGACGGGTTCTGGCTGCCCGCCAGCGTGTTGTGATCGGATTCTGGCAGGAATTCAAACTGCGCCCACGCTTTAGCCAATTCGCTGATCTGCCCCTTCCAGCGCCGCGCAACCGGCGATAATATGCCTGATCCCAAGACAGCTACCCAGCGATCCATTAACTGCCCGGCCTGGCGCTTGGCAGGATTTTTTGTCACCGGCACCTCTGCTTTGAGTTGAGGCTGTTGGGCCTTCATGGCGATTATCGCCCCTGCCAGCTCCTGACTGGGATCCGGAATCAAGCTCAGGCGGGTAAATGCAGCCAACAGCAGACCAAAAGAGAAGCCCACCGCAGTGCGCGGCTGACCCTTGTGGTCGAAGGTCCACAGCTCTGCGGAAGCCGCGGGGGCTGCTTTTGCTAACTCGCCCCCGGTGGCTATCGCCAACCGCCTGCAGCCTTTCTGTGTGGCATCTGCAAAGGCAGACAGAGTCTCTTCGGTGTTGCCCGAATGTGACGAAGCTATCACCAGCGTTTCGGGTCCTTTAGCCCATCCGGGCAAAGTATAATCACGGTGCACCAGGACCGGCACGCTGCAAGCCGCTTCAGTATAAGCCACCAGCAGATCTGCCCCGATAGCAGAGCCTCCCATTCCGGTGATCACCACCCGCTCGATCCCTTTCCAGCCTGGCAGGGGCCAGGTATTGCCCAGCTTCCAGGCTCTCTCCAACTGGTCCGGCAGCCCATCGATGTGCGAGAGCATATCTTCCTGATCGATCACCTTGAATGCTTTGAAGTCGTTTAGGTCCATAGTTTCCCTTTCCTGTATGAGGTTTATTTTTGGGTTTGCAGAATACGCTGGTAAATTTCCCGTCGGGACCAGCCGCTTTCAACCGCCAGGCGACTGGCGAGGCGTGCCGGGGGCTGGTCCATTTTCAGCGCAGCCAGGATTGCTTCATCGAGTGCCGCGTCTGACCAGCGGGTGGCCTCGATCTTTTTGCCAGAGATGACCAGGGTAAATTCGCCGCGGGGCGGATGAGTGGA
>Ga0153915_10001960_pt1 | contig 18957 bp, 15 predicted proteins | sample Opewatmetagenome_2_FD_107003 | JGI IMG/M metagenome (GOLD analysis project Ga0153915, IMG submission 107003) | Freshwater wetland microbial communities from Ohio, USA - Open water 3 Core 3 Depth 3 metaG | ecosystem: Environmental > Aquatic > Freshwater > Wetlands | place: USA: Ohio, Lake Erie...
AGGGAGCGTGCAGCTCGGGCACGTATTTCTCGACGAGATCGTCGAAGCGGATCCGTCCCTCCTCGACGAGCATAGCGACCGCCACGGCCGACATGGGCTTGGTCATCGAGGCGATCCAGAAAAGATCGTTAGTCTCCATCTTCCGCCCGGTCTCGAGATCGCTTTTGCCGACGGCGGCGAGGTGGAGCACCTTGTCCTTCGTCGCGACCAGTGTCACCGCGCCTGCAATCTCGCCGCGGTCGACGAAGGCCTGCATCGCAGCCGGAATCGCGGCGAACTTGTCCGGGGCCTGAGCCGCCGGAGCGGATGTCCAAGGAAAGGCCGCCGCGAGCGCGACGGCGAGCAAACCGAGCCGGGGGAATTTCATCGCAGCCCCAGCAAAGGGCACTCCGCCCCACCCCTCAACCCCTATCCGCCACTCAGGGCGCGGGATAGCCGACGGGCTGGACGGCGATGACCGCCTGGGTGGCGCGGAGGTCCAGCTTGGCGGTCAGCGCCTTCTCGTCGAATCCGCCGCGGTAGCCGGTGAGCAATCCCTCGGAGGCGCAATAGAGGTAGATGTTCTCGGAGATGAACGCCGAGTCGATGCAGGCGACCTTCTTCCTGCTTTCGGGGCTGCCGGAGTCGCGCTTTGACAGGTCGGCGATGTAGACGATCACGAGCGGCGCTTTCTCGCCGCCGCGGACAAGCGTGCGGAGATCCTCGGCCGCGACCGGCTGCAGGCGGTGGGCAGCGGCGTCATAGACATAGGCTCCCTTCTTGAGGAGCAGGTAGATCTCGTTTTCCTGCGAGTTGCTGGCCGAAGGAGCCGTCCGCTTCCCGTTCGGCCGGTTCATGCCGAAGCCCGCCCAACAGAGGTCGGCCAATTGCTGGACCGACAGCTCGCGCGCGCCGAACTCATGGCTGGTGGACCGCCTGGCCAGCGCCTCCATCAGGGGCATCCCACCCGTCTTGTGCGGAGCGGGAAGCTCGATCGGCTGGGCTTGCAGCCCGCCGATGATGACCAAGGCAAGAACGAGGGCCAGGTAACGTTTCATGGGGAGATGTTAAGACTCCCCCAAGCCTGCCACAGTTCCCATCGGGATGGCAACCCATGCGACGGAACAGCCTGCGGCGCCGGTCTCTCTTCAACTTCGACCTCTCGGCATCAGGAGTCGCGGCTTCAACTCCGACGGCCTGTTCGTGTCCTTTCTGCCGTTTGCGAAGAAATGCCGGGGGGCTCAGCCTTCCGGCTTCCCCGTGCTATGTTCATCTGTCGGCGCAGCCATCTTGTCAGGGGACGTGGCAGATGGAGTCCGACCGGCTCCTAAGGGTAAGAGTACTTCTTGCCGTCGACGTAAACGGTCCTGCCGTAGTTCGCCTCGATCGCCACCTGGCGGAGCGCGACAATCTGGGCATCGCTCAAGAACGCCTGCGCTTTGGCGACCAGCGAATCGATGGATCGTGGATCCGGCAACAGGACGAACTGCTTGGAGCCGTTTCCGGCCGCACATTTGAACAATTTGCGGGCCTGTGCCGGACTGAGGGGTTCTTCGGAATAGCTCAGCCTTGTCTCCAGACTGTCCACCAGTTGGGTGGAATCGTAGGCTTTTCTGTACTTCTGGATTCGATCATAGGCGTCCTCGCCGACCAGAGCCTTGATATCGTCCTCCAGCTTTGTCGAAGCCTGCAGCCGGACCGTCAACGTCTCCTCCTCAGAAAGACCCATCTTCCTCGCGGCGGAATTCACGTCGTCCGGCAGCATCATCTGGGCATCCAGCAGTTCCAGCACCGCATCCAGCTTGTCCGCCGTAACCCCGGCATAGCTGCACGCCTTCAAATATATTGGAGAAACATGGGAACGGACTACGGCTGCATACAGCCGGGCGTATTCGGGATTCTCCATCAGCTTCGCGAGCGCCTTGGAGCCAAAGATGTAGCTGGGCGACAACGGACGGACTGATTGATTCCTCTTTGCCTCATCGACCAACCGCCGCAACTCGCTCCAGCGATATCCGTCCCAGGAAACCGGCAGAGGGCCGCCTCTCCGCTTCTCAGTTTCCACAAGCCTAGCACGCAATCCGGCCAGGCGTTTCTCCTGATTACCATCCCGGATCATGAGCAGGGCGAGCTCATGCGCTGCAGCGATCCGAGCCTGGGATCGCTGCCATAGCAGCCAGACGGTCACAACGCAGGCGGCCACGAGCCCGGAAAAAAACAGCCTGGAGAACGTCCTCGCAGTGCTCATGTCTCAACCTTTCCCCCCGAATCTTCCCTGTAATGTCCTGAGATCGTCGACATCCTCCCTCATGACGCCTTCACGCTGGAGTTCCGCCAAACGCCTCATCGCCATAAGCTGCGCCTGCGCGGCTTTGAGCCGGCACACCTGAAGAGGGCTCAGACAGGCGTTGGCCGACTGAATGACCTCTTCGGTGATCTCCACGCCGTCTTGCTGCGTCCGCCAACCTTTTCCCGAGGATCTGCCATCGATCAACCCCACAAGAGCGTCCATCTGGGCATCCGACAGCGGCTCCCCGAGCGCCTTCAACTCTTTATCCAGGGAACTCAACGCCGTCCGGACATCGATGGTGCGGTCATATGCCGTGAACCTTTGGTAATCCAACCCGCCAAGCAAATCGCGGATATGCGAATCCTTGCCTTCCGCCGCGAATTGGCGGATACTAAACTCCTCTTCCCGGGCGATCGTCACCCCTTGGCTGCGTGCGAAATCCCTGGCCCGGGTGGCGTCGCACTCCCGGTCTGCCAGGAGATCTTTGAGCCGTTCCAGCTTGCCGGAAGGCAGACGCAGACGGCGAAAAAGCGAAGCATAGCCCGCATCGAGGGATTTCCGGGCGATTAACCAATGCTTGCGAACGGCCTCCTTGTCCTCGGATTGGGGTGAACTTCCCGCTGATGGTTGGAGGAACTCCTCCTGTGCGATCCTGCGATTCGTCTCCGCAATCGATGCCCTCAGGGAGGCGCCGCGTTCGCGTGCAGCATCGATCTGGGCAGCCAACACGTTGTTCTCTCTCGTCATCCAAGCGACGGAGCCGGCCAGAACGGCCAGGATCACCGTCGAAATCGCGATTTGCACCTTTGTCATAAGGATTCCCGTCACAACGGCGGCAGCCCAGCCGCCGCCGGTCGCTGCACCGTTCAATGCAGCCGCACTGACGGTGGCGGCGAGCCCGGACGGCGCGGAACCGGCTGCATGGAGGCTGAGCGCATCGGCGAGCACCGCCATGGCAGGCACAACACTGCATCTGTCGAGTCGCACCCGGAGCCTGGCCAACGCACGGTCTACGCGCATCCGCGCCGCATCTTCCGTGACACCCAGCCGCCGTCCGATCTCCGCAAAAGCCTGTCCTTCGAAGAACCGCAGCAACAGCACGTCGCGATCTCCGTCCTTCAACCCGGCCATCGCCTCGTCGAGAATGGGTTGGAGTTGCGCCCACCCGGCTGCCGATGGCGCCTGTTCCTCAACCGCCATCTCACCCGCAGCTCTCTCCCGCCGGATCCGCCGCCGTTCCGCCCTCAGCTGGTGGAGTGCGGTCCGCCGGGTTGTGGTGTAGAGCCATCCGGCTATCATGGGATGATCGGCCAGAACTTCTGCTCTGCGCGCAAGAAGCGTGAAGACTTCCTGCGCGACGTCTTGCGCGCGGTGGGGATCGCCGTTGAGCTGACGAAGGGCGGCAGAATACACCAGGCCGATGTGCCTCTGGACGATCTCAGCGAACGCATCTTCCGCCCCTTGTTCGAAGTATCGGCGAAGCAATTGGGAGTCATCCGGCATCATCGGGTTCAGCTATATATATGCCCGCTTCTTCTCAAACCGAACTGAATTTCCGGTGCATGCTGCCGCGGCAGGGACAGGTTCTTCGGAAAAGCAGCTTTGAGACTGGACAGCGCACCATGGCCACACCGAGATTCATATCGTCATGGCAGGGATCACGCTGATCCAGGATTTCGCCATTCTCCTGCTTGCGGCGGGCATCGTCGGGAGCCTGTGCCGGCGCCTCGGGCTTTCGGTGATCGTCGGCTACCTCGTGGCGGGCATGGTCATCGGTCCATACACTCCGCCCTTCTCGCTCATTGTCGACGAGGCGCGGATCCAGGCGATCTCGCAGCTGGGACTGGTCTTCCTGATGTTCTCGATCGGCCTCGGGCTGAGTCTCACAAAGTTCGCCCGGATGGGCGCCGGGGTTGTCGTCGCCACGGCGACCGGCGCTTTCCTCGTGCTCAACCTGACGGAGCTTCTCGGCTTTGCAGCGGGGTGGAAGCCGATGCAGACGGTGTTCATTGCGGCGATGCTGATGGTCTCGAGCTCGGCGGTGATAGCAAAATTCATTGCCGAGCTGAAACTGTCCCACGAGCCGTCCTCGCAGCGGGCGCTTGCGGTCACCCTCCTGGAGGATGTCGTCGCCGTCGCGATGCTCACGCTGCTGGGCAGCCAGTCCGGCTCCGGAGCGGTGGGCCACGGGGGCCTTGGCCGGCTGCTGGGCGGCCTCAGCGCGTTCGTGGTGCTTCTGGTCAGCGCAGGGCTGCTTCTCGTGCCGCGGCTGCTGCGGCGGCTGGAGTCGCGGGCCGATCCGGAGATGCAGACGATCGTCGTGGCCGGCGTGCTCTTCCTGCTCTCGCTGGCCACGGCCAAGGCAGGCTTCTCGACCGCGCTCGGGGCATTCCTTCTCGGGGCGATCGTCGCCGAGATCCCGCAGAAGGCCGGCGTGGAAAAGGCGTTCTCAGGTCTCCGCGACCTCTTCAGCAGCGTGTTTTTCGTCTCGATCGGGATGATGATCGACGTGCGGCTGCTGCCCAAGGTCTGGCCGGCCATCCTTCTCCTGGCGGCTTTCGCGCTGGTGGTGCGCCCGCTCGCCTGCGGCTTCGCCCAGGTGCTCGCCGGGGTGAGTCCGCGGGAGGCCCGCCGGTCGGCGCTCCTGCTCACGCCGCTGGGCGAGTTTTCGTTCATCATCGCGCAACTTGGCGTGAGCACCGGGGTGCTGCGCCCCGCCTACTACGCGGTCGCGGTGGGCGTCTCGGTCGTCACCGTCCTGATCGCCCCGCTTCTGGCCCGGCATCGGGAGAGGATCCTCGGCGCGCTCGACCGCCTGGAACCGGCCTGGGTGACGCGGGCGATGGACGCCTATCATGGATGGCTGCAGCAGCTGCGGGACAGGCCCCACCGGCGGCCCGTTGCGAAGCTCCTGAGGAGCCGGCTCATCCAGATCTCGATCGAGATGCTCCTGGTCAGCGGATTGCTTATCTATTCCGACCGCCTCCACGATGCCCTTGCGGGGACCGCCTTCGGCTCGCGATTCGCCCGGACGACCTTCGACTACGCCTACTGGACCGCGGTCGCGGTCCTCACGCTGGTGCCGCTGGTGGCGGTCTGGCGCAACTGCACGGCGACGGCCCTCATCGTCGCCGAGAGCGCCGAGGGAGGGAGGCTGCCGCGGCAGCTCGTCGAGCGCGTCGTCAGGGCGTTTCTCGCGCTCGCGATCGGCTATTGGGTGTACGTCGTGATGCCCCACGGCGATCTGACGCGATGGGGCTGGATCCTGATTGCCGCAGGGGCTGCGATGAGCACGGCGATATTCTCACGGCGGCTGATCTACTGGCATAGCGAATGGCAGAGCACCGTGAGTGAAGTCCTCGCCGGGAAGCCCATTCAAGACAGCGGAGCCTCCCCGGGAGTCCGAACGATCCTCGCCGAGAACCTAAGCTCCTGGAATCTCGCGCTGGCCGACTGCCCCCTGCCCGACGCCTCGGCCTGCGCAGGACGCACGCTGGCCGAGCTGGCCATCCCCACCCGCTTCGGCTGCACGGTAGCCGAGATCGACCGGAACGGTCATCGCCTGCGCGGAATCGGTCCGGATACCGCCGTCTTTTCAGGGGACAGGCTGCTGCTCCTTGGCGAACCCTCCCGATTGGCGGTTGCCAGAGATCATCTCACCCAGGAGACGCAGCCACCGGCTGCCTCCGAGGCGAGCGAGGGAGCGATCCTGGATCAATGCATCGTCACCGGGCCGCGGGCGGGATGCACGCTTGCCGAGCTTCGAATATCCCAAAGCACGGGAGTAAGGATCGTCGGAATCCAGCGCGGCGGGCTCCGGATCATCAATCCCGCAGGCAGCGAGCGCCTGGAGCGCGGGGATTCCCTTCTCCTGCTCGGAACGCTGGCGAAGATCCGGCGGTTCCGGAGGTGGCTGGTGGAGACAGATTAATAGCCGATGGCTGTGGCCGCGACGAGGGCGTCGCGACCCCAGTGGACATTTTCCAAAGACTCCGGATACCATCCAGAGTCCGTCCGATTTGTGCGCCGTGGGGGATACTTCCGATCCCGCTGCTTCCGCAGCGGGCCACAGATTCGGAAGTTTCATCGCCAGTGGCCCTGCGCGGGCGCGGGAAATTCGACGACTGCGCCCTCGCGGCCCCCCAAAAAAGCCCCGCCGGCGAGGGCGGGGCTTGATAAGCACAAGAGATTAGAGGGCGCTCAGTTCTTGGGAGACGGCGGGGGCGGAGGCGGCTTGGCAATCGCGCTGTCGGAGACCTTCTGGGCGACCATCTCGTAAAGCCTCTGGAGCTCAAGCTCGGCATTGCGGCGGTCGATCTTGGCCAGCTCGACTCGGGCGGCGGCGTCAAACATCTCGCGGTTCAGATCCTCGCGCTTGGTGCGAAAGGCCGCGATCTCGTTCTGGACGTCGGCGATCTGCTGTGTGAGCGCGACCGAATCGGCCTCGTACTTGGCGATTTCCTGCTGGAGCTTGCGGTCCTGCTCCTCCTTCTCGCGAAGGGCCTTCTCCTTCTTGATTCGGTCCTTCTCTTCGCGCTCGGCCTGCTGCTTACGGGCGTCGGCCTGCGCCTTCTTCTCGATCTCGGCGCGGCGGGTCTCGTCGGCGGCAGCCTGATCAGCCAAGCGTTTCGCCGCAGCCGCATCGGCGGCAGCCATCTCGGGCTTGGCGACCTGGGTGTAGTAAACCCCAAACCCGATCAGGAGCACCAGGGGGAAAATGACGTAGAACTTGTTCATGGGTGCGAGAGTTGGAGTGTTGGATCAGCTCTTCTTTGCCTTGGCGGCGGCCGCTTCAGCTTCAGCCCGGAGGCGCTCGGCAGTGGCGAGCTTGTCCAGCACATCGTAATAGGCCTTCACATTGCCCTCGGCCTTGCGGACGAAATTGCGGAGGAAAGTCTCCTCATCGGTATACGCCTTCTTCTGAAGCTCAAGCTGGGCGATCTCCTTCAGGAGGGCCTCCTTGTCGGATTTGACGCGCTCAAGCTGCGGACGGATGCGCCGGTTCACGTCGTCGAAGACCTTCACGCGCTTCTCGACGAGATCATCGTGCGCCTTCTTCTCGGCATCCTCCTTGATTTCCTTCACTTTGCGGGCCTTGGTGCGCTCGGCCGCCGCGACGTTGGCGTCCTCAATGGCCTTCTTGCGGCGCTCGATTTCCTGGCGGGCCCGCTCCTTGCGTTCATTCTGGATGCGGACCTCCTCCTGCCTCTGCTTCTCCTTGAATCCCTTGTTGAAATTCCAGAAGAACACACCGAAGACCAGGAGCCCTATCACGGGCCAAATGATGTAGGCTTTGTTCATAGCGAAGTGTAAATATTGGTTGGGTAACTATTAAAGCGATTGGCGCCGCGCTTCGGCGTTGGCCTTTTCACCATTGATGGCATCGATGAGCTTGGCGGCCTTCTCCTTGCCCTCGGGCAGCTTGGCAAGCTGCTGGGCTGCCTTGAGGGCTTCGTCATAGAGCTTCTGGTCGAAAGCCAGGAACACGTAGAAATCCCATGCCGCCAGGGGCTTTTCCGTGCCGCCTTTCTCAATGCATTTCCGGACGTGATCAAGGGCATCCATCGGCTTGTCCATGGCCGAGTAGAAGAGAGCGAGCTTGTACTCAACATCGCCGGATTTCGGGAAGACCTTGACGGCCTCCTTCATGGTGGCGATCGCCTTGGCATCCTCGTGAATCTGCTGGTAGGAGTAGGCGAGCAGTTCCCAGTTCTGCTGTGTCGATTCGATCGTGCCGTTGTACAGCCCGCTATCGAGCAGATCGCAGGCTTTCGCGAACTGGCCGATCCCGAAGTAGAGTCCGACCAAGTTATAGCGATCCTTGGGGGTGCTCATGAACCCATACTTCTGGGAACGCTCGATCGTCAGGATGGCGCGAATGTTATAAGTGAAATTCGTTCTGGACTCCTTCTTCTCCTCAGCCGCGTTGGCTAGCTGCAGGTAGGTCGAGGCGAGTTGCTGCCAGTAATCCTTCTTCTCGGGCTTCTGCTTGGCCATCGACTCGAGCAGGTCGGCGCCATCGACGAAGCGCTCGAGCTGGAAAAGGGTGGCGAGCTTGAGCTGGAAAAGATTGTCCCTCGGGCGGATTGCCATGTGCAGGCCCTTGTCGATCCAGACGAGCGCCTTCTCCAGAAGCGCGCGATTCTCGGCGAGGATCTTCGGATCGGTGATCGTTCCCTCCGACTGGGCGCGCGAATAGAACATTGTCGCGACGTACAGGTATGTGTCCTGGGTGAAAGTCTTCGGATCCGCTTCCGCAAGCCACCGCTGAAGCTCGGCCTCTGCCTTGGCGAAAAAGACGGCCTGCTTCTTGGTATCCTTGCTCATGGCTCCCGCCTGATAGTTCAGCTGCGAAGCCTGATAGAGCATTTCGTTCGAAGTCTTCGCGTCGAAGAAATGTTTCTTGTCGTTGATCGCGAGGCAGCCCTCGATCGCCTCCAAGGCCGCGTTGTAGTCGTTCTTCTGGAAGGCCACCTGGGCCTTGATCTGGTTCATCACCGCGGCGTCGTAGGAGTCCGTGGCGACCTTGCCGAGCACGCGTGCAATGATGCCGAGAGCCTTGTCCCAATCCTTCGCATCGTTCGCAGGACGGAGCTCCTTGGCGATCGCATCGTTGGTATCGTCGGAAAGCTGGGGCACTTCGGGTTTGTCGGCTGCAGCAAGCCGCCCGACGGCGAGGAATGCGCCAGCGAGAAACAGCGCCGATACTAGGAAACATTTCCTGAACGAGGCCATGATAGGGAAAGCGGAAAGAGAGGATTACTCAGTCGTTTAAGCTGAAGATGATCGGAACCGACATGCGGGTGTTGACGACCTTGCCGCCGCGGCGGCCGGGGCGGAACTTCCAACGCATGACCGCCTGCACCGCCGGAGCTTCGAACTCGCGATGGCTGGAACTCACCGCGTAGGCGTCCTGAACATCGCCGTTCACATTGACGATGAACGCGACGTTGACCTCACCGGCGATGCCGGCGCGGCGCATCTCATAGGGATACTGCGGCTGGCCCTGGACCTTGGCGATCGGGATCTGGTCGAGCTGCGAGATGTCGAACAGGTTCTGCATCCCACGGCCGAAACCGGCAGGGCGGGTGGTGGGAATCGTCACAACGCCCTTGGCCGCCTCAACACCCGGAGGGGGGGGAGGCTCGACGGTCTGGACGAACCCGGCATCCGGAACAACCGTCGGAATGTCGACGAGCGACGGAGGGGCGAAGGTCACCTGAACGGCGTCCTCGTCCTGGGGAGTCTCGTCCTTGAGCTTCTCCGGCTCCTCCTGAGCGAGTTCCGGCATCTCGATCTTGATGGTGTCGTCGACTGCGGCCGCGGCATGCTTCACCTGCACGGTGGGCTTCTGGGTCATGTAGAGGAAGCTCCAATGAACCAGGGTCGAAAAACAGAGCCCGATGATAAGATCCTTGCGCATGGTTGGAATACGCGATGGCGGTAGATTGTTTTTGCGGGAGGTCCGGGTTGCCTATTTGCCGGTCGGGCGGGTGCGGGTCTCCATCGAGACCTTCTCGATCTTCGCCTTGCGGACCTCGTCGAGCACCTTGACGGTGACGCCCCACTTGGCGCGGTCGTCGCCGGCGACAAGGACCCGGGGCGAACTGGTCTGCTTGCAGAACTGCTCGAGGCGGGCGGGAAGCTCGTCGACATCGAACAGCTCCTTATTCCAGTAGAGATTGCCCTGGTCGGAGACCTGGATCGTGACGTTGTCCTTCGTCTCGGGGGGCGTCGATTTGTCCGGAGGCGCGGCAAACGGCAGATCGACCGGAACCGACTGGATTCGGTTGAGCGAGAGGGTGAAGAGCACGAAGGTGGCGAGCAGGAAGAAGATGACGTCGATCAGCGGGATGATCTCGATACGCGCCTTCTTGCGGGCCCGGACTTTGATGCGAGTGCCTTCCATGATGAATCTTGGTTCGCGGGTCTTGCCTGTTCTTTTGACGAAGATCCGACGTTTTTCTTAGGTTAAATGACCTGAGGCGCCCTTCACTTATTCTGGAAGATGCGCGTCTCGATGTAGATCTTCGCGATGCCCACCTTGCGGACCTCGTCGACGACGTACACCGCCTGCCCGAACAAAGCCCGTTCGTCGGCGTTGATGAGGATGCGGGCATCGGGGCCCTCGTCTTGGCGGAATTTCTGGAGCCGGGCGATGAACTCATCCAGCGCGATCAGATCCTTGTTCCAGGCGATCGTGCCCTCGGCCGTCACGGTGACGGTGACGGTGCCGGCAGTGTCGCGAGGGACGCTGGTCTGCGAGGTCGGCAGCAGGACGGGCAACCCGCCCGTCTTGTTGAGCGAGAGCGTGAAGAGAACGAAGGTGGCGAGCAGGAAGAAGATGACGTCGATCAGCGGGATGATCTCAATACGCGCTCTTTTCTTGCCGCCTTGGCTCATTCCACCACCACCATGCATAATTACGAGAGGGTCGGATGTTGATCAGTCGAGAAGAGGAAGAGGCGGCTGGGAGTGATGGCCGGCCGCCCGGATGATCGTTCCTTATTTGCGGGCCTCGGACTCCGACTTCTTGATGATCAGCTCAAGGGCATTGGAAACGTCCTCGATCTCGTGGCGGGCCTCTTCAACGCGGGCGTTGAGGATATTGAAAGGGAAGAGCGCGCTGACGGCGATGAACAGACCGCAGGCCGTGGCGATGAGCGCCTCGGCGACGCCGCCGGTGATCTGGGAGGCCTTGGAGGCAATGTCGCCGCCGGTGCCCAGGGAACCGAAGGTCCCCATCATGCCCGTGACCGTGCCGAGAAGGCCGAGGAGGGGAGCGGCGGTGACGACGGTGTCGAGCGTCGCGAGGCCCTGCTGGAAGCGGGCGAGCTCCTGGTTGGAGGCGCGGATGAACGCGTTCGAGAGGGACGTGTCCTTGTTCGAGAGCGCGTACACGAGGACGCGGGCCACGAAGTCCTTGCTCTTCTGGCCCAGGGCGACCGCACCTTCGACGTCGCGGTTCTCAACCCTCTCGAGCATCTTCTCGACCATCTCGTGGTCGCGGGCGGCGTTCTCGCGAGCCATGAAGATCAGGCGCTCAACGACGACTGTAAGGCCAACGAAAGAAAGCGCGAGAACGGGCCACATGACAGGGCCTCCCGCTTTGAACAACTCCATTGGAGTTTTTCCCATGAGTAACTCGAAGGCCACAGGCAGATGCAGTGTGATCATGATCGGATGGTGGGTGATACTAAGGATGGTGGGTTGTTAAGAAAGGGACGGACGAAATCATCTTCGGGGTTACCGTCGCATGTCGGACGCTACGAGCAGCCCGTCAGTGTTCAATCCTCAAAAGAGGCGTATCGATATCAATCGATTTGCCTTTGGGGAGGAAAAAATGCCACCTGCTCTCGCAATATTAGCTGGTCGACACAAACTCAAATCAGCAGGTAATAGGATTAGGGTTGAAGCAATGGACACCTGATTTTGGGGATTGTCTGAAAGCCGGTGGACTGTGCGACGAAGGTGGGGTCGACCGCTGCATGCTGTCAACGACCATCGCCGGGGTTCTGCAAGGGAAACGAGGTAGAGGATGGCTGCCCGACTAGGACTCGAACCTAGACAAACGGAGTCAGAGTCCGTTGTGCTACCATTACACCATCGGGCAGTGAAACCCTTCACGCTTCCGGGATCGATGAGGGCCGAACCGACGCATCCGAAAGCAGAGAATCCAAATGGAGCCGGCGATGGGATTCGAACCCGCAACCGCCTGTTTACAAAACAGGTGCTCTGCCATTGAGCTACGCCGGCGTTGCCACCGACTCAGGAGAAAAATGTGCAAATAACGATCCAATCGCCTCCAAGACCACCGCTTGCGCGAGGGAGTTGGTGGCTCCCCGGGGACTCGAACCCCGAACCTACTGATTAAGAGTCAGCTGCTCTACCAATTGAGCTAGGAAGCCAGCGAGGAAGGGGCAACCCTCAACATCGAACGCACGTTGTCAACCCCGTTTTGGGCGTACGCGCGCGTGGTGTTGGGAAAATCTTCCTGCACCCCACTTTGCCCTTGCCAACCCAGAGAGCGTCTCTTGTTCTGACCGGCTCCGCTCTTCGGAGCAACCTCATGCAAAAGACAAAGAAGTCCGTTGCAAAACGTTTCAAGCTGTCCGCCAGGGGCAAACTGATCCGCCGCACGCCGGGCTTTCGCCATTTGCTGTCCTCGAAGACGACGAAACAGAAGCGTCGCGCCTCGAAGGACAAGCTGGTGGCGAAGGGACACGCCGAGTCGCTGCTTCGGTGCCTGCCGCACGGCCTGTAACCAAAACCACAACTTCGCCAGGCGGGTGATTTTCCAGGCGACCCTCCGGCGACCTTAACCACATAATAAAACATGCCTCGTGTCACCAACTCCCCCGCGTCGCGCAAGCGCCGCAAGAAAGTACTGAAGTACGCCAAGGGCTATTTCGGCAGCAAATCGAAGCTCTTCCGGTACGCCAAGGAAGCCGTCCAGCATGCTTGGCAGTATGCCTACCGCGACCGCAAGAAGAAGAAGGCTGAATGGCGCGGCCTCTGGATCGTGCGCGTCAACGCCGCGTGCCGCAACGCCGGCATCAGCTACAGCCGCTTCATCGAAGGCCTCAAGGCCGCCGGCATCGGTCTCGACCGCCGGATGCTCGCCGAGATCGCCGTGAGCGACGAAGCCGCCTTCAAGGTCCTCGTCGAAAAGGCCCAGGCTGCCCTCAAGGCGAAGGCCCCCGCGGCCAAGGCCTGACCGCAACCGTTCTCTCTTTACCAAGCGGGCTCTCCCTCCGGGGAGGCCCGCTTTTTTTGTCCATCCCGGGCCTCCTGCTGCTCCCGCAGCGGGCCGCAGAATTGATGGAGCAACGGCGCCTCCTGCATTTTGTGATTTCGTCGCGAGGCTGTCTGTGCCTGAGTTGAAGAGTCTTTGTCATGCAAGAACAACTCTCCTCCATCCTCGCACGGGCCAAAGCCGAGTTTCCCTCCCTGCGCACCCGGCCCGAGTTCGAAGCCGCCAAGGCCCGCTTCGTCGGCCCCAACGGCGAGCTGACAGCCCTGATGAAGCAGATGGGCTCCGTGCCCAAGGAGCAGCGGCCTGCCTTCGGCAAGCTCATCAACGAGACCAAGACCCAGATCCAGGCGCTTCTCGACGCCACGCTTCAAAACATCGATGGACTCGAGCTGGCGTCCCGCCTCGGCCCGGCTGTCGACCCCTCCCTCCCCTCACCCGACGGCGGCCCGGGCACCTGGCACCCCCTCACCCAGGTGCGCGAGGAGACCTGCCGCATCCTCCGCAAGGTGGGCTTCGCCGTCGCCGACGGGCCCGAGGTCGAGACAGAGTTTTACTGCTTCGACGCCCTCAACACCCCGCTCGACCACCCCTCGCGCGACGCGAAGGACACCTTCTATTTTCCCGACACCGTCCGCTTCGGCAACGTGTCCCGCAAGGTCGACGGCGAGAAATACCTCCTGCGCACCCACACCTCGTCGGTGCAGATTCGCACCATGCTCCGCCAGCCGCCGCCGATCCGCATCGTGTCCCCCGGCCGCACTTTCCGCCGCGACACCACCGACGCCACCCATAGCGCCAATTTCCACCAGCTCGAGTGCCTCTACGTCGACCGCAACGTCACCGTGCGCGACCTCAAGGCACTTCTTGACCACCTCTTCGCCGCCCTCCTCGGGCCCGGCACCAAAACGCGCTTCCGCCCGCACTACTTCGGCTACACCGAGCCGAGCTTCGAGGTAGACCTCTCCGCCAGGCATCTTCCCAAGGTGAACAAGGAATGGATCGAGATCGGTGGCTGCGGCATGGTCGACCCATCCGTCTTCGAGGCCGTCGGCTACGACCCCGAGGTCTGGACCGGCTACGCGTTCGGCATGGGCCTCGAGCGCCTCGCCATGATGCTCTACGGCATCGATGACATCCGCTATTTCTACCAGAACGACCTGCGCTTCCTCCGGCAGTTCGCCTAGCGATTCGTTCCGGGAACACGGAAAGATTCTGCCGGACCGGATCTCCCCCATCTCTCACAGTGAGCCATATGAACTTTCTCAATGCGCCCCTCAGGTTGCTCATGAACCGCCACGGGACGGTGCTGAAGGATGAAATCTGCCGCTTCCTTTGGTCCGGCGCTCATCAACCCTGATGCCCTTTTTCCCCTCGTTATCTTGTAGGAAACACCGATGAAGATCTCCCTGAACTGGCTCAAGTCGTACGTCGCCCTCGACGCCTCCGTCGATGAGATCACGCACGCAATCACATTCCTGGGGTTCGAGGTCGAGCAGGTCCTGCACACTGGCGTCCCGCCGCTCACCAACGTCGTCGTCGGCGAGATCCTGACCCGCGACAAGCACCCCAATGCCGACAAGCTCACCATCTGCCAAGTCGATGTCGGCCCCGCCGGCGGCGTCAAGACCATCGTCTGCGGCGCACCCAACCACAAGGTCGGCGACCGCGTGCCGGTCGCCCTCCCCGGCGCCATCCTCCCTGGCAATTTCAAGATCAAGCAGTCCAAGATCCGCGGCCAGCTCTCCGACGGCATGATGTGCTCGCCCGACGAACTCGGCCTCGGCGGCGCACATTCGGGACTGCTCATCCTCGACGGACGCCCCGCCCTCGGCACGCCCATCAACGACGTGCTTCCCCCGGGCGACACGGTGTTCGACATCGAGATCACGCCCAACCGCCCCGACGCGCTCTGCCACCTCGGCGTCGCCCGCGAACTGGCGGCCTGGTTCCGCAAGGAACTCAAGTACCCCGAGGTCCGCTTCCAGGGCCTCCCCGAAGGCTCGCCCGAGCGGCGCAATCTGCTCGAATCGGTCACGGTCGAGTCCGAGGAGGACTGCCCCCTCTACACCGCCCATGTCATCACAGGCGTGAAGATCGGCCCGAGCCCGGCCTGGCTCCAGGCGCGCCTTCAGGCCGTGGGCCTGCGCCCGATCAATAACGTCGTCGATGCCGGCAACTTCGTCATGCTGGAGACCGGCCAGCCGGTCCACGCCTTCGATGCCAAAAAGATCGCCGGCGCGAAGATCGTGGTGCGGCGCGCCTACGACGGGGAGCGCCTCGTCACCCTCGACGACAAGGAGCGCGTCCTGGGCAGCCGCAACCTCGTCATCGCCGACGCCGAGAAACCCCTCGTCATCGCCGGCGTCATGGGCGGCGCGAATGCCGAGGTCGACCCCACCACCACCGACATCGTGCTTGAGACAGCCTACTTCAAGGCGTCCGGCATCCGCTGGACCTCGCGCCGGCTCGGCCTTTCCACCGACAGCTCCTACCGGTATGAGCGCGGCGTCGATCCGCATACGCTCCTCGAGAACGCCCGCCGCACGATCGACCTCATCATCGAAACCTCCGGCGGCAGGGTCGTCGGCCCGTTCTGCAAGGCCGGCGAGGACCGCCCCTGGAAAAGCGAGATCACCCTCACGCCCGGATACGTCCGCCGCCACCTCGGTTTCGAGGTGCCCGATGTTGCGATGAAGGAGGCCCTGGCGGCGCTCGACCTTCCCATCGTCCGCGACGAGTTCACCCCCGCCGGCGAACCGCAGTGGACCGTCTCGATCCCCAGCTGGCGCGGCGACCTCGACCGGCCGATCGACCTCGTCGAGGAAATCCTCCGTCTCTACGGCACTGACCGCATCCCGGTGAGCACCGTGAACACGCCCGGCCTCCTGGGAGACGACGCCCCGGTCGTGCTCTTCAGCCGCCGCGCCACCGACTACCTTGTCGGCCAGCACTTCAACGAGTGCGTCAACTACACCCTTCGCTCCGCGGCGGAGACCTCGCAGTGGGTCTCGGCGGCCTCGGCCCAGGAGCTCGCCCTCGCCAATCCCTTCGTCGAGGACCAGTCGCACATCCGCGCCTCGCTCCTGACAGGGCTGCTCGAGTCGCTCAAGCTCAACCAGTTCCGCGGCACCGGGGCGACCCGCCTCTTCGAGACCGGCCGCGTCTTCATCGAGGACAACGGCAAGGTCTGGGAATGCACAGCCGTCGCTTTCATCGAGGCCCAGACCAAGGAAGCCTCCCGGCAGTGGCTGGCTCGCTCGCCCGCAGATTTCTACACGGCGAAGAACCGCGTGAACTTCCTCGCGCGGTACGCTGGCGTAGACCTCGCGGCCAAGCCCGCCTCCCCTGTCACCGCCGCCCATCACGGGTGGCAGGAGGGCCATGCCGCCACCGCCGGCTCGCTCGCAACCGACGGTTTCGAGGCCTGCTTCGGCCTCATGAACCTCGCGCTCGTCAGATCCCTCGGGATCGAGGGACAGGTTGTTGGAGGGTTCTTCGCCATCCTCCCCGAGAAACTCGCCGCGGCGCACGGCCCGGCCCGATACCGTGACTTCAGCCACTATCCGCCCGTCCTGCGCGACCTTGCGCTCGTCGTCGATTCCGCCACCCCGGCGGAGGCCGTGCGCCAGGCGCTCGTCAGGACGGCCGCCGACGCCGCAGGCACCTCGTTCGCCGTCGAGCTGGTGTCGGTGTTCGATGTCTACCAGGGCCAGGGACTTCCCGATAGAAAAAAGAGCCTTGCATTCTCCCTCGTCTTTCGCGCGTCGGATCGCACACTCACCGACGCGGAGGTCAATGCCGTGTTCGCAAAGATCCAGGAAGGGATCGTCAAGGACACTGGTTGGACCGTCCGCAAATGACTCTCTGATCGTCCCACACCAACACCCGACACTACCGTCCCGCCAAGTCCTTCTCAATATCTGCGCAATGGTCGACAAGGGATGCGGAGCAGCTCCTTCTGAAGGCCGTTACGCTCAAAATTCTGTCCGTCCATTCATCATAATCGCACGTCGTGAAAACCGCCAAATCCACCATCACCACCATTGATGGCAACGAAGCCGTCGCCTCCGCCGCCTACCGCATGAGCGACGTTTTCGCCATCTACCCGATCACACCGTCTTCTCCCATGGCTGAATACGCCGATGAATGGACGGTGGCCGGCCAGAAGAACATCTGGGGCCTGATTCCTGAAATCGTTGAGATGCAGTCCGAAGGCGGTGCCTCGGGCGCAGTCCACGGCGCCCTCCAGGGCGGCTCGCTCGCTAGCACCTTCACCGCGTCGCAGGGTCTCCTGCTGATGATCCCGAACATGTACAAGATCGCGGGCGAGCTCACGCCCTGCGTCATCCATGTCTCGCCCCGCACCCTCGCCACCCACGCGCTCTCGATCTTCGGCGACCAGTCTGACGTCATGGCCTGCCGCCAGTGCGGCTGGACGATGCTCGCGGCGAACTCCCCGCAGGAGGCGCACGACATGGCCGCGATCTCCCACGCCTCGACCCTCCGGACCCGCGTGCCCGTCCTCCATTTCTTCGACGGCTTCCGCACCTCCCACGAGCTCAACTCCGTCGACCGCGTGAGCGACGACATCCTGCGCTCCCTCATCGACAACGAGGCCCTGAGCGCCTTCCGGGCCCGCAGCCTTACCCCTGACAAGCCCGTGCTCCGCGGCACCGCCCAGAACCCCGACGTGTTCTTCCAGGCCCGCGAGACGATCAACCGCTTCTACGAGGCCGCCCCGGGGATCACCCAGGAGACGATGGACCTCTTCGCCAAGCTCACCGGCCGCAGCTACCACCTCTTCGACTACGAGGGGCATCCCGAAGCCGAGCGCGTCATCGTGATCATGGGTTCGGGCGCCGAGACCGCCGCCGAGACCGCCGCCTGGCTCAACGCCCGCGGCGAGAAGACCGGCGTGCTCAAGGTCCGCATGTACCGCCCCTTCTCGATCAAGCATTTCGCCGCTGCCCTCCCAAAGACCGTCCGCTCGATCGCCGTGCTCGACCGCACGAAGGAGCCGGGCGCCGTGGGCGAGCCGCTCTACGTCGACGTCGTCGCCTCCCTGCGCGAGGCCGAGCTCGCCGGCTGGTTCAAGCCCGCCGCCGGCAGCGTCAAGGTCGTCGGAGGCCGCTACGGTCTTTCCTCCAAGGAATTCACTCCCGGAATGGTCGCCGCCGTCTTCGCCGAGCTGGCCAAGAAGGCGCCCAAGAACCCCTTCACCGTCGGCATCAAGGACGACGTCACCGGCCTCTCCCTCGATTACGATTCGCACTTGAGTATCGAGCCTGCCGATCGCACGGGCGCCGTCTTCTTCGGCATCGGCGCGGACGGCACGGTCGGCGCCAACAAGAATTCCATCAAGATCATCGGCACCGAGGCCGGCAAGTTCGCCCAAGGCTACTTCGTCTACGATTCGAAGAAGTCGGGCGCCGTCACGATCTCCCACCTCCGCTTCGGCGACACGCCCATCCGCGCCCCCTACCTCGTCGCGCACGCCCCGTTCGTCGCCTGCCACCAGTTCTATCTGCTCGAGGCGCAGCCGGTGCTTGATTTTGCCGCTCCGGGCGGCGTCTTCCTGCTCAACGCCCCCGGGCCGATCGAGACCTTGTGGAGCCGCCTGAGCGCCGAGACCCAGCAGGAGATCATCGCGAAGAAGCTCAAGTTCTACACGATCGACGCCAACGCCGTGGCCCGCGCCTCGGGCATGGGCGGCCGCATCAACACCATCATGCAGGTGTGCTTCTTCGCCCTCAGCCGCGTTCTCCCGTTGGAGGTCGCCATCGAGGCCATCAAGAAGGCCATCAAGAAGACCTACGGCAAACAGGGCGAGGAGATCGTCCAGAAGAACATCGCGGCGGTCGACAGCGCCCTTGCTGCCCTCCATGAGGTGCCCGTGCCCGCGGCACCGAGCTCCTCGATCCGCCGCCCGCCC
>Ga0153915_10001961_pt1 | contig 18956 bp, 20 predicted proteins | sample Opewatmetagenome_2_FD_107003 | JGI IMG/M metagenome (GOLD analysis project Ga0153915, IMG submission 107003) | Freshwater wetland microbial communities from Ohio, USA - Open water 3 Core 3 Depth 3 metaG | ecosystem: Environmental > Aquatic > Freshwater > Wetlands | place: USA: Ohio, Lake Erie...
AAATTCGGGACAACCTTTGAGGAACAATTTCTCAGTCAGGGGTATGAGGAAAACAGACCGATTGAACAGACGCTGGAGATCGGCTGGCGCATGCTTTCCATACTCCCCAAAGACGAACTCTATCGAATTGCAAAAGAGGATATACAAAGATATTATATCCCTGAAAAAGAGGTGAATAATGGCCAAGATTGATCTTCCTCCAACAAAATCATCCCTCAGAAAGATTAAGGAAGACCTTGTGTTTGCCTATGAAGGCCATGACCTGCTCAACCAGAAGCGGGAGATACTGGCCATTGAGATTGTAAGAAAGATCGGCGGCATCAGAAATATAGAAAGAACATTCCGTGATGACCTCAACAATCTTTATGGGGCGTATAAGGATGCAGCCCTGGACATGGGCTCGCACGGCCTTGCCTTGAAGGGTTGCGCAGAGAAAAAGGCATATGACATTAAGATCCAGATTGCCAGGTTCATGGGGTTAAGGCTGCCTAGGATCACCCTGGTGTTTACGCCATTGGAACCGTCCGATGGCATAATTGGAACTACTGCTGCCTATGACACGGCAAGGGACAAGTCGAGAAAGGCCCTTAAGACCCTTGTTGAATATGCCGCGGTCACCAAGGAGATTATCATGTTGTCCCGTGAACTGAAAAAGGTGCAGCGTCGTGTAAATGCCCTAGAAAAGGTCTTTATCCCTCCCCATGAGGAGGCAAAGAAGTATATAACCGACAGGATTGAGGAGATGGAAAGAGAGGAGGTCTTTGTTAAGAAGCTTATCAGGCAGCGTGCGGCAGGGGAGTAAAATGTGCTGGTCTTTCATGTAAAACAATATTTTATAAGGAGATGTAATTATGCGTTTAATATCCGATAAACTGGTTGAACTGGTGGAAAAGCACAGCGAGATAATAATCAAACGATGGATAGAGCGCCTGAAGATTGATCCGACAACAGCGTCATATCAGAAGAATATCGAATATCTCGGGGAAAAGGCGCATAGAATTCTCAAACAGCTCGGACGGTGGGTAAGTTATGATACTACGAAGGAAGATATCGGCAAGAGATATGCCGATGACGGCATTGAATTGTTCCGGATGCAGGTGCCTCTCTGCGAGGTCATAAGGGCAATGTATCTTTTGCGCAGGACATTGTGGCTCGATGTTGAGACCGAAAGCGTCTTTGATTCCGCGCTGCAATTGCATCAGATGAGGGAGTTGAGTGACAGGGTCATACTTTTTTTCGACAGGGCAGAATATTATCTCATACGCGGGTATATGGAAGAAATGAACAGAAGGATCAAGGAGCTCTGGGGGCTCAAACAGGAAGACACCGAGAAGATATTCTTTATAAATTCGTTTTATAAGCAATCATGACTCGATCTTGATGCCCGTGTACAAGAGATTGCATCTGTTGCCACAAAGGCCGATGAAATAAAAGTCCAGTATAAGTCCGTTTGCCGTCACTCCTGGCTGCCGGCATCATCCCGCTAATGCGGGAGGCCGGAGTGTGGCATTGATATTAATATGCAGTGATTTGCTGCAAAAGCAAAGCAGATAATCAACCCGTTGCATTTCAGCAGAGATCCCATCGTGATTGAATCACATCAAACGACCAGCTTTGTTGGTGTGCTTATATAATGTCGACCGATCCAGTGTGATTATTAAAAGGACATAACCCATCCCTCCTCCCCTTACCTTAAGGGGAGGGGAAAAGTGCTTCTTCTAAGCATAAGGGTGTTTTTTTAATCTTAAGATAAGAGGGGGGAGGTGGAGTTATGAAAGAGGGGAAACTTTCGTTTCGGCTAATTCATTAATAATACCCCCCCCCCCCTTTGTGTGACCTTCATCAAACCTCCGGCTCTGCAGGAGGTCTGTGATTATATTTGATGGGTTTGTTTTGTCGCCGATCAATCATCTCCTGTTGTCTTATCAAATAGAATCAATTGCATAAAGATACCAATATCAAGCTTATCTAAAAAATAATGTTGACAATGGATTACAAGTGTAATTATAATGTATTACAAATGTAATCCTATGAAGGAGGTTCATATGAAAAAGATACCCAAGATATCAGAATCCGAATGGGTGGTAATGAAGGCAGTGTGGCTTGAAAACCCCACTACCGCGAATCGAGTTGTTGAGACATTGTCAGGTTCATGCTCATGGAGCCCAAAGACAATCAAGACCCTTTTAAACCGCCTGGTGCAAAAGGGGGCTGTCGGGTTTAAAAGTGAGGGCAGGGTGTACAACTATTACCCCCTGATAGAAGAGGCTGTTTTTGTGAAAGAGGAAAGCCGATCGTTTTTAAAACGGGTCTTCGGCGGCGCTTTAAAACCCATGCTTGCAACCCTGGTTGAGAGCGAAGACCTGTCAGAGGATGACATCAAGGAGTTGAAACGTATCCTTAAAAAGAAATAAAGGAGACTTTTATGCAGATTTTATTTGCCGGGTCACTTGAATCTTTTTCATGGCTGCTTAATTACTCAATTGATATTACCATCCTGATCTGTCTGATATTCATTATCCGATTCATTGGTAAAAAAAGATTGCCTGCATGGTGGAGTTACAGCCTGTGGCTTATGCTACTTGTCCGCATGTCTATTCCCTTTGAATTTGAAAACAATATGAACATATCAAAAATAATGCCGGTATCGATGAATAAGGGTATGTTTGTATCAATTCTTCCGGTGAAAGATGTCGTAATGTCAGGGATCGAAAGTACAATAACAACGGCAACCTCAGCTGCAACTACGACGGATACTCCGGCAATACAAGGATTCAATCCGCCAGTTGATAAGGTCTTACTGTTTTTATGGGTTGCCGGTGTCATGATTTTAGGAGGCTATATCCTAACTAAAATCATCAGGTTCTGGATCTTTATCAAGAGAGAACCGATGATAGCAGATAAAAAGACACTCGACCTCTTAGAGAAATGCAAAGACCGGATGAATATACATAAGGCAGTTGGTATCATAGTCACAGACAAGATAAAGAGCCCGGCCCTTTTCGGTTATTTCTATCCGCGTCTTCTACTGCCTGTTGGCATCCTTGACCATTGCAGTCAGGAAAAACTGTCCTATGTATTCATGCATGAGATGGGACATCTTAAACGGCATGATATAGCCATATCTTGCATTATGACGTTTTTTCAAATAATCCATTGGTTTAATCCCTTTATCTGGCTTGCCTTTTATCATATGAGGGTTGATCAGGAATCAGCCTGTGATGCCTCTGTATTATCAAGATTAAGGCATCATCAATCGGTTGAATATGCAAACGCCATTGTAGGTTTTCTGGAAAGATATTGTCAGAACCGGCAACTGCCATCAATGGCCGGTATCCTGGAAAATAAAACTCAAATGAAAAGGAGGCTTGCCATGATTGTTAATTATAAGAAGTTATCAAAAAGGATGGCGGCTATAGCGATTACATCCCTTATTACGACAGGTATCTTCTTTTACACATTGACCTGTGTCGCTTCCGATTCCGGTGTGGCCGCGGATGTTAATCTGCCCGAATCCGATAAAGTCATAATCTCGATCTCAAAAGATGGTCATATTTATTTCAGCATGGACGGTGCAACTAACTTGAGATCTCTGGGCGAAAAATTGAGCGATAAATACAAGCTGGATTTGACTGAAAAAGAACTTGCAGGCTTCTCAAGTCAGACAAAATTTGGGATGCCGTTATCCGGTATGAAACAATTTCTTAAGCTTTCCAAAAGACAACAAAAAAATACAATACAACCGGGAATTCCTATTGAGACAGGTGACAACGAACTGCAAGATTGGCTGAACTTCGCAATGACAGTTAATCCTAATGCGCGTATATTTTTAAAGACGGATAGTGCAGCATACTATTCAATAATGAAAAAGGTTACGGATAGTTTGCAGGCTGCCGGTATCAATCGATTCAACATGTTTACCTTCGGTAAAACACTTCTGGGTTTCGAAAAACCTCATGTTATGCAAATTATATTGCCGGAAAGACAAACAACGACTGATTTCAATGCGCCAAGATACGCTGTTGCCAGATACATTGCACCGGTTGTTGTATTGGAAACAGAGGAAATCATGAAAGATAATACCCCGATGCCGGCTGAGGTTATAAAGCTAGTGTCAGAGGGGCCGGTTATAGATGTAGTGTCAGCGCCGAAAGTGAATGAGAACCACGTGCTGAGCCTGGTTTTGAGTGATCACAACACAATATACTGGTATATCGGCATCACCAACGCTCAGGCCCGGGAGACTGATTACTCCGAGACAGGCATCAGGAACGTCGTGCAGGAGCAAAGTAAATTGGATGAGAAACTGGTTATCTTGATAAAACCGGTTGGAAATTCAACATATCAAAATTCCTTTGATATTCTAAACGAATTGGCAGTCTCGGGCATACAGAGATATGTGTTATCTGAACTGGATGATATTGATAAGGCTATTATACAAAGATAACTTACCAGGTGTAATGTTCAACCGGTCGGCGGCATCCGAAGGCAAATAGAAATGATAACGGAAATGTATACAGATCATCTGAGGGTGATGTCGTTTTAAAAGAGATCATTGAAGCAGTTCCTTCTCCGGGCGGAAGCATAATGAAATCTCCTTAATTTCCGGGAGGAATCGAAGCGTTGATAAGATGGTTGCGCTTGAATATGAACTATCCTATTACAGCACAAAAACAAAGGAGACAGGAAAAAGTCATGGTTGAAGTCACTATAGATGAGGACGGAAAGATCTCGAATGCGACAGTAATACAAGGTCTTCATTAGTTATTGGACGATTAGGCATTACGTCTGGTGAACTCTATGCCTATGCATCACATTTGTTAAATGGGCCTGGGCATCCTGGGATAATAGTGCGAATCAGTATAGTGTTTATGGTGAGAATGGGTTTGCTGCCGGGAAGAGCTAAGCGATCTCAACGACCTGTGGAAATTTAAACCCTAAGGGGGGTAATTTGATGGTTAAAACAGCATGCAGCATCTCAAAATATTGCTTTGACTCTGCGTAAGAAGAAACCGGTCTATTCGACTGATCTTATTTCCTTCCGGGATATACGCTTTTTTCTTTCATCGGTGAAAGACCACCAGGGCTGCGGCTCTCCGCCTTCCATAAAATAGACAACAGACATGAATACGTCAATAACGCATGGATCATGTCTTGCCCCTGTGGCATTACAAAGCGCCTCATATAATTTAAACGGCTCCTTTCCGATAAGTTTTTGGGGATGATCTATGCCTATCAGCCTGAGGTCATCGGCCATGGCCTTTCCGATATTCGGCAGGTCTTCAAGCCTTGATACTGTTTTCCTGTCGGGATTTTTCATGAAATTATCTCCTCTCAAGTGAAACCGACTTGCCTTATATTGAAATATCAGCGTATCTAATATATCCTATTCGAATCTTAACGTCACCATTGAATTTGAAATATTTCATGTATAAGGCTGCATCATGAAAATTATTCTGAACAGGTTTAAAGGCATCTCCGGGACCGTATTTGCGCTGGGTTTTGTCAGCATGTTCATGGACATCTCATCCGAGATGGTACACAGCCTGCTGCCTTTATTCCTTGTTTCTGTGATCGGCGCCGGTGTAAGTTCTATCGGATTAATTGAAGGAGTCGCCGAGGGTGCCGCCCTTATGGTCAAATTGTTTTCCGGCGTTTTGAGCGACCGGATCGGGAAACGCAAAACCTTAGCGATCATGGGTTATGCCCTTGGCGCAGCTACAAAACCTTTGTTTGCCATGGCATCAGGTATCGGTCTCGTTTTTACTGCAAGGTTTGCAGACAGGGTGGGGAAGGGTATCCGAGGCGCGCCGCGCGATGCCCTTATCGCCGATATCACCCCGCCTGAGCAACACGGGGCGGCCTATGGCCTCAGACAGGCTATGGATACCATGGGCGCATTTATAGGCCCTCTATTGGCCATGATCCTGATGCTTGCGACCTCCGGGGCTTACCGAGTCATTTTCTGGATTGCAGTTATTCCGGGCGCAATTGCTGTTGCAATTCTTGTCTTTTCTGTAAAAGAACCCGGAGTTGCAAGGACAAGCCCTGTGCAAAGGACGATGACGCTGCGTAATATCAGCGCTCTCGGATCAGCCTATTGGATGATTGTGATATTCGGAATAGTATTTACCCTGGCCAGGTTCAGCGAGGCATTCCTGCTGCTTAGAGCGGAAAACGTCGGGTTGAAGGCAGGGATGGCGCCTCTAATCATGATTGTCATGAATGTTTTTTATTCCATCGCCGCCTATCCGGCAGGATATCTTTCAGACCGCTTGGGCAGCACCGGGATTATGGCCTTTGGTCTTGCAGCCCTGATAATATCTGACCTGACTATGGCTACAGCAAAGACAGTTTTGCCGGTTATCATAGGCGCTGCAATATGGGGACTACACATGGGCCTCACACAGGGGGTCTTGAGCGCCATGATCGCCAATGCATCCCCTGCCGATTTAAGAGGCACAGCCTTCGGTATCTTCGGTCTGGCAAGCGGCATAGCCGTGCTTTTCGGTAGTCTGATAGCCGGATGGCTGTGGGAACTCTTCAGCCCGGCAGCTACATTTTATACAGGGGCAATGTTCGCCGGATGCGCATTGATTGGATTTATCTTTATCGCAGGCTTCAGAGGAAAGGGGCGGAATATCATTGAATGATCTGAATCAAAAGATTGTGAAAATGGCCATAGATTCGGGTTTCATCGGCATAGGATTTTCATTGCCTGCAAGGCCTTTATTTTTTGATCAATTCACGTCATGGATATCAGCCGGCAAAAACGCCGGTATGTCATGGCTTGGGAGGAATATTAACCTGAGGGAAGACCCGTCTCTCATGCTTGAGGGCTGCCGGACCGTCATATCACTTGCCTACCCCTATTCATCCGGTAGAATTCTTACAACCGACGGGTTGATGGTGTCGCGATACAGCAGTCCGGACAAGGATGATTACCATTTGCGTGTAAAAAGGTTATGCAAAGAGATAGTGAATCTTTTCAAGCAAAATGACGGATCGTGCAGCGCAAGGATATGTATTGATTCCGCGCCGGTGCTTGAGAGGAGCATGGCATATGCTGCGGGCATCGGTTTCATAGGAAAGAATAATATGCTGATAATACCAGGCTCCGGGTCATACTTTTATCTTGCGGAGATATTCACTTCCATGGCCTTGGAGATCCCGGCTGTCCGGAGGATGGAAAATCAATGCGGGTCATGCACCAGATGCATTGAGGCATGCCCTATGGCTGCCCTTGAAACACCATTTGCAATCGACGCTTCCAGGTGCCTTTCATATCTGACGATCGAATATAAAGGCCAGGTCGGTTCCATGGAAGGCAGGAGGATGGGCAATTGTTTCTTGGGGTGTGACAGGTGCCAGGAGGCATGTCCTTTCAACAGTATTGAAAAATCAAATGAAATACTGCTGCCTTCATCAAATGAAATACTGGAGATGCAGAACGAGGAATTTATTCGGAAGTTCGGCAGGACTGCTTTAAAAAGGGCAGGGCTTGAAAAGATAAAGGGGAATATAAATGCTATAAGGACGTCAGGCGTCAGGAATGATAGGGAAAGATGGGTATAAGCATCTTGGCTCCCAGGTATCAGGCCTGGCAATCAGGCGCAGTTTATGGCACAAGGAAAAAGGTCAGGGGCGATAAATCTAACAATCTTGATGCTTATCCCTGCATTTCACTTTTTGATGTTACCACTGCATTTTTGCCCAATTCAAACGCCTCATGCAATATGTCCGGGTGTTCGGTGACAGCGCCTTTTTTATCCAGCTTCCTGAAGAATATGCCTCCCTCATAGCTCATATCAAGGGCGTCAAAGAAATACTTGGCGGTCAGTTGAACGCCTTCAAAGAGATTTTTTCCGCCGGTCGCCCCGACGGCTATGAGATAACCCCTGCCGCTGTCGTATCTCTTTCTCTCTTCCGGGGTTTTTTTAAGAAACTTTTTTGACCACATGGCCTGGGCCCTGTCTATGATACACTTGACCTGTCCAGTCAGTCCGTAAAAATATATGGGTGATGCAAGGATGATGATGTCTGCCTCCTCAAAGAGGGGATATACATTGGTCATATCATCCTTTATAACGCATACCCCCGTCTTGTCGCAACCTCCGCATGCAAGACAACCTGACATATTAAGTTCCCTGGCGTATATCCTGGATATGACTGCGCCTGAGGCCGCAGCCCCTTCAAGCGCCTTATCCAGCAATTGATCTGAATTCCCTCCTTTGCGGGCACTGCCGTAGATTCCAAGGACCTTCATGTATTTTTTCCTTTCCTGAATAAAAATGGTTGTTGCTTCATGAGACGTTGGGCATCAATTATATGATTTTAAAGGTGACATGAAGATAGAAATTACTTGTGACCTTGTCAAGGCTGAATTCTTAAAGAGGATATTATGTAAAGGGGGAGGTCATCGCCTACTGATCGTGATAATGACCCCTGTAGTTGGTCTTAAGGATTAAAGAAGCCCCAGATATTTTTCGAGCCTTTCATCGAAATTTTTATCTTTTGGCCTACAGGAGGCAGGAAGGTCCGGGCTCCTTAGGCCCGGCCTTTTTTCATGGACCTCAATCGAACATTCAGGGAAAAGCATCCTAATGCAATTTACAAGATTCTCATCGCCGTCGTTGCCGGTCAGTATAACTATTTTTTCCATATTGAGATCCTTTTTTTTAGGGATATGCCTATTGGAAAACCTTTTTTTATATCATATGCAATTGTTATGCCCTTAATTGCCGGGATATTATGCTTTAAAAATACAAAAATAATTGTTATAAAAACGCAAAACTGTATGTGTTTGATATCAGGAAATTGTCGCCAGTCAATAAATTGACTGTTTCTAATGTCATTCATCGTATTAAAAACGTATTAATCTGATGCAGGTTACTGTTAATAATGAATGAAAAAATGAAAAGCAGTCTCGCTTCACCACGTGTATGGACTCTATCAACCTATTTTGCAGAGGGTTTTCCATACACCATCATCCGGATAATATCATCCGTATTCTTCAGGGATATGAAGGTCAGCCTTGAGGCGATAGGACTTACCTCCCTTTTCGGTCTGCCCTGGGTGCTTAAATTTTTATGGGGTCCCCATGTGGATCAGTTCAGCACAAAAAGACGATGGATGCTGCTGATGCAGGCCCTGCTTGTCATTGTGACAGTAAGCGTGGCTTTTGTCGCACCGATCGCAAACGGTGTTAAGATCATTGCAATAATATTATTTATCGGGTCATTTATCGCGGCTACCCATGATATCGCCATTGACGGATATTATATGGAGGCCCTTGATGAGAAAGGACAGGCGAAATTCATCGGCAATCGTGTGACCGGATACCGTATTGCCATGATGACAGGCACCGGCGTAATAGTCACCATAGGGGCCGTAACAAACTGGTTTTTAGGCTATCTGTCTGCTGGAATACTCCTCCTGGCATTCCTGTCCTATCATTTTTTCTTCCTGCCTGTGGCTGAAAAGCCAAAGCGGCCTGTTTCAGATATAATCAGGGCTTATCTAAGATTTAAGATATTCCTGTTTCTTGTATCCGCTGCCCTTGTCATACTTTTTTTAAAAATGATATTCACCATGAAATGGTTCGGTACCATGATGGCAACTGTTCCATTCATGGACAAGATAAATTTATCCGGATGGGTGGCACTTGGCCTTCTGGGTGCGCTTCTCCTGATTGCCCTTCTGAAGGATAGGATAAAGGGCATGCTGTTGAAAAACGGGGATTCATTTTATTCCCAGGCATTCATCTCCTTCATGGATCGTGAGAAGATGGGGGTATTCCTGGTTTTTATAGTGCTTATGAGGATCGGTGAATGGATGTTGACGTCCATGGTATCTCCATTCATGGTTGATCTTGGCATCAAGGTGCATTACGGATGGATATCAGGCGGTGTCGGTCTTCCCTGTTCTATTGTCGGGGCTATGCTGGGGGGATGGATGATCTCCCGTTACACGCTTAAAAAGGTGCTATGGCCGCTGCTTCTTGCTCAGAACCTTACTAATATATTCTATATGATTCTTGCACTTGGCCTTAACAAATATCTTATCCTGAATACAGGCGCAGATACGGTTACACCTGTCGGTGGATTTAACCTCTTTCTGGTCTCCACGGTATGCGGGTTTGATCAGTTTGCGGGCGGTCTAGGCAACTCCGTCCTTATAACAATCCTGATGAGGAGCTGTCTGCCTGATTTTAAGGCGGCACACTTCGCCATCGGCACTGGCCTTATGAATGTAAGCAGCGTGATATCCGGGGTTATGAGCGGTTTTCTGGCAGGCTGGCTAGGATACGGGCCTTTCTTCGGGATCACATTCCTTGCGTCAATCCCTGGGATGCTTATGGTCTTCTTCATACCCTTTCTGGATGAAAAAAAGGGTTGAGCCGGCAGGCCCAACCCTAGTTCTACGTTTCTTCTTTGTTTTATATTAAAATATTAGGCCTTTTGCTATAGGCCGCCTTACTGTTGCTTATGGTTTTTATCCTTTTGCTCTGCGCAATGCACCGTATGCCGTACACCTTGCACCGCAAACCGTACACCTTTCCCCTTTTTTTATTGCGTCACCAAAAAGGTATTCGGGTCAAGTCTTACGGCGGTATCCGCTTTTACAGGGTTGTCATGATCCTTTAAAAGTTGCAGAAATACGCCGGTCGGGGTTGAATTTAGCTGAAGAATCATGCTCAGCATATCATCGACCCTGCTGCATGGATAAGGGATGCCCTTTTGATTCTTGTCTGTTATATGTCTGTGAGAGAGCGCGGAAAACCATATCTCGACATTGAATTCCTTGGCCACAGCCTTGAATCCTTCCAGGGTGGAGTTTTCAGCTGTCTCAAAATTAAGGCCGTCAACGATAAGACAATCAGGCACGAAATCAAGCTTATCCACAAGTGTCCTGAGATTTTCCTGTAGGCGTTTTATCTCAAAGCTGTGGTGCATATAGGCCAGGATCATCCTGTTCCTCTCAAAAAGCATCCTTTTTTCTGTTTCATCCTTGATATCAAGGGCCTTTACGAGATCGGAAAAGATCACGTTGTAGTAGCTTGTAACCCTGTCCGGGGTGTCATCAAGAGATATATGGACAAGCTTTTTATTGTGAAAGAGCTTGTCAAAGGCTATGTGTATCAGGCAGGCCGTTTTACCGACGCCGGCACGCGACATGAGCGCGCCGAGATTTCCACGGCCAAGTTCCTTGCGTTTAGACAATTCGAGCAGCTTTAACGGGCTTACTTTAATAAAATCTTTCATTAATTTTTCCCCTTTCTTGCTCCCTCGGCGAGCGATTTTTTAAGTTCCTCTGCTATAGATTCCGGAACCTTTGAATATTTTGAAAATTCCATAGTAAATTCAGCCTTGCCTTGGGTGTTTGATCTTAAGACCGTGGCATAACCGAACATCTCGGCAAGAGGCACCTCTGCATCAACTGTGGTGAAGATGCCGTCTTCAGCACAACTGATGATCATGCCCCTGCGCTGGTTGATGGACCCCATGACATTACCCTGAAACTCCGATGGACATTCCACGGAGACCTTCATGATAGGTTCAAGTATTATCGGCTTTGCCTTGGCATAGGCCTGATTAAAAGCGCCAATCGCCGCCTGCATAAAGGCCATGTCCGATGAGTCAACGCTGTGATACTGACCGTCGTTGATGGTCATCCTCATGCCAAGCACAGGGAATCCGATCAGACGGCCCTTTTTAAGGCAGGACTGAAATCCCTTGTCAATAGACGGTATGTATTCGGTGGGGATAACGCCGCCCTTGATGGCATTTACAAATTCATATGTATTGTCTTCGGTAGGCTCCATAAATCCGGCGACCCTTCCGTACTGCCCTGAACCGCCTGTCTGTTTCTTGTGTATATAATTAAAGTCTGCCTTCGCAGAGACGGCTTCCCTGTATGCAACCTGCGGGGCACCTGTCTCAACCTCTGCATTGAACTCCCTTTTCATTCTCTCGACATATATCTCGAGATGAAGTTCGCCCATGCCTGAGATGATAGTTTCTCCTGATTCATGGTCCACATAGCTGCGGAATGTAGGATCTTCACGGACAAATCGGTTCAGTGCCTTTGACATGTTTACCTCTGACTTATTGTCCTTCGGCTGGATACTTAGGGATATTACGGGCTCAGGCACGAACATGGATGAAAAGGAATACCTTAAAGTCCCGTCGGTAAAGGTGTCGCCTGAAAAACAGTCGATTCCGAAAAGGGCAATAATATCCCCTGCACCCGCTCCGGTGATCTCCTCCATCTTGTCGGCGTGCATCCTTGCAAGCCTCCCCACCTTGATCTTTTTTCTGTCTCTGGCATTTATCAGGTCATCGCCTTTTTTGATGCTTCCCTGATAGATCCTCAGATATGTAAGCTGGCCATAGGGTGTGACCTCAAGTTTGAAGGCCAGTGCCAGTGTGGGAGCATCGGGATTCGATGAGACCTCTACCTCCTTGTCATCATTATCCATATCAAGTGCATGATTTTTTACATCTATTGGAGACGGGAGGTATTTAAGTACGCCGTCAAGAAGCATCTGCACACCAACGTTCTTATAGGCTGATCCCAAAAATACCGGAATGACTTCCCTGGCAAGAGAGCCTTTTCTGATTGCAGCATAAACAAGTTCGTCCGTTACCTTCTCCTCCAGCACTGCCTCCATCAATTCATCCGAAAACATCGAGGCCGTATCAAGCAGGTCTTCCCTGGCTGTTTTTGCCCGTTCAAGCATATTTTCCGGTATATCCTCTATCCTGATATTCTCGCCAAATGGGCCGTCAAAATAATAGGCCTTCATGGTTACAAGGTCAATTATACCGGAGAGGTCCGCCTCAAGCCCTATAGGCAGCTGCATGAGGGCGGTCTTGTGGTTCAGCCTGGCCCTGAGCTGTTCATTGACCTTTATGGGATCGGCGCCAGACCTGTCGCACTTGTTTATAAATGCCAGCCTCGGGACCTTGTATCTGTTCATCTGTCTGTCGACCGTTATTGTCTGGGATTGCACACCTCCAACGGCACACAGAACAAGGATGGAACCGTCCAGGACCCTCAGGGACCTTTCTACCTCAATTGTAAAATCAACGTGCCCGGGCGTGTCTATAATGTTTATCCTGTGGTTTTTCCATTCGCAGAATGTGGCTGCAGAGGCAATGGTGATGCCTCTTTCCCTTTCAAGCTCCATGGAATCCATCGTAGCGCCGACACCGTCTTTCCCCTTTACCTCGTGGACCGCGAATATCTTTTTGGTATAATACAGTATTCTCTCGGTAAGGGTGGTCTTTCCTGAATCGATATGGGCGCTAATACCTATATTTCTCAATTTTTGAATATCTTCTGCCATTTGAATATCCTTTAATATCCTTCCTCTTCTTTCTTAATATCATAAATCAAAACAGCCAGTTAAAAAAATACTTGTGCAGGCCTTATGGTTTACATAATGAAAAAGGGCACTCCATAGATGTACCCTGTCCGCTTAGGCAACCTCCGTATTTTTGAAAATCGATAAAATTATATTTAAAAAAAAGGAATGTCAATAAATAATTATTTTAAATTTAAAATATTAATACAATCGTCCCCTGATTCTATAAGACCTTTAGCGGCCATCTCCGGCGTGCGAAGATGCTTGAAAAATTGAAAATGCATGTATTTATTGATTCTTTTCCTCTTTTTTTATTGACACTTACGCTCTTTCCCTCTACCATTTAACGTAACACTGCTTTATAAGTGACCGTCAGGTATCATCTTTTCGGGTTCTGTTTATTTAATTTTGCTTCGGTGTCTTAATCTATGTGGCTATACAGAGAACGTCTGACTTATTATGAAAAGCTTCGGCGATCATTATATGATATCGCCAGGGACGCACTTGAGATTCAGTTAATGAAGGTCTCTCTCATAGATTCTTTTTATAGTTACATCGAACACGAAGTCGAATATAGTTTCCTTGACAAAAGCGAGTTAAGACCCAAATCAAAAAAGATGGAGAGGGAGTCGGAATATTTTAATACGTTCATTGTCATCTTTTGTGAAGGTGCCATCAATCCCTCGCTTAAAAATTATATACGATTTTTTCCTGAAAACAAAGCAATTAAAAAAAACCTGGAATATCTGGCAAATTTTTCGCTTTTTAAAAAATACAACCCTAACCTTCGATATTTTGACCAGCCTCAATTTTTGAATTTTGTAAAAGAGATGCTGAATATAGATTATGCCCTGCTGATACAACAGGACCCTACTGTTAAAAAGAAAAACAGGTATGCGCTTACCCATTTCCACGTGAAGATAGACTGGCCTATTGCCGATGCAGCTGAGGACCTCGCCAAATCCCTCAGATATATTCAGAACAACCTTTACGAAAACGGCGATGAACAGGCCAGGGTGCTTCAGAATAAGCTCTTTGAATATTACGGGTGCCATCACAGTGTCGGGGGAAGACGCACGGCAGCCCTTATTGCAGCCCAGCTCTTGAGAAAGCTTGATTTAATAACCACCATATTTATCTCAAGTGCCGAGGCCCGAACAATGATCAAGTATTCGGAAAGAGGGGTATCAAAATTCTTTCTTATCAAACTGACCAACAGCGATATAGCAGATCTTGCCATGAAGGAACGGATGGATACTGAGGAATTAAAATCCTCATACCTATATCCGGCAAAAAATTATCATGTAGGGATCTCTGAGGCTGTTTATGACTATACTCAATATTCCAAACCGCCCGAGGACGGGAAGATCAGGAAGCTGAAACCGGCATATAACTGGCTTAGCCTCACGGATGAATTCCTGCACCCTAAGCCTGACCTTCACAATCTCAGGCCGATCAATTATGACTGGGTCTATTCAATGGAATAATCAACGATCAAACAGTCAAGTCTATTTTCTTTTTCATATTATTGGGGAGGATAGCTGCAAGGATAAATAATGATTGGAATTTTAAAAGGTTTTTTCACAAACGAAGCAAACGTCCTGTCACGAGCAAATGTCCCACAGTCTCACAGACTGCATGTTGCTACATGTGCAATCCTGATGGAGATGGCCAGGAGAGATGGTGAATTCTCCGATGCGGAGAGGCAGGCTATCATCACAATATTTAAAAATAAATTCAATCTCTCTGATAATGAGATCTCATGTATTATCGATGCATCAGAAGAGGAATTGGAAAGAAGCATCGACCTGTGGCAGTTTACCAATCAGATAAATAAAAATTATTCGCCGGATGAGAAGATCCGTATCATCGAGACTGTCTGGCAGATAGCCTATTCGGACGGCAGACTGGACCGGCATGAAGATTATCTGATGCATAAACTATCAGAGTTATTGAACGTCCCTCATAAACATCTGATTGATGCAAAGCTAAAGATACTGGGTTGCGGCAGGCCTTAACGTGGGGCTAATATTGACAATGCCTGATCCTAAAATGGAATTGGAATCTGGCATCGAATTATATGCGGAATCTGACAGGACCTTAAAATATTCCTGACCTCCAGTGATATATCCTGCCCCTTGACCGGAAAGAAAAGAGATGAAGCGGTTATTTTATGGGTAAGCCGATCTGCATGAAGAGTCAGGTCGGTTGCCAATATTCAAAGGCTTTGAGGAAAATACAATGGAAATGTGGGGATTGATCTATGGAAGAAGAGATAAAAAGACCTGGAGGTTTGACTGCCCTGGCTGTCATAAATTTCATCTTGGCCGGTTTTAGTGTTCTCGGTATAGCAGGCCTCATATTTTCCGTTAATATGATCGGCAATATGCCGACGGAAGGCATGACTGAGGCACAGAAGGAAAAAATTATAGCCTTTCAAAATATTGATCCATATTTATTTGCCATTATGATTGTTATGGGCGCTTTTTCATTCTTGTTTCTGATTCTTTCAGGGATAGGATACCTGAAACAAAAGAAAATACTCGGCAGATACATGGGAACGGCCTATGGCTTTTGGGGATTTCTAAGTGTTATTGTTTCGATTCTGCTATTTCCCAAGGAACTGGGTGGAGGTTTCGGCATTTCAACCATGATCGGCATTATATACCCAGCGTTTACGCTGATTCTGCTTAATGTAGTGTTTGCGAATGATCTGATGGATTAAAATAAACAGTTGGTAAAAGAAATCCTGGATGGAATTTTAAGATATTACAGATTTCCTTATGAACTTTTTATCGGTTCATCTCAGATTCATATATCAGGTGCATGTCGCAAATTGCGCCTGCCTCAACGCATAAACACTATGGTGAGCCCCGGCTGTGAGCGCCGGCTACAGCAATTTATTATACCCCATTGTTAACGGCAATCATCACAGGCCTCTCCTCGCAAGCCCTCAAGCCCTCCCCGGACAATGATGGGGACCATAATCAGTGCCGCAGCCGGATCAGCCCACCACCAACCGAACAGTGCATTTAGCAACAACCCTGCAAGAAGAATGGCGGATAAATAGGCGCAAAGGTCAGTCTGTTTGGAGTCGGCTTTCATGGCACGGCTTTCCAGGGCTGAGGCCGACAAGCGTTTTGCACGAGCGAGAAAGGGCATAACAATGAGTGAGAGGATAGACAACCCTATGCCGACAATACTCGTTTCCGGTGGTTCATGTGAGATGAGTGATTTTAGTGCATCAAAGGTCACATAGGCTGCGAGGATTAGAAAACTGACGCCAACCAGTTTGAGGGCGATCTTTTCACGGCTCTGGTCATGATCCAGTGAGGATAATCGCCAGAGAAGGACTGCCCCGGAAAGGCTTTCAATTACCGAGTCGACACCGAAACCAATCAGTGCTATACTCCCGGCAAACCAGCCTGCACCAATCGCAACTACGGCCTCCATCATATTCCAGCCAAGAGTAAAGTATTCAAGTTTCCGTCCGTGTTGTAATTGTCTTGAACGATCAACGGATGTGCAACAGGAACATTTTTCTTGGTCACTCATGCATTTCTGTCTTTTAGAAATTGTTCAATTTCATCCCTGTGCTCGGCTACGTAACCGCAACTGGGTTCCTCACCACATTTTCTGCATTTAAGATCATAAGATGAATTAAGCGCCTGGCATCTCGGACATGTAAAGTGTCCACGGATTTCCTTGAGCCATTGTTCATAACCCACTGCCTTGATTCGTTCAAGATTGCCCCAAAGCTCAATCCTGTGAGGCATTGCAGATTGAAACTCTTTCAAATCATTACAGGGATAATCCTTGCATTCACTGCAAAACTCAATGCCAAGCCCTGATGCACAGGCAAACATCTTGCATTTCCCGCAATAGGCCAATCTCTTGGCGGACCGGCACCCATAGCACTTGCTCTCTTCCTCTGTAAAATTCATTTGTGCTGCAAGCCTTTTGAGCCTTGACGGGTCTTCGGCAGTGGCAATAAACCAGGAACACGCCTCACAGTAAAGGCCGCATACAGCGGCCAGTTTTACATTCGCTTCTTCAGTATGATCTTTTTCGGTCTTCATGGTCATTTGTGATTCCTTTGATCAGGCTGTTGTTAAAGGTATCCTGATACGTATCTCAAATCCATCTGGTGAATTCAGGGCAGCAATATTTCCGCCGTGATTTTCAATTATCTTTCTGGTGATGGCTAGCCCGAGCCCTGATCCGGCAGGATTGGATTGTCTGGATCGTTCGAACGGTTTAAAGATGTTGTCCAAATCCTTTTGATCCAGCCTTTCAAAGGTGTTTATTATGTTTGTTTCAAAAAAATTCCCTTCCGGATGGATCTTGATTGTTATATCTCCATGTTCAGGTATAAATTTGAAGGCATTATCGAGGATATTTAAAAATGCTGAGGTCAGGGCCTTTCTGTCGCCTTTAAAAGCTGAATAAAACGAAATGTCCTTCTTAATGTTCAGTGCCTTGGATTCAATGATCGGGGCAAAACGAATGAGCAGATCGTTTATCAGCTCAGACGGATTGAAATGCTCATGTTTCGGTGTCGATTCATGATTGTCCAGTTTTACGAACTCAAGCAGCCGGCCTGTAAGATCGTCCAGGATTTGAATATCCTCTTTTATATAATCAAGATGTTTTTCATATCCTGAAAAATCCCCACGGTCGGACTTTTTCCTTAACAGGTCTTCAACTACCCGCATCCTTGCAAGGGGCGTCCTGATCTCATGGGATACGTTGGCGGTTATCTCCTTGCTGCTGGTGATCATCTTTTCCAGCTTGTCCGTCATGCCGTTAAACGCCCGGCCAAGGTCTTCAACTACGCCTCTGCCGCTCACCGAGACCCGGTGTGAAAGATCTCCGCCTGCGATCCTTAGAACAGATTTTCGGAATCGATTGACCTTTATCCTGATGAATTGCAAGGTAGACAATGCCAGGATAACCATAACCAGGATAATTCCTGCAAGCCCTATCATAAACTGGGATTTATAACGCCTCATCTCGCCTTCATAGAGGATATGAAGACTTAACCCGTCACCTGTCTTGCCGGCAAAAGGGACATCCGTGTAAATAAATTTTAAGCCGTTTCGAAAGACATGGGAAATGGTAACATCTCCGAATCTGGCATTTAAATCAAAACCTGTTGTAACCTTTGCCGGTCTGTCTCCCGGCGGGAAGGACTCTAAAACAGGAGTTCCCTTGGAATCTTGGATCCATATTTTGGCGTTGTAAAGTTTGCCGATCCTGTTAAGGATTTCTTGAAGGTCCTCTCTGGCCTGCGTAAATCCATTATTCCTCCGAATGTTTTCCTCTATAAGTGCCTTCAACACCTGGAGCTTCATTACTCTGTTTTGATTTCTCTCCGGATGGATTTGCCTCTCTTCTGTGAAGTTTAAATCAATGAAAAAGTACACCTGCATTGCAGCCAGTATGATGAAGAGGGATAGAAACAATTTTATATAGAAATTTCCGTGTCTCATGGATCAACCACAAACATATAACCTGTGCCGCGCACTGTCTTGATATATTGATGGGAATCCGGTGTGATGCAAAGCTTAGCGCGCAATTTGCTTAC
>Ga0153915_10001962_pt1 | contig 18954 bp, 16 predicted proteins | sample Opewatmetagenome_2_FD_107003 | JGI IMG/M metagenome (GOLD analysis project Ga0153915, IMG submission 107003) | Freshwater wetland microbial communities from Ohio, USA - Open water 3 Core 3 Depth 3 metaG | ecosystem: Environmental > Aquatic > Freshwater > Wetlands | place: USA: Ohio, Lake Erie...
AGAGAATCAAGGCCGGTGTTCCGTAGGAAAGCCAGATATTTATAAAATCATTATGAGGGCTCTCATTACCCAGAGTACGATAGCTCCAGTACTGCTGTTTTTCATAGGCGATAAGAGAGGGATCGACAGCGGACTGATACTGGGTTGAGAGAGAATTGAAATTACTACTTCCGATACCCAGAACGGGATGAGAAATGGCAATATTGACCCCGGCTTGCCAGAGAATCTCGCGGGAAACCGTGCTTTCTTCCTGGACAACGGCGGACCTACCCGACAGGTACTGGCTGCTTAAGGGGCTGAGCATTAATATTAAAGCCAGACCGAGAGAAGCCAGCAAGATAAGTGAAGCTTTGATGCGGGTCTTAATGAACAAGGCCAGTGAAACGATGCCAAAGAGCACAGCCAAGATAGAGGAACGCGTATAAGTGAAGAATAAAGCCGCGGCCAAAACGACCAGAATCACCGGCGCCAGCGGCTGGGTATTACGGCCTAACCCGCGATAGAGAAAGGTTCCCAGCAAAACCAGGAAAACAGTGGACAGGATATAAGATGCCTCCAGGGTGCCGACTGTGATACCGGTGATTCGGAAATTTTCACTGGCGAGATGGGTCGGTCCGGGGATCAGCAGGGCGGACTGCATTCCCAGAATATTAAAGTATTGGAAGATTCCGATAACCGCCGAAATTAATATCAGCAGGAGAACCGCCGTGGTGACAATTTTTAAATCGCGCTTGTTTTGAATGGCCAAAGGGATAAAGCAGACCATCATCAGGCCTACCATCCAATCTCGAAAATCCTCGAAAGTGAGGCTTAACCCGGAATTAAACAGGTCAGAAATCAGGGCCAGCAAAATCAGGAGAATCAACGGCAGGAGCAGTGGGCGGGCTGGCGGCCCAATCTCTAAACGGTTCTGCCGGTGAGCCCGCCATAAAATCAGGCCGACCAGGATAAGCAATAAGAGCTGCAGACTGATACGAAATCCGAAGGGAGCGGCGACCATATAGCTAGTAATAGTGAATTGATGAACCATCAGGGCTACGATAGCCCAGACCGGCCGTTTTAATCCACCTAACAATAGGGCCAGGATGACCGCTAAAATGATTCCGGTGACATAATTGTAAGCAAGCCCCCAGAATACGACTGCTAATAACAGAAGGGAAATGACAATAATAGGCCTATCCCAAAAAGCAGTTCGAGAAGGGGTTCCAGCCAGAGTAGTCATGGTTTTAACAACTCCTCATAGACTTTTAGATACTCCTTTTGGGTGATTTCCCAGCGGCAGGTATTATAAAACTCATAACCATGGGAAACGAGAGATTTTCTTTTTTCCGGATTGCGAAAGAGATATACAATATGGTCAGCCAGATCAACTTCATTATCCGGCTCAAAAAAAGCGACAGTACCATTATGGTCAAAAGCACTGATCAGGCTGGGTTGAGCGCTGACGATGGCCGGTTTTCCCAGGGCGAAGTATTCAAAAAGTTTGTTAGGCAGTCCAACATCATCGCTCATGGGAGCCAGGCCGAGGTCGGCCCGGGCAATAATTCCGGGGATATTGTCATGTTCAACCCACCCCCAGAAATGCACATGTTTATCGATCTGTAATTCCCGGGCGATCTCTTGAAGATAAGGGCGGTATTCTCCGTCTCCTACGATATCTACTATCAAATCAGGGATATGCTTAACCGCAAAGGGGATGGCTTTAATGACAGTCTGAACGCCATACCTTTTAACCAGAGTGCTGACAATAACAATCCTGAAGGGATGTTTGGCATTTAATGCAGGGGGAGGGATAGATTGGAAGACCCCGGTATCCGGGACATTCAGAATAACGGTAATTTTAGATGGAGGAAGGCCCCGGTTCTCCAGGTGGTGTTTGTAATGCAGGCCGTCGGAGACAATAACGTGATCAGCATAAGTTGCACTCCATTTTTCAAAAAAGCGCAGAATCCGGGCGCCGATATTTTGGGGGCCTACCTTGTAGCTGGACATGAACAGACCCGGCATATCCTCAAACATATACAGAATGACTTTAGAACCTAACAGCCGGCAAATAACGGTGATGAAGACCAGAAAATCCGGCATAGTATTGATTTCGATGACGGCGTAGTGTTTTCTCAAATCGAACCAGGTCAATTTCAGGAAGCTGAGAATGAAAAAAGTAATATAATCATAGAGAACCAGGAGAGAGTTGTCCCGATTATAAGGCGTAATAGTCCGGTAAATATGAACCCCATTAAGCACTTCGAAAGGTTTCTGGGCTTTATGGCCGGTGCAAATAACATCGACCTGATAGCCAGCCTTGACCAGCGCTTCGGCATCCCGACGGACATTTTTTTGCCAGGGATAGTACTTGCGTCTAACGATGCAAATTCTTTTCATCGCGGGTTACTCCAAGGGCGCTGCCAGAAAAATAGCCTGGAGATGGCAGGCGCTCTCTTTTGGTGAAGAACAGCTTCATAAATGGAGATTATCTGACGAGAAATAGTCCCGATTTCCAGATGCCGGATCTTCTCTCTGCCGCTGGTGCGGCCTTCCCAATGTAAAGCCAGGTCCAGTTTTTCAGCCACATCTACCGGATCCTGAGAGCAAAGATAGCAGCCGTCCGTGTTGCCGATGACCTCGGGAATATCACCAGCCGGAACCGCGACCACAGGCAAATTACAGGCCATAGCTTCTTTAATCACCATGGGAGAACCTTCACCATCAGAGACCAATACCAGAGCATCGCAGGCATTCATATAAAGAGGGACTACGGATAGAGGTTTTTTAGAGACCAGAACCAGGTCGGCTGCGGGGTCTTTTTGCTTGAGGATAGAAATCGCTTTTTGAACAATATCAAAACGTTTGATTGGCCGGAAGTATTCGCCGCAAAAGAGAACCAATTTTTTATCAGCAGGCAGATTCAATTGCTTTCTCACCTGGTCTCTGGGCAGAGGACGAAACTGCTCAAAGTCAATGCCGCAAGGTATAACATGAGATTTCTCCAGATGTCCTTTTTGGCGCATTTCCTGAGAGACAACAATCACCGAATCCATGAACGGGCTGACGAAACGGCAGAGAGGCGCTTGCCAGCCCTGGAAGACCTGGGAGCCGTGATGGGTGAGAACGACAGGATATAAAAATTGAAACCTGGCGATCATTCCGGAAAAGACATAGTGAGCATGAATCAAATCATAGCGCCGGGAAAGGAGCCTGCCCCACATACGGAAGATGCCTTTGACATAATTGATCTGGCCTTTAATTCCATTGACGAAAAGGACATCGACGTCAACCCCGGAGCTTCTCAGGGATTTGACCTGTTCCTCTACAAAAGTGCCAAAAGAAGGATATTGAGGGGTGGGATACATATTGGTAATAACAAGGACTTTCACAGGAGATCCTTATCTTTCAGATACCATTGGACAAAGCGGCTGATTCCCTCAGAGACTTCCACTTTGGGCTGGTAGCCCAGGAGAGACCTGGCTTTGCTGATATCAGCGATAGTGACCGGCATATCACCGGGAGAGCTCCCCAAATATTTAATTTTAGCCTCCTTGTTCAGGGTCTGCTCAATTATTTTCAGGAGATGATTCAGACTGGTAGTACGGCCTCCGCCGATATTGAAAATCTGGAATTGAGAACCGGGATATTGCAGAGCGGAGACTAAGCCGTCGATGACATCATCGACGTAGGTATAATCCCGGTTAGAGGTGCCATCTCCGAAGATGCTAATCTCCTGATTATGTTCTATCCGGTCTGTGAAACGATAAATGGCCATCTCGGGACGCTGACGCGGCCCATAGACGGTAAACAGCCGCAAGATAATTACGGGCAGATTATATAAATAATGGTAAGTACGACAGAATAGTTCAGCCGAAGCTTTGGAGGCGGCATAGGGAGAGATGGGACAGTTAATGACAGCATCTTCAAGGAAAGGCGCAGCGCAGTTCAGACCATAAACCGATGAGGATGAAGTGAAGATGAATTTCTCAACTCCGCGGCTGCGGCAGGACTGCAATAAATTGAGAGTGCCCCTGACGTTGACATCTTGATAGAGCAAGGGATGGTCGATAGAAGGCCTGACCCCGGCCTTAGCTGCCAGATGCAGGATATAGCGAATATCATGATCTGAAAAAATTCCGTTAATAAGGGACTCATCTCTAATATCACCTTCGATGAACTGAAAGCCGGACGGCTTTTCAATCAAGCTAAGATTGCGTTTTTTCAACGAGACGGAATAATAGTCATCGAAATTATCCAAGCCGATAACCTGGCAGCCAGCGTGGAGTAAACGCTGCGCCAGATGGCTTCCGATGAATCCGGCAACTCCGGTGATGAGAACTTCAGGTTTCATTAGGGTGTCCTTCTAAGAGATATGATCCCCGGATAGGTTTACCCGGTTTTAAGAATTATCCGAGGTATTTACATTGGCCATTTTACCCTTCTCTGGAGAGATAGTTTCAGGAATCGCGATACCTCCGGAGAGCCATCTCCGGTTAACGATTAACCAACCGCAGATTATTCCCAATAGAGCTCCTACGACTGGGGCTTTCCATCCGGTGTTGATAGGGACAGGAGAAAGGGGGGTAGCAGAAATGAAGAATTCAGGTATCTGGGAATCCGGTACGGTGGGGCTGGAAATCTGGATTTCTTGAGTCAGGGCATCCAGAGATTTGGTTAAAGAGGTAATCCGGGATAAGGCCAGGGTGTAATCCAGGGATTTTTGCTCATTGGCATTGCTGACGGCAATTTTTTGCTGGTTAATCTGAGATTGCAGTTTACTCATCTCAATTTTAGCTTTGCTTAATTCAGTACTGGAAAGCTCCATAGCTTTAATAGTGTTAAGATAGATCTGTGAACTGGCATCCTGATAAGATTGGTAGATGGCCGTGTTGGAGAGGGATGAAGTGGAAGCATCCGGCGCTAAAGTAAACCCAACCGCTTGGCGAGCCCGGATGCTGAGAGCTTCTTCCAAAGCTTTCATCCGGGTATTCAGAGCAACGGTACTGGAATCATTTAAGAGGGTCCCGGAAACTACGGCCGGCTGGGATTCGGCAGGGATTATTCCCTGGGCGAGCAAGCTGGCGGCTTGCTTAGCCTGACTATTAAGCTCGTTTTCGAGAGAAGTGATCCGGGAGGATAATTGGAGGTATTCGGGGGTGAGGGTGATAGGCGAAGTTTCTTCCGGAATGGTGGCATTGGTTAAATCCTGTCCAGCTTGCAGCAGGGCAGAACGGATGATTTCTGCCTGGTCTAATTTTTGCTGATACTGTTCTCCCTGAAGCTGGTTGCTTTCATTCAGCAAATATTGTTCGAAAGCCTGGGGAAGAGCCTGCACCAGAAAGAGGGATTCCTGGTCATCAGGGGATTGGGCCTGGATGTCTATGACCGAAGGATTATTAGCTAAGGTGACGTAGGAGACCGTGACCATAGTAGAGAGTTCCTCAGGAGTATGTGAATATTGGGGATATTGATCTGCAATTGCATTCGTGAAAAATTGATAGAAGTCCAACGATCCCAGGCGGGCAGCATAGTATTGTTCCATAGAATCCATATTTTTGACAAAGGTTTCGTCAATCGTTAGAGGCATGACCCGTCCCTGAATAGAAGTGGCATAAGCAGAGGTCTGATCACCATTCTGAAAATGGATCGGCGGCCAGGCGGCCTTAAACTCAACATAATTTTGGCTCAAGTAGTAACCCATGCCCAATAGCGCACCGACTATCAGTCCGATCAGAATACCCAGAAGCGATCTATAACTGAAAACAGGCAACATCTTTTATCCTCCCAGCCATTCTTGCGAATTGTTAATTACGGCTAAATTTTACCAGCTACCTTCAAATTAGAATCGGCGAATTCTCGAATGCAATCACAAATATACCCCACTTCCTCGGTACTTAATTCCGGATACATAGGTAAAGAGAGTACCTCTCCAGTGACTTTTTCTGTGATGGGTAAAAAGGTATCGGCATTCTTATGAGAGCGGTAGGCTTCCTGGAGATGAATAGGGATCGGATAATGCGCAGCGCTGGCGATACCTTTACTTTCCAGGAAAGCTTTGAGGCGGTCACGCTCAGTAGTCCGAATCACATAAAGGTGGTAGACATGTTTAGCCCAGGGCGCCTCTTTGGGTTTAATATATTGCGGGGGTAAACCGGCGTTATAAGCCTGGGCGATGCTCCGGCGCTGCTGGTTCCAATCCTCCAGATGGGGCAGCTTGACTCTCAGGATAGCTGCCTGGATCTCATCGATACGGCCATTGATTCCGATATACTGATGATGGTATTTCAGACTTGATCCATGATCTCTCAGCATGCGACATTTTTTAGCGATATCAGGGTTGGAGGTCACGATCATGCCGGCTTCGCCATAAGCCCCCAGGTTTTTCGTAAAATAGAAGGAGAAGCAGCCGGCATCACCCAGGGAGCCAGTACGATGACCCTGAAATTCCGCTCCATGCGCCTGACAGGCATCCTCGATCACCTTTAATCTATAAATCCCAGCAATTGCCAATATAGGTCCCATATTGGCAGGATGGCCGTAGAGATGAACGGGAATGATAGCCCGGGCATGGGGGGTAATTTTATGCTCTATCTGATTAGTATCGATAGTATAAGTATTGGGGTCAATATCAACAAAAACCGGTCTGGCGCCGACCAGAGAAATAGCTTCGGCGGTGGCAATGAAAGTATTGGCCACGGTAAGGACTTCATCTCCACTGCCGATATCGCTGGCCAGCAGAGCCAGCTGTAAAGCCTCGGTACCGGAGCCGACAGCGATGGCATATTCGGTGGTGCAATAGCGGGCGAAATCGACCTCGAAAGCCTGGACGTTTTTACCCAGGAAGAGCTGCATTCCATCCAGGGTTTGAGAAATACTGGATAAGATTTCCGCTTTTAGACTATGATACTGTCTTTTAAGGTCGACTAAGGGAATCTGCACTTTTTAACCTCCATTGTAAATGACTGTAGGGTTTATCGATCAGACCGTTGAGACACACGATATTTTCAATGCGGTTATAAACTCTAGCGGGATTCCCATAAACTACCGCTCCGGACGGCACGTCGGCAGTGACCACGCTGCCAGAACCGACAACAGCGTACTCGCCGATAGTGATTCTGGGTAAAATAGTGGCGTTGATTCCAATTTGGGCTCCCTTTTTAATGAGGGGCCCGGCCATACATTCAACAGCTTTGGGACAACCCGGATGGATATCATTAGCCAGGCAAACCCCCGGGCCGATAAACACCTCGTCCTCAATAGTGGTAAACTGAGGGATATAGACATTGGAGTGGATTTTGACATTATCTCCAATGCGGCAGCCATAATCTATGATGGAATTAGTCCAGATACGGACATTATTGCCGAGGTTATTTTCTTCCCGGATGACGACATTATGCCCGGTTTCCAGGTTGCAGCCAATCGTGCTTCCCCAATACACGATGGTTCCAGAACGGATTTTAGCGCGGGCTCCGATAATCAGAATCCGGTATTGGCTACGACTGGCGGGATAACCCAGGGTAACCCCCTCATCAACCTCAGCATCTTCTCCCAGCTTAACTTTCGGGTTTTCGCCATTGTTTTCGATAACTAACCCGGTATGCCTCTCGGTGGCCATATTTGCTTCACCTCGACCCAGTATATAAGGCCTTCTTTTTAATCTCTTCCAAGAGGAGATTAACTCTTTGACCTTCATTATTAATGGATAAATTGGCAGCTTCCAGGATCCGGATGACTTTTAATCCTGCGGCGCCGTCGGTCAGGGGAGTGATTCGGTCGCGAATTGAGGTTAAAAAATGATTACATTCAATTCGCAGGGGTTCAGTGTTCGAGATATAAGGAATGGTGACATCGCCGTAATGATAATGGGGAGGCCAGGTAGTCGAATTGCCGTTGCAGGGAGTAAAAGCACAGCCTTTATCATAGAGGTAGATTTTTTCCGCTTCAGCCACATCATCATAAACCGCCATTTTCTTACTGCCGATAACAGTGATCTGACGCACCTTGCGAGGATCCAGCCAGCTTAAATGGATATGAGCTGAAGTCCCATTCGAGAAGTTTAATTCCAGATAAGCCAGATCACATAAGCCGGGATTTAAATGCCCGGAGCCGCGAGCACTCACTGAAACGGGTTCTTTCCCCATTACGGAGAGGATAATGCAGATATCATGGGGGCCCAGGTCCCAGAGAACATTCACATCCGGCCTGAAAAGACCCAAATTCAAGCGGTGAGCATCGATGGCGTAAATTTCTCCCAAATCTCCGTTTTGGATTAGCTGTTTGAGGAAACTCACAGCCGGATGGTATTCATAAATATGACCGACCATTAAAATTCTCTTTTGGGCGGCGGCCAGACTAATAAGCTCACTTGCTTCCTGACAGGAAGCGGTCATGGGCTTTTCTACAAATACATGTTTGCGATGTAAGAGGGCTTCCTTCACTAATCCATAGTGAGTTTTAACTGGAGTAGCGATGACTACGGCATCGATTTCAGATTGAAAAAGATCCGAATAGCGGGTAGTAATGCGGACCTGGGGATATTGTTTTTGAAGCGGCTGCAATTTTGATTCATCCAGATCACAGATTTGGGTTAGATGACAATCCGGTAGTTCATAGAAATTGCGGATAAGCTTAGGGCCCCAATAACCACAACCGATAACACCCAGATTAATCATTTCTCTTCTCCTGAGAGATTAACTACCGTCACACATTAAGATAGTGTGAAGAGTTAAGATGAATATTTTAATATCTAAAAGAGGAGAGACCCGTTCAATGTAGGCAAGGTCTAAACGCACCATATCGTTAAAAGAAAGACCTTTCCGGTGGCAGACCTGCCAGAGACCGGTGATGCCCGGTTTGATGGCCAGCCGCTGTCGCTGCCAGGAGCTATACAGATTGACTGAAAAAGGCACATCCGGACGGGGGCCAATAAAAGACATATCTCCCCGGATAATATTAATCAATTGAGGCAATTCATCCAGATTAGTTTTGCGCAGAAGGCTTCCCATCCGGGTAATCCGGGGATCATCGGCCAATTTGAAAATCTTTTCTCCCTGGCGGGTAATTTTATAAGGAGAGTTTTCCAGGACATATTTTTTCAGATAAGCCCTGTAGCGGTTTTGATCACAGTTGAGATACATTGAACGGAACTTGTAAGCTGTAAAGAAACGGCCGTGAAGCCCCACTCTTCTTTGAGAGAAAACGGGATTACCCGGTGAATCCAGGCGAATGAGAAGAGCGATAAAAAGCAACAGCGGAAATAAAACGATTAATAATACCAGTCCTGCCAGGTGGTCTAAGATAGCCTTGAAGAGGAGATAACCGGGGATCGCCCAATTATATTTTTTAGCCGGATAGGCCCGCAGAGAATTCAAATTGGGATTAACGGCAGTGGAGTTGATTCCAGTGGGTGAATTGCAGTCAAATTGGGAGTTTTTTAAATACTGCTTAAAGTTCAACATCGTTCGGGTCTTCCAGTATCAGACCGGCAATTTTTCATTATTACCTGATTTCTGCGGTGCCAAGCCTGAAGAAAAGAAAGAGTCGCTTAGCGCCGGCTTTATTTCCGCCCGGGGTTTTTCTTTTGGAAGAGCTAATTGCTCGTTGCCTTTTCGGGAACGGCCAATACCTTCATAAAGAAAGCCGGCCTTGAACACCGCATCCGGATCAAGAAAATTGCGGCCATCGATAATAATGCGGTTACGCATAAGGGAGCTCATTCTGGCCAGGTCAAGAGTCCTGAATTCATCCCATTCGGTTACCAAAATGACAGCATCGCTATCTTTAGCGACATCATAAGGAGTGCTGCAGCAGGTTATGGAGGGAATCAGCCTGGCCGCTTCCGGCATAGCCACAGGGTCATAGGCTTTGATATGGCAATTATGCTTCAGCAGAAGGGAGATCAGCGATAAAGAGGAGGCTTCACGCAAATCATTCGAATCCGGTTTAAAAGACAATCCCAAAATACCGATATATTTCCCGTTCAAAGGCCCCAGCAAGCGCTGGAGTTTGCTTATCGGCACCTGGATTTGGCGCTGGTTAATTTGCTGAACAGCGGTGATAATCGGCAGGGAAATATGATGAGACCTTCCCATATAAAGCAATCCTTTGACATCTTTGGGCAAACAACTGCCTCCCCATCCCAAACCGGCATTGAGATAGCCTTCTCCGCAGCGCGGTTCGAGGCCCACGATGCGGGATATCTGGACCACATCCACTCCCAACTCATCACAGAGCAAAGCAATTTCATTCATAAAGCTGATGCGGTTAGCTAAAAAGACATTGGAAGCATATTTGCACATTTCGGCCGTCCGATTGTCACAGAAAAATTTAGGTGATTCGATGGAGGCATAAAGCCCGGCGACGGCGTTACTGGCGTCCCTGTCTGCGGAGCCGATAACAATACGGGTGGGGTGTATAAAATCAAATACGGCTACGCCCTCCCGCAAAAACTCGGGATTGGAGACCAGGGGAAAGTCAAAATCAATTTGTTTTTCCCTGAGCAAGATTCTGGAGACCATATCGGCCGTACCGACCGGCACGGTACTTTTAATGACCACAATGAGTGGATTGAGGGTATTTTCAGCCAGGTTTTTCGCGGCTAAACGGACCCATTGGAGGTCAGGTTTGCCGTTCGAATTGGAGGGAGTGCCGACTGAGATAAAAGCGAACTCGCTATTTTTCAGTCCTTCGGCATATTGGCTGGTGACTTGAAGGCTTCCGTTAGCCCGATAGCGCTGCCAGAGTTCCGGAAGTCCCGTCTCATGGACCGGAAGAATTCCCGAGTTTAAACTCTGGACCCGGGACTGGTCAATATCGATTAAAGTCACCTGATTGCCCATATCGGCGAAGCAGGCCGCCGTCACCAGACCAACATATCCCGCTCCAATGACACTAATTTTGCTCATGATTTTCTCCAAGGCAGATTTGCTCGGTTTAGATATTTTAAGTATTAGCCTGAGAGCTTACTACGAAATAGTATAAATCGGTTCTGTTAAAAATTTGTGTGATAAGAGTTGGAATATAGTTAGAATAAAGATTAAATAACTAATTATAAATGTATGTATAAGACTGAGATATATTAAAATCGGCAGACGTGAATAAAAGAATATTCAGGGATTAATAGAATTAAAATATAGTAAATATAATTGATAAATATCATGAATATATACTTAATAAAAAGTATTTAGAGAAATAGTAGCTCTTAACGCTCTCCGCCAATCCGCCGAATTGTGCAATTTCAGATGTCAGGATTACGTATTGGGCGTCAGCTAATCCATATTGATTTAATTTAGAAAAAAAGAGCTGGAATCAAAGCATTAGCGGATAGAATATGGTATGTATAGAGTTAGAATAAGAACTAAAGGGTATTGCAAAGGATTCGAGAGTAAAAAGGGTACAAGAAATTAAAAAGCAGAGAAGCCTCAATAGTGCGTACAGTTAAAGAAAAAGTATTGGTGATAGATGATGATGCCGGTTTTCTGGAACAATCACGCCAGTGGTTGCAAAATGCCGGTTACGAGGTGTTTACCGCTGAAAATGGTACGGCCGGATTACGGAAGCTATTCACGGGGCGGCCGGATATCATTTTGCTGGACCTGAGCTTACCCGAGATGGATGGCTGGGAAGTCTGCCGCAGGATCCGGGATATGAGTGACACCCCGGTGATTATGATTACCACGAATGGACAGAAGTCCGATATTTTAAAAGGGTTTAGCCTGGGAGCAGATGATTTTGTGGGGAAACCACCGGATTTCCCTGAATTGATAGCCAGGATAGGAGCGGTATTGCGCCGTTCATTATCAATCAGGCGAGAAGACAAACCGGCGATATTTCATCATCCTGAAATAGAGATAGACTGGCGCAGCCATCAGGTTTATATTCGCGGCCAACTGGTGAAGCTTTCGCCCACTGAATTTAAGCTTTTAAGCTGTCTCATTGAGAACCGGGGCTGGTTAGTGACACATGAGGAACTATTACGCAAGGTCTGGGGGCCGGACTATATTACGGATAAGAGTTTTGTGAAGCTTTATATCAGATACTTACGCCAAAAAATTGAAAAAGACCCCAGCCGTCCTCAATTGATCTTAACTGAACGGGGAATCGGCTATCGATTTTCTACTCAGATTAAGGAACCAATCAGTTAATCGTTCTCTAAGAGTTAACCCAGGCGCTTATAAAAAATTTCCGCGGCTAAGTGGTGAGCAAAACCCGGCAGGAGCTGGTTTAAGCGGGTATGCGTTTTATAGAACAGACTGGTCTGTGGGAGTGAGCTAACCCCGCGAATTTCAGGGTAGTAATAATAGGGGAGCACCGATTCCGCAGTGTTCCAGTGCTTTTTAAAATTGATTAAGCCGGAGTTTTCGGGGTTAGTGAGTCCAAAGTCGAAATTGCGGTAGGATTTTTGATAAGCATACTCAATAGCTTTCCACATTACGAGATAATTCGGTCTGAGCTGGATAAACCGGGCATCGGAAGCATTGAATTTATTGAGAATAGTATCTTTAAATTCAAAAAAGATGCCTCCGGAGATAACTTCCCCTTTATACTCAGCCAGCAGGAGGAATCCATATCCTGTCAGAAGGACATGCCTAAAGATACTGTGGAAAAATCGATACGGCCAGGGGAGCAGATTAATCCTGCGGCGCAGGTCTGAAGTCAGCCGGTGAAAACGTTTTAAATCATACTCATTTTGGGTTATTTTGAGGGAAACCTGAGACCGTTCTCCCCGATTCAGGTGATAGCGGGTATCCCGGCTGAGCCGGGCTTTAAAGTCCTGCAAGCTATCTTGAAGTGAGGCCACATGGTTCAGGTAGTAAGGGTGAGCTTTGAGAGACAGGCGGTCTACCGGCAGATTATGGCTAATCCCCCGGATTTCAAGAAACGAGATTTTTTTAGCGTTAACCTCGGCCTCAACAGAGAGCAGAAGCTTTTCGAGATCTGAAGGATCGTTAGCGAGAGGGAAACAATATTCACTACAGGGCAAACAAACTAATCTATGCCCCCAAAAAGCACCGGGGACCAGAAAAAAGGGCGCAATTGCATTCAGCTCACCCTGGCTGTTTTCGCTAGCATAGTAGCGGGGAGGGGTGCCGTAACGATCCTCCAATACTCTAGCCCAGCAGGAGTGATGAAAAATGGTACCCTGGGAGTGATGCAGAATATAATCATCCCAGCGTTTATCGTTCAAGGGATTAATAGTGATGATTGTCAAAGCGAAGGCCTCTCTTCAGACGTTAAATCCGTCTGCGGTATGATTTAAGCATGGCGGTACCGGATTCCATCGATGAATTTACGTAAGGCGGGGCTGCGATAAAATAAGTTCTCGAAAAGGTCGTTGACCAGAAGATAGCTGGCCGAAGCCCGGAGAAAATTATTGCGAGGAAGAAGGCGTTGAAGAGCTTGACGATGCACTTCCCGCCTAACCTTTTCCAGATATCGAGAGAGCTCCAGGCGGACTTTTTGAGGTAATTCGGGAGTCTGGAAAACCGGGGTCTTAGTCATACTGGAACAGTCATTCAGATATTCTTCAGGCTGGATGAGGAAATAGTTGTGGGCTTTGACCCAATCAAAGAGCTCAGTTCCCGGATAAGGAATCAGGTTATAGAAATGGACTTCCTGAACCGGATACTTCCGGGTCATCTTAACTTTGTCTTCCACATCTCTCAAGGTCTCATAGGGGGTACCGATAACAAACAGCAGCTTAGTTTCATAACCCAGGTCAATGGCATCCTGCATAGCCTGTTCGATATCCTCAATAGTCTCTCCCTTCTTAATAATCTCCAGCATCCGGTTATTGCCGGCATCGGCTCCGAAAGCGATATATTTAAATCCCACCTGCCGCATTCTGAAGAGCATTTCTTTATCTACCCGATCAGCCCGGATTCCGTTCGAGCAGCGCAGCACCAGATTCTTTAAACCGCGCCTCTCGATTGCGTCGCAGATTTGGAAAACCCGGTCGCGGAGGAGATTAAAGTTATCATCATCGAAATTGAACTGGCGGTAGCCCAGACGGTACCAGTATTCCATTTCGTCGACGACGTTGAGCGGGCTGCGAGCTCTGAAGTACGAAGAAATGAGCTTGTTGGGGCAAAAGATACATTGATGGGGACAGCCCCGGGAGGAATAGATTGTTTTTTCCGGGATGTATTTTTTTAGTTCGAACTGCTCATACCGCGGCCAGGGTAGAGTATCCAGGTCCAGAACGAAATCTCTATCTCCGGTATAAACGATGCGGTCTTGATCTCGAAAGAGCAGTCCCTGGATATTAGAATCGGGGATTTTCCCCTGACAGATCTCGAGCAGAGCTCCCTCGCCTTCGAAAGTGACTCCATAATCAACAGCGGAGCATTCCTGCAAGACTTTTTCTTTTAAAATAGTAACATGAGGACCGCCGACGATAATTTTCAAATCGGGGTAAAGGCGCTTGACTTCAGAGAGCAGCCGGTAAAAACTTTTATAACCCATAGAAATCAGGCTCATGCCCAGAAAGTCGGGCTGAAACTCGTGGAGTTTTCTTTGCAGATGTTTAAGCTTATATCCGAGATTCATATCGAAGACATCACAATGAATACCATTATCCTGGAGAGTTTGAGCTAAATAGGCCTGACCGATATGCGGTACGAGGCCACGCCATTCAGCCAGGTGGGGTGGATGGACTAAAAGGATTTTGCGGCGCGACATTGCTGACCTCCTCTGGTATTTGATCCTGTTTAGTGCTGGATCCAGTGAGATCCGGGAGAAAAGGGATGGGGGAGCTGCCAAGATAATCATTCATATCTGGCTATAACCGTCACTCCCGCCAGAACCGGAGTGCCGGGCTGGACGTTTATAGCTAAATGATCAAGGTTGGGAATCACAATATCGACCTGAGAACCTAAGCGGATCATCCCGATCCGCTGTCCGAGATACACAGTATCACCCTCCTTTAAATAGCATACGATTTGGCGGACCAGGCGTGAGGCGATTTGAACTACGCCGATGCGAAACCGACCGTTATCTACAACCGTCGATACACGTTCATTCAGGATCTCGGCTTCCGGTTTACGCAAGGAGATAAACCGGCCCGGGACATGTTTCTGCAAGATGATCTTACCTTCGATAGGGGAGCGGTTGATATGGACATTCAACAGGTTCATATCAATGCCGATCAAAAAAGCCGGGTCTGGCAGCAAGTCAGTGGAGATAATTTCATCCAATCTAAAACTGCGGCGGCCTTTAGTAGAAATAAGCGGCTGCCCGGAGGCGAGGGGGTTAATATAGATAATCTTCCCATCCGCCGGGGAGAGAATAACCCGGTTATTTTCAGCAGGGACTCTTTCCGGGTCCCGGTAGAATCGATAGAGAATTGCAGCTGAGGCCAGGAATAGAATGAAAATGATTTCAATGAGGATAATGACAGCGAGATTCATCTTGAGAGACGTTGAGACTAGCCAGCTTACAATGAAACCGGTTAAGGCCCCAATGATGAAGGCGCTGAGAAAAGCAATTTTCAGGTTTAACCTCCATCTCCAGGCCAAAAAAGGCAAGAATAAGAGAGACAAGATCAAGCTGGAAACAAATATCTGCCACATGGCATTACAAACCTCGTTTAAGCCACAAATAAGGAGCTGAAAATATTTCTGCCAAAAAAGGCAGCGGGTCATCCCTAGACATCACGGCATCCTTTTTCGGGCCTTTCAGAGAATTCAGGTAATCCGGCAGACTCAAACGGCCTTTAAGGATTTCTTGAAGTACGGTGGGAATGTCCGTGACCAAATGGAACCATTTAATACCCTTATTAAACTCAGTGGGCGTTATTCTTTGACCGAGAAGGTCCTGAAACTGGAGATGAGGCAGATTGACGCCTGCGTTCAAAGCCAGGGTATGCCAGCCCCAGGTGCGGGCATTCATCTCGATCAGCTTATATTGACCGTCCCGGGGGTCTTGCATAAATTCGATTTCAGAAAGTCCATAATACCCCATGGCCCGTAAAAACCTTCTAGCAATATGCTCCAGTTCGGGAATATCGACGGTAACGGCATAAGTAGTTGCATGCCCGAAATCCATGGGATGCTGCCGGACTCTTCTAACGACGACTTTTCCGGCGAACTCTCCATTGCGGAAAAAGGAACCGACGGAATACAGATTGCGAGGCCCGCCGGGAATCATTTCCTGGACCAGGAGTTCACTTTGAGGACTGATAGACTGAGCGTGCTGGAACTCTTCAGGCAAATCCCGGCGATTATCGATCCGAATAGCTTTCTTTTTAGTTAAGCTATAAAAAGGTTCCTTAATTGACGGCTTGATAACTAAAGGAAACCTGGCCTGGATATTTTCGAGGTCCTGGCGGTTACGGGGATAGCAGGTTAAAGGGATGGGGATATCGAATTTTTCGGCTAATTGGTAAGTCAATTTTTTCTCGCTGGCAAAGCGTGTGATCTCCCACGGTGGGGTGGGAATTCTGTAATAGAGCTCTAAACCGGTCTTGTTTTTAGCCAAAAAAGTAACCGTCTCATCATCTACAGGGAAGATTACCCATCCTTCAAGATTTTCCTGTCTGCCTAATGCCAGAAGAAAATTCAGGAAAAGAAATTCCGGACTGACAGAAGGACATTTAAAAAATTTGCAGGTATATTTAGAGAACCGGCCGATGCAAAATTCTTTATCGATCAGATAAACGGGGATATTTTCCTGGCCCAGGCTGCGGATTATTCCCAGTCCCTGGAAATGACCGCCGATGACCAGCGCCCCGGCAGGCGGCCACTGATCAGCAGACGTGGCAATTTCCGTTTTCAAATCCGGTTTGAGTGCGATGTTGATCATGATTTATCTCGATGCAATTCCAAACTTTAAGTTTTATGATTCGATCCTGGTTGGTGACGGATTCGGGGAGATGGCTTCGGAAATGGTAGGGGCTCGCCATGACGAGATAGAGTGAAACCCTTATCTAGCTTTCCCGGCACCCTGAGGGTACCCGCGGGAAGGATTACACCCTCACCTAGCCTCTCCCGTCGAGGGAGAGGGAAGGGAGAGGGCTCCCGTCGAGGGAGAGGGAAGGGAGAGGGATCCCATCGAGGGAGAGGGAAGAGATGGAATCCAGCACCCCAAGGGTACCCGCGATTATGTCCGCCGGCGGGAGGGTCAAGGTATGGTTCGTGATGACGAGCTAAAACCAAGACGAGTAATGGCAAAGCCTTCCAACCCTGATTGATAATATTTAAATAGTCCAGAGCCAGATTACACATCATTCGATTATTCTCGGTCCGGCCGGCGCTAAATTTCGATTTTCCGGCCAGGCTAAGGGAATGATTTCAGAACGGTTAAAAAGGAAAAGTTTCCGGCGGTGGACTAACTCAAATACTTGAAATCCGACTTTAAAACAGCCTTTTTGCGAAGCGACGTTTTCTGCCTGGACGTAAGTAATGACTCTCGGATATCCTTTCTCTCTGGCAATCCGGAATAAATCGTTCATTACTGCAGGCATCAGATTAAATCCTCGAAAAGCTTTAAAGGTATAGGCATGTTCGAGCTGCATCTCATGGTCTTTGAGCCTGGGGAAACTGGCGCTAAAGTCAGAGCTGCCAGCGTTACTATCCTGCGTTGAGATAGTCCATTGAACATAACAGATCTGATTTCCCTCGAGCGTTCTAGCAACATAGCAATTTCGAAAGCCGGAGTCATAAAACCATTTACGTTGTAAAAGATCAAAAATGGAGTCCTTACCTTCAAATTGAAGCAAGTCTACCATCTCCTGGATATCCGAGCCAGAGGCCAGATGCAGCGAATAGGGTATCCGGCAGGTCACCTCTGAGTCCGGTTCCTCCAGATTCCTGGCCAGACCGATAAAAGTCTCCCGTCGATACAGCCTGCGTCTAAATTCCGCTAATAAATAACTTAGTCCTCCGAATTTAACTGCTAAAAGCGTATAATGGGACTTCCTAAATTGTGGCACCAACACGGGCAACCTCAAATTGAAATTGTTGACGTTTATTTTGTTTCCTGGATTCCACGAGCCGGAGCAAAAAATCGAATAAGGTCACGGAGTCGATATCGCCAGTAATCGTGAGAGCGCTTTTGGCCTGGTAAGGCCATCTCCAGAACCGGACTAAAGGCGCCTCTGAGTATTCAATATGATCCACGAGGCTCTTTTTATCCGCCGGTTTAAATCGGGAGAGGTTATTTAAATAGAGGCTATACCGGTCAGATTGAAGGCCGGCTTCTACAGGATAACCCTCATTTTGGAGAAAACGGACCGCTTCCGGCGAGGTATTCAAACCGACTCCGATAACCGGGATCTGAGGACTTTCCAGGATAAACTCATGATTGGCGACATTACGGTATCCATGGCTCCACTCAGAGGATGCGCAGTAAGCCTTACAATTGCGGATAAGAACGGTGGCTCTACCGGAACATTTTACCCTGACCCGATATTTTTCTTCTGCGAAATCATTAACATCAATAAAAAAGTTTTCTTTCTCTTTCCACCAATCAGCGATTTCGTTTAAAGTAGCGATCCAGACAACAGGGCTCAGCTCTCTGGCAGAATGAATTACGTCAGTCAGCGCCTGACTGCAGACGGAGACTCTTTCAGGGTGCAATTGGAGAGTAAAGAGCTCTCCCCTGGCGTAACTTTTGCGCAAAATAGAATTCCAGATGGCGGCGATACGGTCAGGATCAAAGACCCTTAATCTTTCCACAATAGCTTCATCATCCGGGAGAGAGACGGGAATCTCGATCAAACGTTTGTCCACTGAAAATTCAGGCAGAGAGAGCCAATCCAGACAATTCAGAGCGTGATAGTAGTCCAATACCCTCAGGTATTCGTAATAGGTCTCCTTAGGATAGCCATTTGGGGGAATCACGTCCCAATAAATCGAATGACTGCTATTCCATTGGAAGTTAAGGTTGCCGAGGGCATAGGATGTATCGTTATTAAATTTTAAGTAGGGCGCTCGGAAACCGGTAAAAGGGACCTGGAAATAGTTGAAGATA
>Ga0153915_10001963_pt1 | contig 18944 bp, 16 predicted proteins | sample Opewatmetagenome_2_FD_107003 | JGI IMG/M metagenome (GOLD analysis project Ga0153915, IMG submission 107003) | Freshwater wetland microbial communities from Ohio, USA - Open water 3 Core 3 Depth 3 metaG | ecosystem: Environmental > Aquatic > Freshwater > Wetlands | place: USA: Ohio, Lake Erie...
AGCGAAGGCGATGGGTGCAGACGAAGCCAAGGCCATGGCGAAGTCCTTCAAGCCTGACGAAGCGAAGGCGATGGGTGCAGACGAAGCCAAGGCCATGGCGAAGTCCTTCAAGCCTGACGAAGCCAAAGCTTATGCGGCCGATGAAGCCAAGGCGATGGCGAAATCCTTCAAGCCTGACGAAGCCAAAGCTTATGCGGCCGATGAAGCCAAGGCGATGGCGAAATCCTTCAAACCTGACGAAGCCAAGGCCTATGCGGCCGATGAAGCCAAAGCCAACCGCCTGCTCTACACACCTGACGAAGCCAAAGCTATGGACACTGACGAGGTTTCAGCTCATTTCCTCCCGAGCAGCGTAATCAACAAGCCAGGATTTCCAAATCCTGTATGGGTCAAGATCGTCTATGATCCTATGATGGAATGCTACAAAGTCGTCTAACCCCCATTGAGAATTTAGGGTCCTATAACGGAAATTCTACAGCAAACGTGCTGTAGAATTTCCGCGTGAAGAGTAAGCATTACCGATTATGATGAGGTTTTGAAGATGGTGAAATCCGATAACCCCAAAGATAACCCCCTTGAAGAAGAGCTTGGACACTTGATTCAAGCCTTGTCAGCGGCTGGAAGAGCTGCCATGCTCGGCTCGCCGGATGCTCTATTGAGCTCGATCGTGGAAGCAGCAGCCAGGATTTTTGGAGCCGCAGCTGCTTCCATATTACTTGTAAACGAAGTCGAAGGCGAGTTGGAGTTCAAGGTCGCTTTTGGAGCAGGTAGTGATGATCTGGCTGGCGTGCGCATCCCACTCAACCAGGGGATTGCGGGTTATGTTGCTATGTCAGGTCAGCCGATTGCCATATCAGACGTTGCCCAGGATACACGCTTTAACCAGGATTTTGCCAGAAGCACCGGCTATGTGCCACGCTCGATCCTAGCTACCCCGCTGCTTGCCGGTGAGCGAGTGATCGGTGTGATGGAAGTGCTGGATAAGATAAACGCGCCTTCCTTTGGGATGCAAGACATCGAGCTCCTGGGGCTTTTTGCCCGGCAGGCCGCCCTGGCGATTGACCAGGCACAGAATATTGAAAACATGGGAGAGGCATTGCTGATCAGTCTGAATCGACTGGCTACTTCGGATCCTGAACATCCTTTGGAGAATGTGCGAGCAGTCTTGCAAGCCAGTCCGGATGCTGGGAGTGGGAATGACTTGTTGAAAATTGCAGACTTGCTCAATGAGTTCAGCCGTATGGGCGAAGCAGAGCGGGAGATGGCTTTAAAAATCCTGGGGTTTTTGGCTGAATACAGTCAAGGCCAACGCCGGATGAGCACGGGTGCAGGTTGGCGATGATTGACGATAGCCTTCCAGCATATTCCCAGCCCTTTCTACCTGGTGCTATCCGTGAACTCGCTTCTAGCGGACCCCTGGCTGAAATCACCCCCGAATGGGCATGGGGAGGCAGCACCGGTAAGGGTGTCAAAGTGGCTGTGGTGGATACTGGGATTGAGTACGACCATCCAGCAGTTGGTGGCATGGTGCGTGGTGGCGTGGTAGTCGAATGGGATGAGAGCTTGGAAGATAAGCTACGTTACGACCCAGATGAGCATCCCATCGATGTAGCCGGTCATGGCACCGGCTGCGCTGGGATCATTCACGCAATAGCACCGGAAGCCGAGCTTTACAGTGTGCGGGTTTTGGGTACCAATATGAGTGGACGGGCCTGGCAGTTCGGGGCTGGAGTGAACTGGGCTTTAGAAAATGGCATGGATGTGGTCAACCTGAGCCTAAGCACATCCAAAAAAGATTATTTTGCCATGTTCCACAGCCTTACCGACGAGGCGTATTTCAAGAACATTATGCTGGTTTCAGCAGCCAGCAATTTTGATGAGCCCAGCATGCCTTCCCTATATGCAGCACTGTTTTCGGTCTCCTCTCACGCCGGTAAAGATCCATTCACCTATTATTACAACCCAAACCCTCCAGTCGAGTTCGGAGCTCCAGGTATCGATCTACGGGTGGCATGGAAGGATCACGGCTATGTGATTGCTACCGGCAACAGTTTCGCCGCCCCCCATATTGCCGGCATCGTAGCCTTGATTCGCGGCAAACACCCAGAACTCACCCCATTCCAGATTAAATCTGTCCTGTGGGCGTGTGCTGCCAATGTTCGCAAGGCTTAACCGATCAGGTCGGTATATCTGATAAGTTATTAGTTTATTATAGTTAATCGACTTAATTGTATTTCTATCTCGTGTAAATGTTTTTGTTTGGCAGCCTCTCTTCTCGAGCGTTGTGACCTAGTGAAATAGTGATGCGCTTTAATAAAGCTCATTTGGTAGATAAGCCAACCGCTATCGGTAAATTCCTCGCCATAATTTTCAAGCTCTCGGCGTAAATCCTGGCTCCTTTTCCAAAAGTTCTCACGCCCAAGGTAATCCAGATCAGCATCTGCCATGATCCTTTCCAGTAAGTTGGTTGGTGATTGGGGGATACAGGTCGCCTGGATAACCCCTTTAATAACAGCAATCTGGGTATCAGAATATCCGAACATTGGTAATGTCTCTTCAGCCAGCTGGATACTGACCGATTCATGCTCTTGTCGTTGACGAATGAAGCCCAAATCGTGGTAATACGCTCCCGTAAGCAACATTATGCGGTCTTCGTCAGCCACTTTTTCTAAGGTAGCCAGGTGGTCGGCTGCTGGAACCACTTCTTTTACAGTATGCTCCAGGCAATGGTAAGTGAGATCAGAAGATAATTCACTTTCCAATCTGTTGAGCACATAATCCTTCGCCTTTTCAAAATCGGGCGTAAATCCCATTAATAGTACCTCAGCTTTTACGTAGAGTGTAGTTGGATCAGCACGCTAGAAATAATTGAGAAATTTCACCAATTTTCTTTACGGAACTCCTTGGATAGCGTAAAAGCATAGCGATTAATCCTTGGAAAGTGCAGCCCAACAAGCTACACCTATAATGCCTGCATTATCACCTAATTGTGAAGGAACGATTTCCACTTGATCCACCGGCATGATATGTACGCGTTCACGAACGGTTCGTCGGATGGGATCGAGCAGCAGGTTGCCTGCTTTTGATACACCCCCACCAATAATAATTCGGCGTGGTCCGATCATCGCACAAACGTTAGCCGCTGCAATCCCAATATAATATCCAGCTTCTTCATAAATGTCTTTTGCAATCTCATCACCTGCATGAGCTGCATTTGCGATTAGTTTCGGGGTGATCCGATTTAAATCATTTTGACATAACTCAGCAATCTTGGTGGTTCGCCCTTGCGAAACAGCTTTCATACCCATTGCAGCAATTGCCGGTCCTGAAGCATACGCTTCGAGGCAGCCATTATTCCCACATCCACAAGCTGGACCGTTGAAATCTATCATCGTATGCCCCAATTCTCCGCCCGTACCTCCCAAGCCGAGATGGAGCTGTCCATTGATTACCAGCCCACCACCGATACCAGTACCTATCGCAAAAACTGCAAGAGTATCCACACCTCGACCAGCCCCGAAACGCCACTCGCCGTTTGTAATCGAGCGGACATCATTGAGCAGGGTAGCAGGTAATCCAGTTTGACGTGTGATTGTCTCCGCCAATGGGATATGTGGCCAAGTACCCGGAAGGTTAGGCAAAAAAAGTGTCTCGCCCTTTGCCAAGTCTAATACACCAGGTACACCGATTCCGATGCCGCCGAGGTCCTCCTTCTGCAATCCAGCTGATTGGATCACTTGCAAGATCAAATTAGCCATGCGGAGCATGACTGCCTCATGCATTTCCCACGCCAATGTTGGGATGCTTTCCAGGAGCAGAACATCGCCATTATCGACATCTACGACAGCCACACGCAGGTTGGTACCACCTAAGTCGCAACCAATGAATTTCTTCATGCAGGTACCCTGGTCAGTCTTTTCACACTTGCCATTTCTCCCGAGGTTAGATTGGGAGAAGTGTTAGAACGCATAAATCGTGAACGATCAGTGGATGTAAGGTTTTAACACGTCGCGTGACAGGTAAAAGCCTCGTTTCACTAATTCTTCATTCCCTTCAAAGGCACGATCTTCGTGCTCGATGCTGACCACGAAGTCATAGTCAGCGGCTGTCAGAGCGGCAAAGAATTTACCCCAATCCATGTCACCCAAGCCAGGCAGCCGGGGGATTTGCCAGCCCATACCTTGCGAAAGTACACCGTTGTTGTAAAGTCCTTCACGGTCAATATGCAGGTCTTTCGCATGTACGTGGAATATTTTTGATGCAAATTCACGGAGGGCACGCTCATAATCGATCATTTGCAGAATAAGATGCGATGGATCAAGGTTCAACCCAAAATTATCGTCAGGGATGATCTCCCACATCTTGCGCCAGATAGCCGGCGTACTTGCCAGGTTGTTCCCGCCAGGCCACTCATCGTAAGAGAAGATCATAGGGCAGTTCTCGATGGCAATCTTAATGCCATGGTCTTTCGCGAACTTAACAATCGGCGGCCAAACCTTGGCATAATCTACCAGATTCTGCGGGATGGTCTTATTCTTATCGTTGCCGACGAAAGTGCAAACGATAGGCACCTCAAGCATTTCAGCAGCTTCAATCACCTTTTTTAAATGGGCAATTACGACCTCACGATGCTCGATATCAGGATGGAGTGGATTCGGATAATATGCAAGCGAGGAGATTGTCAGGCCGTGTCCATCCATCAGCTTACGGATGGCCTTGGTGCGAGGCTTATCCAATGCGGTGACGTTGATATGAGTGACACCCGCATAGCGGCGGGTGGCCTTCTCGACCGGCCAGCAGGCAATCTCGATAGCCTGGAAGCCACTTTCAGCGCCCCATTGGGCGAGTTGTTCGAGGGTGCTACCTGGAAAAGCAGCAGTTAAGAAACCAAGTTTCATCGGTACCTCCTTTAGTAAGATAATATCTAGTTTTACTTAACTTTAACCCAATTGCCTTCTCTAGCGCTACGCTCTATCGCTTCACAAAGCTGGATTTCGTAGTGACCATCGGCAAAGGTTGGAAAATCAGGGAGTTTTGCATAATCACCAGCCAGTATGTAGTTATATACTTTTATATACAACTGTTTGAATGTATCGGGGAAGCCCTCGTCGTGACCACCGGGATAGGAGGTGGTTTCACGTGCCTGGGTTGAGAGAAGGGAAGGGTCTTTTAACATGATCTGATTGGGTGTTTGTCTATGTCCAATCCATAGCTCGTTGGGTCTTTCTGAGTCCCAAGCCAAGGATGACTTCGATCCGTTGATTTCATAAAACAGGCGATTTTTACGGCCAGCGGATACCTGTGAGACTGTCAGGACACCATGCACACCATTTTCATAGTGTAAGATGATCGTGGCATAATCTTCTGTGCGGATGGGCTGATCAATGTAATCTTCCGGAGTCAACATTTTGCCTGAGAAGGTTTCAACTGGTATAGCTGGCTTCTTGCGGATGGGAATAAAAGTTTTGAAATCAGCATAGACTTCTTTTATATGCAGCCCGGTGATAAAGGATAGCAAATCGAGCCAATGTGAGCCGATATCACTCACTGCCCGCAGAGTCCCACCCAGGTGTGGTTCTAGACGCCAATTCCAATCGGTGGGGAAAAGCAGCCAATCTTGCAGGTAGGAGCCTTGTAGGATGAACAAGTCGCCCAATTCACCACTCTGGACCATGCTGGAAGCTTGCTGAGCCAGAGGATACATCCGGATGTTATAGTTGACTGCATTTACCAGGCTTCTTTCTGCAGCCAGTTTAACCATCTTTGCTGATTCTGCAGTGTTCATTGCCAAAGGCTTTTCACAAATGACATGTTTGCCGGCTAACAACGCTGCCATTGCCTGGGGGTAATGTAAGTGATTTGGCGTAGCAAGGTGCACCACGTCAATATCTGGGTCCTCCAACATGTCGTCCAATGAATCATAGAATCGTGGGATACCCAGTTCAGCAGCTTTTTTTTCAGCTCTTTCCCTTGTATTTTCAGCCAGTCCGAGCACCTGGATACCAATGCGACGCAAACCTTCAACATGGGCTACACCGATAAAGCCTGTTCCTACCACCCCGACACCAATGGTTTGTTTGTTGAGTTGTTTGGTCATGATGGAATCTCCTTATTTTGTGTTAGGAGCTGCGTTGGATTTCGGCTTATCTACCTTACTTGCGTGTTGCGCAATAAAATCGTCTAATATTGCTGCTGTGGCGGTTGCACCACAGCGCGTTGCCCCAGCATCGATTACGTCCAGTAGAGCCGGCAAGGTGCGAACGCCTCCGGCGGCTTTGACCTGTACTTTAGCGCTGACGCTGGCATGCATCAAACGAAGATCATCGAGAGTTGCACCGCTGGAGGCGAATCCTGTCGAGGTCTTGACCCAATCGGCTCCGGCAGCTTCACACAACTTACAGGCGGTGATCTTTTCTTCTTGGGTAAGGTAAGCGTTCTCCAATATAACTTTAACCTTAACGCGGCGTGCATGGGCAACATCGCATACTGATTTAATATCCTCCCGGACATAATCCGTCTTACCCGAACGCAATTGCCCGATATTGAGCACCATATCCAATTCAACAGCTCCATCATCCATGGCCTGTTGGGCTTCCGCAACTTTTATGGCAGTCAGATTGTTACCATGTGGGAACCCGACCACGGTACCGACCCGCACATCCGAATCCCTCAGCACCTCTTTAGCGAGTTTTACATCACAAGGCTTTACGCATACTGTTGCAGTATGGTAGCGAGCTGCAAGCTCGCAACCGTTGATGACATCCGCTTCAGTTAACTCTGGGCGCAGGAGAGAGTGATCGATGACTTTGGCGAGCTGTTCGTAGGTGATCGTTTTGCTGCTAAGAGTAGTCATAATGTTTCCTTAGTCATACCTTTTTCCAAAGATCGATTGGTTTTGTTACCTTGGGTGGAGTATAAGGGAAGTCGATACGTCGCCCTTCGCCGGCAGACTGATAAGCAGCATACATGATCTTCAACACCTCACGGCCATCCTCACCGGTCTCCATACAGGTTACTTTTCCAAGTACGCTATCTGTGAAATGCTGCATTTCCTGTGGAAAGCCATAGTTCCATGTTTCCTCAAACATGGTAAAGGTGTAGCCTTTTGTCTGCCCGGCTTTTTCAACTGCATATCCATACCCTTCTTCTGAATAAGTAAGCAAAGAACTGCCACGGAGCAGGTCTGCCCGCGTGTGACCTTTCTTGCCATAGACCTCACAACGGTCGTCTACACCACCACCCTTGGCCCAACTGTTTTCGATCATCGCGATTTTGTTGCCTTCATATTCGATAATGGCATAAGAATGATCTTCACCTTTTGTTATATCGTGATGAACATAGGTCCCCATAAAAGCAGTGACACTTTTGACTTTTGGTTTACCCAATACCCAGCGAGTGTACTCAATTGAATGGCAGCCCATATCTAGCATTACCCCACCACCGGATAGGTTGATGTCCCAGAACCAGGGCATGTGTGGACCAGGGTGCTCTTCAGACTGCTTCGCCAGGAAAGGTTCTCCGATCGCCCCTTCTTCAATGAGGGTTTTTACGCGTACATATTTTGGTGCGAACAATAATTCCTCAGCGTACATCAGCAGGACACCATTTTTTTTGCAGGCGTCGATCATCTCGTCGGCTTCCTCTAAAGTGACGCACAAAGGTTTTTCACAAATGACATGTTTCCCTGCCCTGGCTGCATCGATGGTAGCCTGCCGGTGGACATAGTTGGGGATGGCAACCGTTACCACATCAATTTCCTTCATCTTGAGCATTTCACGGTAATCTTCGAACGCGTTAGGAATTCCGTGTTCAACAGCAAAATCCTTTACCTTATCAATTGCGGCTACCGCGACAAGCTCGGCATCCGTTACAAAATGCTTAAAAGCATAAGCATGCAGGTCACTAACAAATCCAGCACCGATCAAACCAACTTTGATTGTTTTACTCATGACATTCTCCTGATTTAATTTTTTCAGCGGCCCCTATCTTCAAGGGGTCAGTGAAAATAAGCGGGGCACATCGGTGGTTTTGAAGCACTATGAGGAGCGATGAAATAAATTAAGCGATATGCGTCGATGTGGCTACAATGAGATGTAGCCCCGCTTATTTCTGAGATTATTGCCGCAAAGCTTGCTGGCGGCCGTAGATGGAAATCAAAATCAAAAGCGTCCCGCCCAGAACCATGCGGCGCACGGAATCAGGCATTTGCATGGTAGTCAGCAGACTGGTAATAAGCGTCAATACGATTGCACCAGCCATGGAACCCCAATAACTGCCTTTTCCGCCTGAAAGCAACGTCCCTCCAACGGCTACTGCCGCAATAGATGGGAACAGGAATGGCTGACCTAATTGGATAAGGACAACCCCGGTGTTACCTACCAGCAGGAAACCACCGAAACCCGCCAGCAGACCTGCCAATGAGTAAGTCGCCAGGTTCATTCCAGTGACGTTAACCCCGGATAACTTGGCAGTGACCCGGTTTACGCCGATAGCAAACAAATTCTTGCCGAATGTCGTACGCTCCAATAGTAACCACATCAACACACCAAAAATGATCCAGATTACAATCGCACCTGGGATGGGAATACCTGGCGAAATGGGTCGAGCAATCAGGCGAGTCATGATCGGGGCGACTTTCCCACTGACATTGCCATGGTTAAGAATGATGATTGCCCCCGTCACCACACCCGACATGCCAAGGGTCATTACGAACGGCGAGATTTTCAGGAATGTGATCCCAGCTCCGTTCAACAGACCTATGAGTGCTCCCACCACCAGCGAGACGAGAATCGCGGGAAGCACCATATTATTTTCACCTTTGACCATGACGTAGGTCAAGATGGCGGTTAATGTGACTATGGAACCCGCGGAAAGGTCTATGCCTTCAAAGCCACTAATGATGACAAGGGTTTGCCCAGCAGCAATGACTCCCAGGAAAACCGACAACCGGAGGATATTTGTCGCCTGCGATAGAGCAACTTTAACGTCGCTGCCGTAGCTGTTAGGTAAAAAACCGGATAATAGAAATAGAACGATCGCCAGAATCAGTGCTGCAACCGGAGGGGAAATGGTGAAACGTCTCATGCTCTCCTCCTGCGGATCAGGTTGATGATTCCGGGCACAGCCAATGCCAAGACGATAATCAGCGCCTTGGCTAAAGTCTCCCACCAAGTATTTATGTGTGCAAATGAGATGATATTCTGGATCAGGTTGAGCGTCATGGCTCCCATGACCGGACCGGCGACGCCGCCAATACCACCACTGAATGCATTCCCACCGATGACGACGGCTGTGATTGAATTCAGGGTCATTTGACCCCCAATTTCTGCATTTCCAGAGCCGCTTAGCATGGTGATAGCGATTCCTGCAAGTGCAGCCATAAAACCGGAGATGACATAAATGCTGAATTGCATGCGCGTCACCGGCACGGCAGTTTCATAAGCTGCTGTCGCTTTACCACCCACAGCGAAGAGATATTTACCATAACGGGTGGAACTGACATAGAACCAGATGAGTAATAAAATGGCGATCACATAAAAAGCCAAGGGCAAGCCTAAAGGAGTAGAGGTACGGTATAGATTGGCAATATTTGAAGGGATTCCGCCTCCCGGATTCGGTAGGATAAAGAGCGCTAAGCCGGCATACAGGAAGCTGGTTGCATAGGTGGTGATAATGGGTTGCAGGCGCAGGTAGGCGATGAAAAAACCGTTAATTGCACCTGCTAAAGCACCAACCAACAGGGAGATCATCACAAATTGCCACATCTTCTCCGGAGATCCATCCAAGCCAACACGTGTAGCCAGGATCGTGTTGACAATGGAGACTACTCCACCCACAGAAATATCAATACCACCCCCAAGTAAGACAATTGCCTGTCCCACTGCCAGCAGGATCAATGGAAGAAACACCCGCATATTACTATTTAGCGTTTCACGATCGAACATTTTGGGTTGTAGAAACAGGTTGATAGCGATAGATAGGATCATCAGGATGAGCGGAAAGAATGCTGGGTAGCGGACCATCAGAAAGTCCCACGTAAGGCGTCTTTTCATATCGCACCTTCGTTTGTTGCGCCCAAGCTGGCAGCAATGAGGTTTTCTTTGGTCAATGAGATCCCTGATAGCTCGGTGCGGATGGTACCATCATATAAAACCAGCACTCTGTCACATAAGCCTATCAACTCTTCGTCATCACTACTATAGAATAAAATTGTTTTTCCTTCGTTGCATAGCTGCGTAAGCAATGCATAAAATTCCGCTTTTGTCCCCACATCGACCCCTTTAGTCGGATCGTCCAGCAAAAGCAACCTGGGTTTGCGCATGAGCCACTTGCCGAGAACCACTTTCTGGGCATTACCGCCTGATAAGCTGCTGACCGGTTCGGTTAATCCGGCCATTTTCAGGTTTAGACTTTCAGCTGCCATGTTGGCATCTCTTTTCGCTTTCCCGATCTTTAGGGGGAAACCATATTGTGCCCAAGACGGTAGCTGCAGGTTTTCCAGGATAGAACGGATGTAAAGCAAGCCCTCCCTGGCGCGGTCACCGGGAATGAGTGCAAGCCCTTGCTTCATAGCCTCGCGCGGGTGTCGTAACTTGCTTTCGCTACCAAAAATACTCATCACACCCGTATAGGGTATATCACCGAATAATGAAAGCAGCAGGTCGCGTTGACCTTGTCCACGCAGACCGCCGATACCGACCAATTCACCTTCACGGACCCGGAAACTTACACCATGGAGTGAGTCCGTTTTTAAATCTTTTACTTCCAAGCATACCGGTTTATCTTTTTTCTCCTCCGTTGAGCAGGCACGTGAGAAGCTGAAAACTGATTCTTTCTCGATCATCAGCTTGACTAATTCTTTATCATTGATGTCTTTCATGGCCCCTGCACCAACTGTCTTGCCATTACGCAGGACACTGAATTTATCTGCAATGCGAAAGATTTCTTCCATGCGGTGCGAGATAAAAACAATAGCTTTCTCTGCCTTTTTCCAATCCCCAATCAGCTCGAAGAGACGCTGAACCTGTCGACTATCCAGGCTGGCAGTAGCTTCATCGAGGATAACCATCCATGGGTCGAAGCTGATCGCTTTGAGAATTTCAATAAGTTGTTTTTCATCCGGGGGTAAGGATCCAACCGTATCGCTCGGGCGAAGCTCAGTTTTATAAGTTCCCCGAAACAGGGATAATAATTGCTCGGTCTTTTCGTTTATCGCATTACGATTGACGGTTCCAAAGGCGGTCATTGGCTCGCGCGTCAACCAGATATTTTCAGCTACAGTCATCTGGGGGATCAGGCTTAATTCCTGGAACACGGTAGCGATACCCATGTTTTTAGCTGCCTGAGGTGAAGAAAAATTCACAGGTTTGTCATCAAGGAGTAGCTGTCCTCGATCGAGGACAACTACTCCATTGATCACTTTGCTCATCGTGCTTTTTCCACTTCCGTTCGCCCCTATCAACGCCACGACTTCCCCGGTATGTACGTCGAGGTTGCCATCCGAAAGTGCGACGACACCGCCGTAGTGTTTGACGATATTGCGAGCGGAAAGCGACTTAACCACGATATTTTATTTGAAATACTGTTGTACTTCAACGTCCGTCATAATGTTATCGAGCAGGTAGGCATCTGGCTTACCTTCGCACATTGCCAAGCCGTCATTCAGGTTGTCAGATTTGATGACAGCTGCCAATGGGATGACGAACGACAGGCCATTCACGCCACCCAGCTTGGCGGTGTTTACTTGCTTGCCCATCAGCATATTGACAGCGATCCGCAGACCCGTGGGTGATACTCCTGGGTGGTTGGCTACCGCAATGCTATCAAAGCTCGGGTTCATGGTCAGAGCTTCCTGCCAAAGCTTGAGGAATTGGCAGCGACCTTCACCCACACCCTGGGGCCAGACAGCCGGGTTGGCAGCCATGACGGCCTGTAACGCACCGATGGCCATGCCATCCTGTGTCCAGTAGCCGGTCAGGTTCGGGTAGGCAGCCAGGAAGTTGGACATGACCTGCTGACCTGTGGCTTCATCCCACTTGCCGGTATCGGTAGCAAGCACCTTGATGTCGGGATAGTTAGCCAGCACTTCTGCGACCCCTTCCATGCGAGCTACATTTGCTGGATGGCCGGGGAAACCCTCGATCTCAACGATATCACCCTTGCCTCCCAGCTTTTCAGCTAGCCAACGTGCGCTGGTCATTGCCCAAGCTTTCTGGTCAATCCCCACATTGTACACGCCTGGCACATTCAGCTCCTGGTCCACCGAGATGACGATGATACCTTTGGCAACAGCTTCTTCGAGGGTTGCGTTGAGGCCGCTCACGTCACCAGGGTTCACCAGGATTGCGTCCACGTTCTTGGCCATCAGGTTCTGTAGCTGCTGGATCTGACCGGCGACGTCTGTGTCAGCGGATTCAATCACCAGCTCGTTGGTGAGTCCCTGGTCCATGTATTCCTGGTTGATTTCGATCAGCTCGGCGATCATCTGGGTGCGGTATTCGCTGCTGATGAACGGGTTCGAAATACCGATCGTGAATTTCTTGGCTGTAGGTGCTTCTGTTGCCACAGGCACTTCAGGTTGTGCCGTGGGCACCACAGGCTGTTCAGTTACTACAGGTGCTTCAGTTTGTGCAACGGGAACCTCAGTCGCTTTGGGGCCACATGCGCCAAGCATCAATGAAACGAGAACTAAGGCGCTTAAGATGGTAAACAGTTTTTTAGACATGTATTCTCCTTTTAAAGTTTTTTAGTGAAAAATGTATGTGGGTGCGAGTTTCTCTTCTTTGAATAAAACTACCTCCTTTCAATATCTCCTTTATCTAAAATGAATAATGCAGATCATCTTTAACAACGAATAGATATTCCAAGGCCAGCATGATAGCGCCAATTACACCTGCATCTGCGCCTGCTCGGGAAAAATTAATGACCAGGTTTGAGGTTGCTAAAGGGAGAGACCTGCGCAGCACGGCACGTTTGATGGCGATCAACAAGTGGTTACCAAAATTAGCTATACCACCACCAATGAATATATGACTTGGGTTGAAAAAATTAACCAATCCAGCTAAGACATCGCCGATCATCTGACCGCTAGCTCGAATGATTTCCAGTGCGGCTTCATCACCTTCGCGGCAGGCTGTATTGACGTTCTCGGGGGTGAGCACACCAGCATTACTTTCCATCATTTTTTGTAATAAATCGCTTTTACCATCACGAGCAGCTTGCATGGCTTTTTCAGCAATTGCTGGTCCAGCCGCCATCGCTTCCAGACAGCCACGATTACCACAACGACAGATTGGGCCTTGCTTATCCACGCAGATGTGACCAATATCGCCTGCGCAACCATCGCTGCCTCGATGTATTTTTCTACTCGACATGATTCCACACCCAATGCCCGTACCGATCTTGATGACTAAAAAATGATCAAGGTCAGCAGCATCGCCAGAACGCTGTTCACCCAACGCCATAATATTGACATCATTATCTATAACCACAAACGCTGATAGAAAGGTCTCCTTGAAATAATTTCGAATCGGGTAATTTTCCCAATCTGGCATTAACGGTGGAGCGACCAACACCCCTCGTGTGAAATCCACTGGTCCAGGAACTCCTACACCAATCCCCAGAATTTGTTCAGGACGGATCCCATGCGCAACAACTAGCTCAAGGATCAGCATACTACAACGTCCCAACAATTCTTCGGGGGATTGGCGGACATCAGCGGGTTGTGTTACCCTTCTCAAAATCGAGCCATTGATATCAGCAAGGGCAATCTCCAGGCTGGTTGCACCGATATCAACGCCAACAATATAACCCAATTGATTATTAAATCGCACAAGGCGTGGCTTCCGTCCACCATTCGAAATCCCTTCACCTGCTTCCACTAAATATCCCTTATCAATCAGCGCATTAACTTCGTGGGATGTTTTGGCTCTTGACCAGCCAGTCATATGGGTAATTTTACCTCGTGAAGTTTGACCATTTTTCCTTAATGCTCGTATAATCTCGGCTTCTGCCTTGCTTAACAGAACCGGAGCTTTGATGAAAAATTCTTTCGTACTGGCTGGGGAAGTATATGAAGTCACGGTGTAGGTTAGAAACTCAGGGATTTTGTGCAATAGTGCACAAAGATATTAGATTATAACAAAACTACTTTGTAAACTCAATACCTGTGTTCGGTATTAATGTTAAAAACTTTGTTTATTAACAATACAAAGTATGTGTTTTCAATAGCAAAATAAAAGCGTGGATATAGTTTGCTCTCCATACCCACGCTCGATTGCTTTGCCTAAACTAGCGATTCCTTGATCACCTGAGAGATTGCGCCATCTCGTTTATTCTTCAAAATTACCTTCAAGCTGCCGTTGGGCATACGTTCTTCTTTGATCAAGTAATGCTCATGATCATAATCCTTGAACGCGGTTTCAGATCCGCTGGCTAAACCACTACCGCGCCAATTCTTGATCTCAACGGGCTCCCACTTCTTGGTTTCAGAGGCTTTGTAGCATGCATCGATGATGGCATTCACGATATACCCATCATAAAAAGTCTCCATCGGGGCTTTACCTGCATCCATAGAATTGAACATGTCCATGAACATAGATACATACCCCAAAGAACCAACCTCATCGCCAACGGGAAACAACCACCCAGTATCCCCTTCTGCTTTTTCAGCGACATAACCACCCTGACCTACATTTGTGAATAGCTCAAACCCTGTACGTAACCAGTGATTCAACCAGACTGTTCCCTCAGTTCCTGAAACCTCATCGCGCAAATCCATGCCGCCGCGAAACGTCCAACTAACTTCGAATTGACCAATCGCACCGGTATCGTAGCGCACCAATCCCACCGCATGGTCTTCAACATCGATTGGGTGGACTTGCGTATCCGCCCAACAAGTCACTTCTAGTGGACGGTTTTCCTTACCGATGAAACAGCGTGCAATTTCGATACAGTGACAGCCCATGTCCACTATTGCACCGCCACCCGAGAGCTCTTTACTCCAGAACCAATCGCTGTGAGGTCCTCCATGGGTCTCGCGTGAGCGCGCCCAGAGTATCTTACCCAATGCGCCTTTTCGAGCCGCATCCAATGCTTTAAGGGTCTTGGGGGTGTAGACCAGGTCCTCCAGATAGCCATGAAATACCCCGGCTTTCTCAATTGCCTCGAGCATCTCCAGGGCTTGCGAACCACTGGTTGCCAGCGGTTTGGTACACAAGACAGCTTTCCCGGCCTCGGCAGCCAACAAAGCAGCTTTTTTATGCAGGTGATTAGGAAGACCAATAATAACCGTATCAATTTCAGGGTCCTGGATGGCGGAGGCCATCTGATCTGTCCAGCGGGGGATGTTAAATTCTTGGGCGAACTTTTTAGCTTCAGCAGTGTCGACCGCGCAGATTACCTTAATTTCATCTTTTCCACGGGAATTGAGAAGACTCATCGTGTAAAAGCGACCGATAAGACCTGCCCCAAGCATGGCAATTTTGTGCATAGCTGACTCCTTATCTATTGAAGTGTAAAAATCTATCTGGTAATAATTCTCACTTGGCTATCTTGTGAACAAATAAACGGTAAGATAGAATTGATTTATTATACAGACATTTTAACCGAATCGAGTAAATCGTCATGTCACCTGCAAAAATGACCCCCCGCCAGCGTGTAATCACGGCTCTGTCTCACGAGGAACCTGATACAGTTCCTACAGCTTTGGGAGGTGGCCCTTACGGGATCGTGGATGAGCTATACTTCAGGCTGATAAAAATCCTTGACCTCGGTAAACCTGTACCTCCTTTCCGCGAAGGACATAATATCTCCTACATGGATGACCGTTTATTGGATAGGCTTGGCACCGATATTCGTTACTGCTGGTCGGGAAAATTACCCAATAGCCCTTCCGTTTCAGGTGCGAACGAGGAGACCTTTGTTGATTATTACGGACAAGTCTGGAAACGTGCTTTTCCCTATTACTACGCTGATGAGGCGTTACTTAAAGATATTGGCAATGTAGATAAGATCGACCAAAGAGTCTCCTGGCCTGATATGGCGGATTCATGCTGGATGACAGGAGTGGCTGACCGCGCCCGCACATTAAACGAACAGACTGATTATTTCATTGTTATGCGGATGGTCGCTTCGCATGGACCATTCCAGACTGGATGCGACCTGCGCGGTACTGAAACCTTCTTGATGGATATGGCGACCAACCCAATATTTGCAGAAACCTTGTTGGACAAAGTAACCGGTGTGCTTGAAGGTTTAATAAAGCTAGCGATGCAGGCGGGTGGAAAATATTTCGATATGATCGAACTACCCGGTGACGATTATGCGGGTAATAATAACCTGATCATGTCACCTGCGATGTTTAGAAAATTCATCAAGCCGTGTATTAAACGAATGGTCAAAGCAATCAGGGAGCACAATCCGAATATAAAAATCATGCTGCACAGTGATGGAGCAATCACAAAATTGCTGGAGGAAATCATTGATCTCGAAATCGATGTTATTCATCCTCTTGAACCGCTTCCTGCTACAGATCTTAGTGCCATCAAAGAGAGATTTGGGCAACGAGTGGCCTTTTTAGGCGGAATTGATATTTCTCATTCGATGACTGGTAATCGTGATGAGGTTAAGGCTGAGGTGAGACGCCGAATCACCCAACTGGCTCAAGGTGGTGGCTATATCCTTGCTCCCTCCAACCACCTTCAGGCTGATATCCCCGAGGAAAATGTAATTACCCTATATCAATCCGCGCACGAATACGGGAGATATCCAATTCGAGTTAGCAATAACGATTAACGAAGGACGGAATATTCCACTTTTCGATGATCCAGTATATCCAACGCTACACTTCTTTACAATGCCGCATTGTACTTCGGAGTGTATAGCCAGGAGCGCGCCAACCCACTCGCCGGCTTGGAAATTTCTTACGAGTGATGTATAATCTGGACTTCATCATGATTATGGTTATGATGCTCGTATTGGTAGCAGCCCGCCCTGCCCTAAATCGACTGGCTCGATGGAACCTCCACCACATTGAATGGGTTCGCTATTCCTTGGGAATGGCGTGGTTGTGATGGACTTGTTCATTCAGACGACGATAAACAGATGCCCAAACATATTCTAAAGAAGATCGGCATAGGATTGCTCATCGTAGCGTTTATTATAGTTGCAGCTATTGCTATCCAGAAAACACTCAAAGCAAAACCAATGGTGACAGCAACTGCATTAAACCTGGACAGTACTCCGATTTCTAAAGCGGAAAACTTACAAGAAACGATTGATCTGCCTGATTTCCCGACACCCGAAAGTGTCTTTATGAACGGCATCCCCAGGCTGGTTTCGCTGGATACAAACATACCAGACCGCCCTACAGTGGATGTTTCAACCTATGAGGTAAAGCCAGGTGACAACCTGTTCTTGATTGCCGAGAAATTTGGTTTGCGCCCAGAGACCGTATTATGGGGGAATTATGACGTCTTGCGCGATAATCCGCAATTCTTGAGCCCTGGCCAAGAACTAAATATCCTGCCAACCGATGGCGTTTATTATCAGTGGGCTGAGGGAGACACTTTAAATTCTGTCGCCAGCTTCTTCAAGGTAGAGCCAGATGTAATCCTTGATTACCCAGGTAACCGGCTTCTCCCTGATGTGACCAAACCTACAGCTCCGCAAATTGAGGTAGGTGCATGGCTGATCATTCCAGGTGGCAAGCGTGTATTAAAAGATTGGGGCCCACCTCCCATCACACGGGCGAATCCTGCTGCTGCGGCTTATTATGGCGAAGGCTATTGTGGAAAGATTTATGAAGGTGCGATCGGCATGGGTAGTTTTATCTGGCCCACGGTGGCAAAAACGCTCTCAGGATATGATTACAGCCCACCCATCCATAATGGGATTGATATTGCGGGTGCAGAAGGCAACGCAATCTTTGCCACTGATAGTGGTGTGGTAGTCTTTGCAGGTTGGAGTCAATATGGGTATGGCAATTTGATCGTATTGGACCATGGAAACGGTTGGCAATCTGCGTACGCGCATCTGAGCGCAGTAAATGTTGGCTGTGGACAAAGTGTAGCGCAAGGTATGGTAATCGGTGCTCTTGGAACGACTGGTAATTCGACGGGTCCACATTTGCACTTTGAATTGCGCAATGATATGTATGGGAAAGTCAACCCGTGGGACTTTTTGATCAGATAGGATCGGGTATATCGTTGTAGACGTGATAGTAAATTATGTCAGGCGTCGCTTGAGCGCCCAGGAGTGCGATATGGGTCCTTTGATCCTAACTAAGAAAGCAACCATGCGCATAGTCATTATCCTCTAACAACATGTGCGGACTGGATTCGTGAAATCTCCAAAGAATTGCTCCCACACTGCACCTAACCTCTCGAACGACAAAAAATTTCAAGCCAAACACCCCTCGTAGATAGAAAAAAAGGACTTTCATCTGCGAAAGTCCCACATATGGTGGGGTGCCTGACGGGGGTCGAACCCGCAACCACTTGATCCACAGTCAAGTGCTCTTCCATTGAGCTACAGGCACCATGCGTAATTTGAAGCTCATTTTTCCAGCGGGCTGATTATATCAGAGTACAATTGGTGTGAAAAGAGGAGCCATTCAGTAAATATGGAGGCCGAACATGGTGGGTAAGATCGTGGTGGTTGGTAGCTTTGTCTATGACCTAATTGTTTGGCTGCCTTATTTACCTCGGAAGGGCGAAACATTGCTTGCATCCGAGTTCAAGATGTATGCGGGTGGTAAAGGTTTTAATCAGGCGGTGGCAGCAAAACGTTGTGGTGCCCAGGTGAGTATGATAGGAAAAGTGGGTGAAGATCAGTTTGGCACGGCATTTATGGAAATTATGGAGCGAGAGAATATTGATCATACCTTCGTCATCCGGGATGGTTCCACTACAACCAGCCTGGGTATTCCGATGATTGATCCCCAC
>Ga0153915_10001964_pt1 | contig 18942 bp, 13 predicted proteins | sample Opewatmetagenome_2_FD_107003 | JGI IMG/M metagenome (GOLD analysis project Ga0153915, IMG submission 107003) | Freshwater wetland microbial communities from Ohio, USA - Open water 3 Core 3 Depth 3 metaG | ecosystem: Environmental > Aquatic > Freshwater > Wetlands | place: USA: Ohio, Lake Erie...
CCGGATCTATCTCTCAGATAAGGGAATGTGCCGCCAAGCTGATAAATTTCGCCAAAGGGAAGGGAATTGCAGTCTTCCTGGTCGGACACGTTACCAAAGACGGCTCCTTAGCAGGTCCCAGGGTCCTGGAACATATGGTGGATACGGTTCTCTACTTCGAGGGGGAGAAAAATTATGCGTACCGTATCTTAAGGTCAGTGAAAAATCGGTTCGGCTCGTCCAACGAGATTGGTGTTTTTCAGATGGGGGAAAAAGGACTGTCTGAAGTGAATAATCCCTCAGAGCTTTTTTTATCCGAAATGGGAGAAGGCACATCCGGCTCAGTGGTAGTCTGCTCCTTAGAAGGGACCAGGCCGCTTTTGGTCGAGCTTCAGGCATTGGTTACTCCTACGGTTTATGGAATGCCCCAGAGGGTCTGCTCCGGTATAGATTACAAGAGACTTTCCCTGCTCTTAGCAATACTTGAGAAAAGGGAGAATATCAGAGTCTCTTCCACAGACGTATTTATAAATGTGGCTGGAGGAGTCTGGATCGATGAGCCGGCAATAGACCTGGGTGTTATCACGGCAGTGGTTTCAAATTTCAAGAACATCCCGGTGAAAAAAGATACCCTGATTATGGGTGAGGTGGGCTTGGGTGGAGAGGTCAGGGGGATAAGCCAGGTCGAAAGAAGAATCAAAGAAGGGGAGAAATTAGGTTTTAAAAGATGCATCGTCCCGGAGAGTAATTTCAGAAATTTGAAAGAGAATTTCAAGATTCAGATTTCAGGAGTCAGGAATCTGAAAGAAGCGTTGTCAACTCTGTTAAAAAAAGCTGGTAGCAAGTAGCGGAGAGCAAGGAGCAAAAAAGTCTATAGGCTATAGGCTAAAGTCAAAAAAGGATTTGAGGATTCAAGCGAGATTTCGTAGCGCGACCCTTTCAGGGTCGCATTGCGAGGCTGAAAGCCTCGCGCTACGAGGTGGCATCGGGCTTTATGCCCGACGAAAGTCGGAATGGAAATTAATAGCGAACAGCTAACAGCTAATCGCCAATCGCAAAATTCAAAGGAGAAATCATGGCTAAGAAGAAATTAAAACCACAAACTCTGCTCATTCCTCTGCCGGCAGTTATGGTGAGCTGTCAATGGGGAAATAATAAGCCGAATATCATCACTGCTGCCTGGGTAGGGGTTGCCTGTTCAGAGCCGCCGATGCTGAGTTTAGCCATTCGCAAATCCAGGTTCTCTCACGGCATCATCTCCAAATCCGGAGAGTTCGTGGTTAATCTGACTACCGAGGAGCTTTTAAAAGAAACCGATTTTTGCGGAACTTATTCAGGCAGGGATATGGACAAATTCGAGAAAGCCCATCTCACCCCTATGGGCGGGTCCGTAGTCAAAGCGCCTTTGATTAAAGAATGCCCGATAAATCTGGAATGTCAGGTCAGGCATATATTAGAATTAGGCTCGCATGACCTTTTTATAGCAGATATCGTAGCCACGCATGCAGATGAAGAATATTTAGACAAGTATGATCGTCCAGACATAAATAAGTTCAAACCTCTGGTTTACTGCACCAAAGCCCAGGAATACTGGGGAGGGCTTTCCAAAAGACTTGGAGGGTACGGCTTTATCAAAAAAGAAAAAGGAAAAAATTGAATAGCTTTGATTTTAAAATTATAAAAAATGATGAGAAATCATCTGCCAGAGCCGGGTTATTGAATACACCACACGGACAGATCAACACTCCGGTCTTTATGCCGGTAGGAACCCAGGCTTCCATCAAGACGCTGTGCACAAAAGAGATGGAGGATTTAGGGGCTGAGCTGATTCTAGGTAATACATATCATCTATACTTAAGACCCGGACATAAATTGATTGAGAAAGCTGGAGGCTTGCACAAATTCATAAGCTGGCAAAAACCGATTCTTACTGACAGCGGAGGTTATCAGGTTTTCAGCTTAAACCCATTAGCAAAGGTTAGTCAGGAAGGTGTTAGCTTTAAATCCTATTTAGATGGCTCTGCACACCAGTTCACCCCGGAAAAGGTGATAGAGATACAACATTCCTTAGAGGCTGATTTAATTATGCCTTTAGACGACTGCGTCCCTTATCCCTCCTCTTACCCTTTTACCAGAAGGGCAACCGAATATACTATGGACTGGGCAAAAAGGTCTAAATTCGAGCATGAGAAAAACGAGAAAAAAGAAAAGCAGACTCTTTTTGGAATCATTCAGGGCGGGATTTATCCTAATTTGAGGGAGTTGTGTGCTGAGTTTATGATCGATCTGGATTTTCCGGGCTTTGCCCTGGGTGGGCTTTCAGTAGGTGAGCCGAATGAGATGAGATGGGAACTGGTTGAATCGACTTTGGGTTATCTCCCAGAGGAGAAACCCAGATACCTGATGGGTGTGGGAACTCCGGAAGATATCGTGCAAGCAGTAGCAAAGGGAGTGGATATGTTCGACTGCGTTCTGCCGACCAGAAATGCCCGCAATGGGACGGTTTTCACACGCAAAGGAAAGATGATCATCAAAGCAGCTCGTTATGCTGAGGATTTTGCGCCCATAGATGAGAAATGCGGGTGTCTGGCCTGTCAGAACTATTCCCGAGCATATATCCGTCATCTTTTCCAAAGCGGGGAGATAGCAGGATTAAGACTGGCAACCATTCATTCGCTCTATTTTTATCTCTCGCTCATGAAGGAGATCAGAGAAGAAATTTTACAGGGGACTTTTGTAGAGTGGAAGAAAAAGTTCTTGGAGGAGTATAATTCATCAGAATTAAAAGAGGAGGAGGAAAAGATTAAATAGGTCTCTCTGGAGTGTAAACCTTCAGGTTTACCAAAGTGTAGTTGCTCGATTCATCGAGCAGTTACGTAACGCGACCCTTTCAGGGTTGCATTGCGAGGCTGAAAGCCTCGCGCTAAGTAAAGATAAATAGTGCTTACTGAGTTTAATTTTTCAAGGCTTTTTACCTGCGACGTCAGGGGACGTCGCAGGCACTGAAATACTGAATCGAATAGGTCTTCGATGTGTCCGTCGGGTCCCCCGACCCGACGGAAAAATTGGATTCTCGAAAGAGGTGACAAAGATAAAAAATTTGAATGCGTAAAAACGTTTAACTATATTGAAAGGAGTAAGGATGTCCATATTTGGATCCGTAGGATTTGAAAGCGCTTATGCGATGGGGACCCAGGGTGGGCAACAGGGGGGAGCAGGCTTGCTGACGCTTCTACCCTGGTTGTTGATCATAGTGGTTTTTTATTTGCTTTTGATCCGTCCCCAGCAGAAAAGACAGAAAGAACACAAAACTATGCTGGAAAATCTCAGGAAAGGTGACAAGGTAGTAACCAATTCCGGGATGTTCGGCACCATTGTTGGATTCAATGAGAAAGAGAACGTCGTGGTTCTCAAAGTGGCGGATGAGGTCAAAATTGAATTTCTCAAAAGCTCGATTGCAGGACGAGTGGAGAAAGCAGAATAAAAATATAGGATTGAGTGGTGAGTAGCGAGGGATGAGGGGCAACGCCTAAGACCTATAACCTAACACCTATCACCTGAATTATGTCTATCTTAAAACTACGAAAATACGGGGATCCGGTCTTAAGGAAGAAAGCTGAGGAGATTCCTGCGATTGATGAGGAGATAAGAAAATTAGCCTCGGATATGCTGGAGACTTTAAAATCGATCGGAGGAATCGGGCTGGCTGGTAATCAGGTGGGGGTTGCCAAAAGGATTTTCGTGATAGACCGCACTCACATAGATGGGGAAGAGGAGCCGATAATCCTGATCAATGCGGAATTATTGGAGTCCTCTGGAGATCAGGTGATCGAGGAGGGGTGTCTTTCAGCTCCAGGAATCTATGAGAACGTAACCAGGCCTAATAAAGTCAGAGTGCGAGCCTTGAATTTAGAAGGGAAAAAGGTAGAAATAGAAGGCGAAGGATTAATGAGCCGGGCACTGTTGCATGAGATCGACCACCTGAACGGCGTTTTGTTCATTGATCACCTGAGCACGATTAAAAGAAAACTGCTGGGGAAGAAGTTAAGAAAAATCTCCTCTGGAGATTAGGAGGAGTCAGAAAGCAACTGTCAGGTAATTTGGAGCTTTTCGTAGCGCGAGGCTTTCAGCCTCGCAATGCGACACTAAAAGGGTCGCGCTACGATACGGAGTTGGGCCTTATGCCCGACGGAACCTCTTCCTTAGAAAGGAGAGGGTAGTTCGTAGGGACAGGGCTTGTCCCTGTCAGAAACCACTGAGAAGATTCAATGCGTAGCTGAGCCTTTAGGGCTCAGCGGAGGTTTGAAACCTCCGCTACGCGTTTTCATAAATTAGAATTAAAAAAGCGAACAGCTAATCGCGAAAAGCAAATAACGAAATTATGCGTATCGTTTTTATGGGGACGCCGGAATTTGCACTGCCCAGCTTAGAACTGCTCTTGAAAAGCGAGCATCAGGTTGTTGGTGTAGTTACCCAACCAGATAAGCCTAAAGGTAGAGGACTGAAGCTTTCAGCTTCTCCGGTAAAGGAATTTGCGGAAAAAATGAATATTAGAGTTTTGACTCCGGTGGATTTGAAGTCAGAGGAGTTTTATCAGGAATTGTCTGAGCTAAAACCGGATTTAATTGCGGTTGTAGCTTTCAGAATTCTCCCGGAAAGAATATTCAGTTTGCCTCCTTTGGGCACAATTAATCTGCATGCTTCTCTTTTGCCGAAATGCCGGGGAGCTGCTCCGATCAACTGGGCTATCATCAAAGGAGAGAGGAAAACCGGAGTCACAACCTTCTTTATTCAGAAAAAAGTTGATACTGGAAATATCGTTTTGCAGAAAGAGATCGAGATATCGCCAGAGGAAACCTGTGGAGAGCTTTCTTTAAAACTTTCACAGGTCGGAGCTGACATTTTATTAAAGACCATAGATTTAATCGAGCGGGGAGAGGTGAAGACTCATTTTCAGGATGATTCCGAGGCAACCCTTGCACCCAAGATTACTGACGAGCTATGTAAAATCGACTGGTCAAAGTCGGCTGCGGAGATTAATAATCTAATAAGAGGACTTTCTCCTCAGCCGGGGGCGTTTACTCTTTTCAGAGGAAAGCTCTTGAAAATCTATAAAACCGAGATAGTACCAGAACGAGATGATTTGAGCGAACCAGGAAAAGTCATAAGTGTGGATAAATCAACAGGGATTCTGGTTCAAACTGGCAGAGGAATTCTGAAGCTAAAGGAGCTTCAGCTCGAAGGAAAGAAAAAAATCTCTGGAGATGAGTTTCTAAGAGGATACAGGATGGAGGCTGGAGAGAAGTTGGGATAAAAAGGCTAAAGCCGCGTAGCTGAGCCTTCAGGGCTCAGCGGAGGTCTAAAACCTCCGCTACGCGTCAATAGTCCAAAGTCTAAAGTCAAAAACTGAAATGCAGAAAACAAATAAGCGACAGCCAATCGCGAACAACGAAAATAAGGGAAAAGCGTTATTTCTGCTGCTTTCCATTTTGAGCTTGCTGGTGCTGGTTTTTTTGATATTCGCTTTATGGTATTTGATCGCTCCACGCCTGAGCACTTTTCATCCATATTTTTCCTTAGCGGGTAAGATTTTCCTGGGATTATGTTTGATTACGATTAGTGGCGGCCTTTTCCTGATAGTTCTTTCGGCTCTTACCGAACGAGATTTTCTTTTTCCGCACGGTGAAAAGCAGATCACCCTGACAGTCCTTTTTCCAATAAATCTCATCTTGGGAAAGTTTTTCGGTCTGTCAAAAGACCAGATCAGGCAATCGTTTGTGGCGGTGAATAATTCTCTGTTCAAAGCCACCAGGAAGAGGATTAATCCGGAGAGAATTTTGATCCTGCTGTCACACTGTTTACAAGACTATGACTGTCCCCAGAAGGTTACTGCAGATTACCGCAACTGCAAGGGATGCGGAAAGTGCCAGATCTGCCAGATAATCGAGTTAGGGGATAATTACTCCACGCCACTTGCCATAGCTACCGGAGGGACCCTTGCCCGCAAGGTAGTGGTGGAGAAAAAACCTACGGTGATCGTGGCAGTTGCCTGCGAAAGAGACCTGACCGCGGGGATCCAGGACGTTTATCCGATTCCGGTTTATGGGATTTTAAATCAGCGCCCTTATGGTCCCTGTATTAATACAAGGGTGAATCTAGAAGAAATCGAGAAAGCTATAGGAATGATATTGAATGGGAAAGCCTGCAGCCGGTAGCAGTGAGCTGAAAGCTACTTGCTACGAGCTACCTGCTACCAGCTCTTTTATATTTCAAAAAAAGTAAAAAAAAAAGTCAAAAACTGACTTAAGTCAGTTGAATAAAGGGAGAGTAAAGTGCAAAAAGATATTATAATCAACCTTTCTGAATACGAAACCCGGATTGCCATCTTAGAGGATTCAAAATTGATGGAGCTGTGGGTGGAAAGGCCTGAGAGGGAGAGAATGGTAGGAGATATTTACAAGGGGATAGTCAAAGCTGTTTTACCGGGAATGCAGGCTGCTTTTTTGGATCTTGGTTTGGAAAAGAGCGCCTTCTTGCATGTCTCAGATATAACCGACTTATATGAGGCAGAGTTTTTGGAAGAGGAGGAGTTAGCTCAGAGGAAGAAAAAAAAGCACTATCATAAAATCGAGGAGTTGCTGAAAAAAGATCAGGAGGTCCTGGTTCAGATAATGAAAGAGCCTATGGGCACCAAAGGCACCAAGGTCACTTCTCAGCTATCCTTAGCAGGAAGATATCTGGTATTAGTTCCCGGTGAAGAGAATATTGCAGTGTCCAAAAAAATAGCTGATCGAGAGGAAAGAAAAAGGTTAAAGAGAATTGTTTCAGTGTTAAAGCCTGAAGGTTTCGGAGCGATAATCCGAACCGTAGCTGAAGGGAAAGATCAGAAGGATTTCAAAAACGATATCCGGCTTCTCTTGAGATTATGGAAAAAGATAAGAAAGGAAGCGGAAAAAAGAAAAGCTCCTTCTCTGGTGCACAAGGATATGGGTATGGTTGCCTCTGTGATCCGGGATCAGCTTACCCCGGAGGTGAACCAGGTGGTGATCGATTCGAAAAGGGAGTTTAAGAAAATCCGCTCCTACCTGCGGGTGATAGCGCCTAACCTGAGAAATAAGGTGTTGCTATACAACAAGGATATCCCGATCTTTGATTTTTACAACGTCGAGAGCCAGATAGAGAAGATGTTAGACCGGAAGGTCTGGATAAAAAAAGGCGCTTATATCATTATCGACCAGACCGAAGCCATGGTGACTATAGATGTCAATACTGGAAGATTTGTGGGAAGATCTGACCAGCAGTCAACCATTTTGAGGACGAATATAGAAGCTGCCAGGGAGACGGCCCGTCAGATCAGGCTCAGGGATATAGGCGGGCTTATCGTCGTGGATTTCATCGATATGTACACGGCTGAGGACAGGAGAAAGGTCTTCGAGGAATTCCGTTCCTCATTTAAAAACGACCGCTCCAAACACAGCATCCTGCCCATATCGGATTTCGGATTGATCGAGATGACCAGGGAGAGGATCAGACCCAGCCTGCTTTACACTTTCAGCCAGCCCTGTCCCACCTGCGATGGTGTCGGCAGGGTTTTATCCAAGGAGACTTTAGCCGCTAAAATTGAAAGATGGTTCAGAAGGGCAAAAGTCAGGTCAGTCGAAAAAAGGTATAAGCTTCTGGTCAATTCGGAAGTTCACAGGATTTTAACTGAAGGGAAAGAAAGCAGAATAAAAAAACTGTGCAAGATGCTGAGACTGGAAATCATCCCGGAAAAAGATGAATCCCTGCCTGTGGATGAGTTCAAGGTCTTCTCTATAGATGAAGAGGCAGAGGTTACTGAAAGGTATAAGGCGTAAAATTAAAATGGGTTGCAGTTGTAGGGACAGAACATTGTTCTGTCGGGTGTACCTCGTAGCGTTGCCACTCTCGTGGCAGCGAAACTACATCACGGTATACTCACATATTATTAAACCATCTCCGGGAACTGGTAAATAAGGAGACTTAAAATATGGTAAGAATAATCGTTTGTCCTGAGTGTAAATCCACACTTATCGGACTATGGGATCCTCGGTAATAAACCAAAGTCCACTAAATGCACGAAATGTGGATATGAAATAAAACTGACATCTAAATACTTCAAAACTGAAATGTCTGATTCTGAGATAAATAAACTCAAAGGACTTCATGGACCCGACCCATTTCCTAAATAAAAAAGCCTGATCTCAATTTCCTGAGACCAGGCTTGACTTACCAACCAATCCTTAGCAATTACGGAGTGTCTTTTCACTGGGGAATATAGATATCTTCACATGAACAGCGAACAGAACCAGCTCCTTCTACGCACATCCAGTAATGGTATCCGCCATCATAATATTCTACCAGATGACAAGACTTTCGTGGAAGGTCTGAATTAAGTCTGATCGGGTCAGGTACGCGAGGAGAAGAAATCAGCATCATACCTTGACAGGTCCGGACAAGGATAATCTTATTCAAAAAGAATTTGGAAATATCCTGAGTTTTCAATTGGAATTTTTGTGTAGCCCAGGTATTGGTAAGAAAGACAAAGGACAAAGTAACCAGGATTAAAACAACTAAGAACTTTTTCACTTTTCTCACCTTCTTTCTTTTTTAAGTTCAATCCTGATAATGGTTATTTCCACGATGTCGCCTCCTTGGTTTGATTTTTGGTTATTCTGAATTTATCGACAATGCTCTCAGCCTTATGCGGATCATTGAGATCAATGACATCTATCCTCCAGAGGTAATCACCCGGCTCAAAATAAGACCCTGACTTGGTAATCAGATGGATGATCTGGTAGGCGATAGCTCCCGGCACAAAACCCTGATGGATTGTTACCATTGTGTCGGAACTAATTACTGCGGAATCGGCGCTGACATATCTTATCACCTGAGAAATGGTGGCAAATCTCAAGGTGTCATTTTTAGGTTTGAGATTGTAAACCTCAAAATAAGCCCCGATCTCCGGCTCCTGTTCCGGCAAAAAGATATGACTCGGATTAGGCACGATCACATAGCCGTTCAAAAAAAACTTGCTTGCCTCTTCGCCTGGCTGCGCCTTTCTTATGGCCGGTGATAGAATCGCCCGACTCAGTTCCAACTCTCTGGGTTGGAGTGAATCCTGGGTGACATAACCAGGCAAGAAAAGATCGTCCTTATACAAACCAATCCTTTTACTCTTGGTGTCTTTGATCTCAACCGCTACGCTGTATGTTCCCGGAGTTAATAGAAATCCTTTCTGGTCAATAAGCAACTGATTTTTAACATCCGGTATTCTTTGAGAGACTTTCACCGAGTCGCAGTTAATAAAGTTGCCCTGTTCGTCCCGGATGGCAATTTGCTGGCTGTAATGGACTAAGCCGGCTGAATCTCTTTCCAACTTCCCGGTCGGGACTCCGACATTAACTAAGATTTCATAGACATTATTCACAGACCGGAATTTGACTATATCCCAGGCAAAATCCAGAGCTTTGCCTCCGTAGTCGTGATGATAAATTACCTGCGACTGGTCTAACTTCGCAAACTGAACATTGAAATCAGAGATATAATCCAGATTGTCAATTTTGCTTGCCGATTTGTGCGGCACAAGTTGATAATATCCTATGAATTTCAAATCTTCGAACTGAAAATAAACCTCTTTGCCTTTAAGCCGATAAGTCCAAAGTTCTCCCGCAGTTCGATAGGTTTCCTTCTCAGTGTCAGTAACAGGTCCTTTATACCTCTCCTTCGTCACCTTCCAACTGCTATCAACTGAAAGTTCTCGCTCCTCTGGAGGCCCGAGTTTCAGTAAAACATCACCCCGATCGTCCCATGGTTTTTCTCCGAAGACAGAGTGAAAATTGGCTAATGCAAAATCAACCCGGCTATCAAATTCCTCCTTCCATTCATTCCTTGCAGTGGTTGGTGTAGGATCTTTGAAGGACCAGTATCGTTTAAGCCATTCCATCCTGCCGGAAGAATCCTGCCTTATGAAATCCTGCAATTCTTTTGGGTCGAGAAGATCTCTAAGTGAATAGTACTGGACTTTTCCTTCCCTGGTCGTGCATAATTTTTGGGCCAGTTTTCTATCCCGGCTCTTAACCCACCTGTCCGGATCAGAACTGGCCAGGTAATCCAAACGTTCCTCGTCCCCTAAATCATAATAGACTTTTTGTTGGCTTGGACTGAATTTTGATAATCTGCGCTGGATGATTGAACTAGACCTTTTTTCGATCTCACCCTGGGAAGCATTTGTATTGAGTAGAATACCGAGAGTATCCAGTTCAGACTTGCTTGCCCCAATCTTTTTTAGATCGTGGAGAAAAATCTTGTGTTCTTGTGCCGGATTCTCTGCCAGGGCAAATAAAGAAGCTAAAAGCAAAACCAAAACTATAAGGATAAAAGTTTTTGAAAGCATAACAACCTTCTTTCCCTAATTTTATTTTGCTTTTGAGTTTGATCTTATGTTTTTATTATATTTGTGTTTACATAGTTTGTCAAGCAAAATCTTAGAAATTAAATTAGGACACTACTGGATTTAGATTTCTCTTGCTCAAGTCTGATTGAGGAATTATATTACTTCTGAGCCGAAGTGGTGGAATTGGCAGACACGCTGTGTTCAGGGCGCAGTGTCCAAAAGACGTGGGGGTTCAAATCCCCCCTTCGGCACTAAAAAGTGCCGGTTAATAGTTGTTGGTAAATAGTTCATAGAAAAAAATTCCTATGGCGGGGTTTCCTCCCTTTTTTTTGTACTCGTGTGCCTGCCAGGTCCCCTGACCTGGTTCGCCTGCGGCGAATCGGGTCAGGGGACCCGACGAGCACAAAAAAGTCGTACGAGTTACCTTTCGTAGTACGACCCTTTTCCTATTAGCGGATCCGTAGAACAGGGTCGCCATTTTTTTGTAGTTCGTAGGGCCAGAACATTGTTCTGTCCCTTTTTTTCTCTTGTGATAAGGAGGTAACTCCCCACACCGCTGAAAAAGATGGTGGAACAGGCATCCTGCCTGTTCCCTGAAGGTCAGGCGAGGACGCCTGACCTACCAAATAAATCAAACAACTACACAGGAATTGTCTTTGCGAGCGACTGAAAGGAGCGAAGCAATCCGTTTATCTTTCAGGAGACAGATTTCTCCGTCGTCCCGCCAACTGAGGGACTCCTCGCAATGACAGTTCTGTATTTTAACCTCACCCTAATCCTCTCCTAAAAGGAGAGGGGAATCACCTCCCTCCCCTTTAAGGGGAGGTTTGGGTTGGGGTCATTGCTCTGGAATGAGTTGCAATTCTGTCCGACTTTTATGCCGGATGATATCTGTTTTTTTCCGACTGGGTGGCACCCTCAAACGAGTTTGAGGGTGCTTTAGCTCGTAGCGTCCGACCTTTGTATCGGCCCTTTGTATTTGAGCGAATGCGCGGGTAGCCCTTACATTTTTAGCGACCCTGTCCTACGGATCGTTATCACGAAAAAGGTCGTACTACGAAAAAAAATGGAGGTCTGAAGACCTCAGCTACGATTTGTAACCTAATGGGGAAATTGTAAGGGCGACCCGACGGGTCGCCCTTACGTCTCACTAATGCTTATCTCCGTAGGCTTCAGCTAAGAGCTGCAGAATATGTTTTACTTTTTTACCGTTATTCTGCTGCAAAAACGTTTCCTCAAATCTCATCATACAGCCGGGGCAGGAGGTGACCAGGTAATCTGCTTCGATTTTATCCATATTGTCTAACTTCTTCTGCATTATTCCCACTGAAGTCGGATAATACTTGAGATGGAAAGAGCCTCCACCGCCACAGCATCTGTCTGCATCTTTCATATCGGTGAACTTCACACCGGGAATGCTTCTAAGAATTTTTCGAGGCTCAGCTTTTATTCCCTGTCCCCGGTTTAAGTGGCAGGGGTCATGATAGGTCACTTTGTAGTCAACAGGTTTGAAATCATCTTTCAGATTAATCACTTTCGTCAGAAACTCATTTATGTCATATACCGGAGCATCGAATTTGCCCACTTTCAAAAGCTCAGGATATTCTTTTTTCAAAGTCAACCCGCAGGAAGCACAATTGGTGACAATTGCATCCAATTTAAACTTATTAAATTCTTTCAAATTTCTTTTGGCGTGTTTTATACCGGTTTTGAAATCGCCCGAATTGTAAATTGAAGTTCCACAGCAGACCCATCCTCTGGGAATTACCACCTCAATGTCATTATGAGTTAAAACCTTTATCATCGCCTCTGCCACTTCTGGATAGACCAGGTCAGTTCCGCAGCCGATAAAATAGCCCACTCTCATCTTCGGGTTTTTGACTGTTACGACTTCAGGGAATCTTTTTCTGGCATTCTTTTTGGCAATCCGGGGATAGATTCTCTCCTTGAAGCGTTCAGGAATAGGCAGGAGAAGTTTCAAGGCTTCACTGTCAGGCAGCATCCTCTGAGCCATTCTTCCCATAAAGGTTGCCCATTTTGCCACAGGAGGGAGGAGCCTGCCTCTTTTCATCAAATGCCTGAAGATCATTCTCTCGATTAGCGTAAGTTTCCCACGGTCGACTAATTCTGCCCTGGCAGTAAGTATAAGGTCATCTACTCTTACTCCGCTGGGGCAGGCTTCCACACAAGCTTTACAGTTCAGGCAGAAAGAGACCTTTTTCCTGAAGACCTCAGTCAGGTCGATATCTCCCTTATAGGCAGCATCGATTAAAGCAACTCTGCCTCTGGGAGCGGCCGGCTCATACTTCATCTCGGCATACAAAGGGCAAGCTGGTAAACAAGTTCCGCATTTGAGGCATTTGAGGAGCTGGTTCTCATGCTCTTTTAAGTATTTATGATCATTCTGTGGCATAAGCGATTACCGGGTAAAAATGTTTTGGAAATATAAATCCAAATATAATACGAGTCAAGATTTAAAATATGCAGTATTAAGACCTGTTTAGTCCTATTGTTATAAGATAAATTACCGGGTTGACAAAAAATCAAGGCTGATTATATTGTCTCTGAGAGTGTTTAAGGAGGGGGATAAGTTTCTTCTTTTTGCTCTTTTGAATGTTTTTTTTCAACAATAGGTCGAATCAAACCCTTTAGCCCAGGAGGTGTTGCTTGAAAAAAGTCCTATTCGGTCTGGTCTTGTTTTTTGTTTTTGGTCTAGTTTCTTCAGGGGCGGCTCAGGAAAGTTTCTTGATTAAGGTAAGCGCATTCACTCCAGAGGAGATAAATCTTCTTTCCAATTCAGGGATAAAAGCCTATGCTAAGACTGCTGATTATTACCTGGCTGAGGCAACGTCTCAGAACCTGGATTATCTCAGAAGCTCCGGTATCTCCTATGTGATTCTGGATAGCGAGCCGGAATTTGCTCTATATTATTTCGTCTATGCAAAACCGGGCGAGGAAATCTCCAAATATCTGAACCAGATCAAAGAAAAAGCTACAGTTTTAGATGCAAAAGGGGACAAGGCGATAGTCAAGGGGCATCCTCGAAGAATAGAGGAATTGACCTCTCTTGGTTTGGAGTTAAGGCTGATCAAAAGAAAACCTCTTCCACTAAAGTCTGAAACCGAGCTTCCTTTGGTCTCCAGGGGTAAAGTGTTAGCCTACGATCCTTTGATCGCTGAAATTATTGGGAAAGTGACCACATCCGAACTGGCTGGATGGGATAGCTCACTTTCAGGAGAACATCCGGTTACAATCGGAGGAAATCCGGATACGCTCCTGACCCGTTATACTTATACTGATAAATGCGATAAGGCAGCACAGTATTTGAAAGAGCAGTTTGAGAATATGGGACTTACTGCCTGGTATGATACTTTCAGCATTGCCACAGGCAGCCTTATTCAAACGATGGATATGGTCTGCACACCGACCGGAGATACAGCCTGGTTGGGAGAATTTAATTCGGGGATGTGGAAGACCACAGATGCGGGTGAACACTGGTACTTCAAAAGCAGCTATTACGGGTTGAGGGCACTTTCCGCTCCTACCCCGGAGACCCTTTACGGAGCAGGGTATTACGGGCTGATTATTAAATCTATAGATGGAGGAGAAAGCTGGTCACAGTTATCTTCCCCGGATACCACCTACTATCGAGGGATTTATTTTTTCAATAGTCAAAGAGGGTTTGTGAGCGGCTTCGGCGGAACAATTCTTTATACTACTGATGGCGGACAGAACTGGACTAATAAGACGAGCGGTACCTCCTATAACCTTTATGGGATCACCTTTATCGATGAATTCGAGGGGTGGGTTGTGGGACAGAATGGAACCATACTTCATACCACTGACCGTGGTGATACCTGGACTCCACAGACCAGCGGCACTACCAGCATCATCCTGGGCGTAGAGTTTGCGACACGCACCAAGGGATGGGTCTGCGGTTACGGCGGTTATTTGCGTTACACCAGTAACGCGGGAACCAGTTGGATTGCTCAAACCAGCGGCACAATCCAGAACCTCTATAAGATCAGCGCTCCGGATTCCATGCAGGCCTGGGTTGCAGGTTGGGGTGGAGTCATCTTGCATACGACCAATGCTGGCAATAACTGGTCCCTTCAATCCTCCAGCCCTAATGCCGGTTCTTACTGTACGGCTCTTATGGTAGACACCTTAAAAGGGTGGATAGCCGGGTACTTGTATGATGTCATGTATACGACTGACGGCGGACAGAGCTGGGTTCAGCAGGGGGATAATACTTATCCCCGTATCACTAAATTAAATGTTGTGGCTACACTGCCCGGTCAAACCCAGCCGGGGAAAGAATGTCTAATTACTGCTCATTATGATGATCGCTCAGAGGACCCTTATAATTATGCCCCAGGCGCAGATGATAATGGCTCTGGTACTGCAGCAGTTCTGACTGCGGCTCATATCCTGAAAGATTACGATTTTGATTATACTTTAAAATTCATTGGCTTTTCAGGAGAAGAACAGGGGCTTTTGGGCTCTGAGGCATATGCAGCCAAAGCTAAGCTCAGGGGGGATACTATCGGCGGGGTTTACAATCTGGACATGATTGCCTATGAGGGGAATAATATTGATATCATAGAGCTTCACGCTGGCACTGGACCCTCATCTGGGACTTTAGCAGATATAATGATAGGCGTGATCAATGATTATAGCCTACCGCTGGTTGCTCAGAAAATAACTTCGGGGGCTTCAACTGCCTCGGATCATGCCTCTTTCTGGGCACAGGGCTATCCAGCCGTTATGGGGATTGAGGATTTTCAGGATTTCACTCCCCATTATCACAAGATCACCGACCGTATGTCAACTCTGGATTTGCCTTATTATACTGACTTTGCCAAAGCCGGAATCGCCTCCCTGGCGATTTTAGCCCAGCCAGTTCAAGAATTTATTTATGGAGATGCTAACGGAGATGGCAAACTTACTGTAAGCGATGCGATTTACCTCATAAACTATCTTTTCAAGGGAGGACCTCCGCCAGATCCCTTGCTATCGGGTGATGCTAATTGCGATGGCCAGTTGAAAGTAGCGGATGTGGTCTATCTAATCAACTATCTGTTTAAAGGAGGACCGATACCTGGCTGCTGAATACAGTTTGGAGTTTGTTAGTTTGTTCGTTTGTCAGTAGGGGCGTTCTATTGAACGCCCTAACACTTCCTTAAACTTTCCACTCTGGAGGTGTAAGGTGAGAAAAGTCTTTTGGGGGGTGGCTTTACTGGTTCTTTTGGGTTTTGTTTCACAGGGATTGGCTGAGGAAAATTTCTTAATCAAGATAGTTCAAATTACCCCCGAAAAGATCAAACTCCTTTCAAATGCCGGTATTAGGGTCTATGCTAAAACGTCCGATTTTTATCTAGCTGAGGTGACTTCAAAGAACCTGGATTATCTTGACAGGATAGGAATCTCTTATAAAACTCTGGATACTGAATCTGAGTTCGCTCTTTATTATTTTGTCTGGGCAAAACCAGGTGAGGATATTTTAAGATATTTAGAACAGATAAAGGAGAAAGCTACTGTTTTAGAGGCAGAAGGGGGGAGGGCGATTGTTAAAGGTCATCCTCGAAAGATAGAGGAGCTGACCTCATTGGGTCTGAGAATTAAGTTAATCAAAAAGAAACCGTTACCTTTAGTCCAGGAAGCTGAAATTCCAGCTCTTTTAAAAGGGAAGGTGTTTGCATATGATCCTTTGATTGATACCATAATTCAAAAGGTGACCACATCTGAGCTGGCTGGCTGGGACAGTGCTCTTTCGGGTGAGCATTCGGTTACGATCGGAGGAATTTTGGATACCCTCTACACCAGATATACTTTTACGGATAAGTGCGATAGGGCAGCTCAGTATTTAAAAGAAAGTTTTGAGAACATGGGTTTTACCGCCTTTTATGATACTTTTACTATTCCTGAGGTTATCCCTTTATATGTGATGAACATTGTCTCCAGGCCCACTGGTGATACTGCTTGGTTAGGATGTCCTTATGATGGAGTCTGGAAGACTGTTGATGCTGGGGATCACTGGTATAATATTGCCGGAACAGATATCTATGTTTTGTGGGGTTTGACTTATTGTGGTGATGATATAAAGAAAATAATGTATGCAGTGGGGGATGGAGGTGTGGTTGTCAAATCCCTGGATGCAGGGGAGACCTGGTATCAGCTGAGCAGCCCTACCTCTCAAAATTTGAGAGGTGTATATTTTCAAAATGGAGTGAGTGGATGGATTACCGGATATGCAGGCACGATCTATTATACCAGTAATGGAGGTACGAGCTGGACAAATCAAAGTACCGGTGTTTATGACCTTTATAAGATAATCTTTGTGGATGATACCACCGGCTGGGTTGTAGGTCAGAACGGAACTATACTTCATACCACTGACCGTGGTGATACTTGGATTCCCCAGACCAGCGGTACTACCAGCATCATTCTGGGCGTTGATTTCGCAACTCCAAACAAAGGCTGGGTCTGCGGTCAAAAAGGTTATCTCCGTTTTACGGACAATGCAGGTGCTGACTGGGTTAGTCAATCCAGCGGAACTACTCAGACACTTTATGCGGTGTCAGCTCCGGATTCTTTAAATGTATTTGTAGCAGGAGTAGGAAGCACGATCCTGCATACCACTAATGCTGGCGCGAGCTGGATTCCTTTCTCCAGCCCTTATGGCACGTATTATGAGGTTTATTTCTTAGATACCTTACGGGGCTGGGTCACAGGTTATAATGAGATACTCTATACTCAAGATGCGGGTGAGCACTGGGCTCAGCAGACAAATAATATCTATCCCCGGATCGAAAAATATAATGTAGTTGGAATTCACCCGGGTCAGACTGAGCCGGGGAAGGAATGTTTAATTACGGCTCATTATGATAGCTATTCTTATGACCCCTATAATTCAGCTCCTGGAGCGGATGACAATGCCTCAGGCACTGCCGCAGTATTGACCGCAGCTCATATATTGAAAGATTATAAATTTGATTACACCCTTAAATTTATAGGTTTTGCCGTGGAAGAACAATGGATGGTTGGCTCTGAAGCCTATGCGGAAAAAGCCAGGCTAAGAGGAGATACCATAATCGGCCTCTATAATTTCGACATGATTGCCTGGGAAGGAGATAATAATATCGTTGAGCTTCATAGTGGCACAGGTGCTTCGTCTGGAGCCTTAGCCGATATAACGATTGGAGTGATAGCCGATTATGGATTATCCCTGGTGCCTGTTAAGAAAACCTTAGATGCCTTTGATTATTGCGATCAGGCTCCCTTCTGGAGCCAGGGGTATCCTGCTATTTTGGGAATTGAGGATGATTTTCATTTTAACCCATATTATCATTCTACTGATGACCGCATTTCACACCTCGATATGCCCTATTTCACCGATTTTGCTAAAGCTGGAATTGCTTCCTTAGCTATTTTAGCCCAGCCGATTCCTCAATTCAAATACGGCGATGCTAACGGCGATGGCAAACTTACGGTGAGCGATGTGGTCTATCTGATCAATTATCTTTTCAAGGGAGGACCAGCACCTGCGCCTCTGGCGTCTGGTGATGCTAATTGCGATGGCCAGTTGAAAGTGGCGGATGTGATTTATCTTATAAACTATCTATTCAAAGGTGGCCCAGTACCTGGATGCTGAAAACAGTTTGGAGTTTGTCAGTTTGTTCGTTTGTCCGTAGGGGCGTTTAATTAAACGCCCCTGCACTGGTTAGTAGCGTCGGGCTTCACGCCCGACGTTTTTTCTTGTGCTCGTCGGGTCCCCTGACCCGACGAATTTGTAAGGACAGAACACTGTTCTGTCCCTACTTAGGACTTTAGCCTTGTTAAATCTCCTTGCTTAGTTCCAGAAATCTCTTGTAGGGGATTGCAGTCCAGCTTTCAGCCTGGATGGCACCATAGGAAAGGCCGATCATAGAGACCTTGGCTGCGACTTCCTCGTCTGGGGCTTCATAGATATCCAGAAAATCATAAGGACCTAAAAGAGCATAATGACAGAGGAACTTGACCTCCGGGCATTTCTTCTTGACCATCTCCATCCATTCCTTGCCCAGCTCAGACCTTTGCTTCATCCTCTTGGTTACTTCGGGAGAGAGCTTGGTCATCAAAACATAGGTAGGCATAATAACCTCCTTTAAAAGATTTTTTCAAATTCTTTATCTCAGGAATAATTTAGAGTTGAGGGAAACAATTGTAAAGAGTTTTTTCATTTTAGAGGTTCAAAATTTTGAGTCATGATGTGGTCGTCGGGTCCCCTGACCCGACGTGGCCTAACTATACTATTGGTTCTGATAACAAGGGTGGTAGGGGCGTATTGCTATACGCCCCTACAAATTCAAAAAACCGGAACTTTTTTACAGGCTGATTGTAAAAATGGTAGAACAAAAAACACAATAAGTATGCACCATACGGTGCATACTGGAAGGAGGTGTCAAGATGTTTAAAAGAATCTCAAGCACAGCAGTTCTGGCGATAGTCCTGGCTGGTTTTCTTCTACTCGGTCTGAGCTGGGCTCAGAAGTCAACCCAGGTCAAAAA
>Ga0153915_10001965_pt1 | contig 18934 bp, 12 predicted proteins | sample Opewatmetagenome_2_FD_107003 | JGI IMG/M metagenome (GOLD analysis project Ga0153915, IMG submission 107003) | Freshwater wetland microbial communities from Ohio, USA - Open water 3 Core 3 Depth 3 metaG | ecosystem: Environmental > Aquatic > Freshwater > Wetlands | place: USA: Ohio, Lake Erie...
ATACTCCTCTCCGCAAGTCTCGCCTACCCATTCGATATACTCCAGTGCACCCAACACACCGCATATACCTTCGAAGTTGCCCGTGCCGGTCTCGAACTTTCCCGGCGGGTCTTTGGGCGCTGGGCGCACCTTGTATGCCGTGAGGCGGTCGAGCAGGTTGTATTTTCCATACAGCACGCCCATGTGCGGACCAAAGAATTTGTAAGATGAACACACCAGGAAATCACATCCCAGGTCTTGTACGTCGATCGGCCCATGTGGGGCGTACTGCACTGCATCGATGTACACCAGCGCACCAACCGCGTGCGCCATCTGGGTGATCTTAGCCACAGGGTTGATTGTACCCAACGCATTGGAGGCGTAACCCACTGCCACCAGGCGCGGCTTACGCTGGAAAGCAGCCTGCATTTCATCCATGTCAAGTGTGCCATCTTCAAGGTGAAAATCTACCCATACAATCTTACATCCCGTGTCTTGGGCAGCCATCACCCAGGGAGTAATGTTGGCGTCGTGGTCCAGGCGAGTGACGATGATCTCATCGCCCGGGTTGAAAGTACGCACTAGCGACCGGCTGAGGTTGAAGGTCAGGCTGGTCATGTTAGGTCCAAATACGATTTCCTGCGGGTCGCGTGCGTTAAGGAAATCTGCTGCCGCCTGGCGCGTTTCCTCCACCAGTGCGTCCGACTCCCGGCTGGTGGCGAATGCACCTTCGTGGTTGGCATTGTGCTCGATTAGGTAATTATTCATCCGGTCGAGCACCGTGCGCGCCACCTGGGTGCCGGCCGGGTTATCCAGAAAGATGGCAGGACGTTTTAACGCAGGGAATTGCGCCCTGATTGCAAATAGATCTAGGGGCATGATTGAACTCCTGTGATGAGTGAAATTAAATTGGAATAATTATAATGCGGCTTGAACAGCGTCAGAATTGGCCGCCACCGACTGCGCTTGACCCACACGGGCAAGCAATCTCGATTTTCGCCTTCAATGCGACCCATTCCCAAAGATTGGGTGGCGCTCTGCAGCCAGGTTGACCAACAGGCTGCCGAAATATCCGTAGGGGTAGCCAATCATCTCGGCGGCCTTGATCAGGCTATTATCAGGACTGAGATCGGCGTTGTGATTAACATCCAGAATATAGAACACGCTATCCCGCACACGCACGTCCATGCGCGCATAATCGCGGCAGTTCGTAGCGCGATAAGCCCCTAAAACCGCTTTCTCCAAACGGCTAAGCTCATCAGCGGTGAAATGAATCGGCAACTTGGCGAAGGAGTTTTGGTATGCTAAAGATGACGGGACAAAATTCGCTTCGTAGGTGCATAAACGATCGTGTATATCAGGAAATACGGAGAAATCGATTTCAGCAGGTGGAAGCATTTGAAGCATGTCATTTCCGACCACACCGACATGGAATTCGCGCCCATCGATGAATTCCTCAACGATCACTGGCTGTTGGTGTTTTTCGATAACATAATTTACCCGGTTGATTAATTCACATAGATTTAGAACAACTGATTCGCGCGAAATCCCCAGGCTGTAATGCTCGAATGCAGGTTTAACAATGGCGGGAAATATCTCCCAATCAATTTCACTTTCGGAGTAGTAAATCTTCCATTCTGGCGTCGAAATACCCGCGTCCTTCAACCTCTGTTGAATCTGGCGCTTGTCCTGGCTAAGAACCAGGGCAGGATAATCGGCTCCAGTGTAAGTGAAACCCTGGCGCTCCAGCTCCTGTGCCACCATCCAGCTGCTGCGCGGGATTCCTGGAACTTCCTCGCACCAGTTGAATACGATCACCTCAGCTGGATCGTAGCGACTCAATAGACTGGCGATATTATCATCCTCCAGCCTGGCACGAAGCAACTGGTGGCCAGTTACCTGGAGGGCTTCCGCCATCATATCACTCAGCAAAAGACACTGGTCAATATCTTCCTGTGGCCAAGACCAGTCTAGATTATTGAACAACAATACCGGTAAATCGGTTTGGAGGGATGGGAATATCGTGCGAGCTATTGGATGCTCCACGTTTTACTCCCCCTAGGGGAAGACAGTAGCCCTTGATGGAATTGCGCGCATGATGATTGTATTATACACGTTTGAGCAAAAAAAACACATCGAATTGAGGGGATTTAGTAGACTCATTCAGGTTTGTCAAGAGGAGTTTCTTCTCCGGCAATCCTCTCCGCCTCTTGTAACTCTTCGGGTGTATTGATATTCATGAAGGCAAGCTGGTCAGGGTCATATGGTAGGAATTCTGAAGGTTCCATGTAACGGATCTTCACATGCGAGAACCAGGCATCCACCCGCCGTTTGCCAGCCTCCAAGGCAGCCTGTACATGTGGCAGGCAGGTCTCACGCTGGTAAATGGCATGGAATGGCTCTGTACCGGCATCGGTTCGTGGGATGACCGCATCTGCACCGGTCTTCTGCAGCAAGCTGAGCTCGAGGGCAAAGATCGCCGGGTTGGCGAAGGGCATATCGCACGCCACCACGGCAACATATGGAAATCTGGCTGCACTCAGCGCAGTATAAAGCCCGCTCAAAGCTCCCAGCCCTGGTATAAGGTCTGGGATTGGGGTCAACCCTAAAAAATGATACCTTTCGGGATGATTGGAGGTGACCAGCACTTCATCCGCCAGCGCAGCTAATCGCTTTAAGGGACGCAAGATCAACGGCTGACCCAGGAATGGTAAAAGCGCCTTATCCGCACCCATTCGCCGCGATTCACCTCCCGCCTGGATCACCAAAGTCAAAATAGATGAGTTCAAGTTAATCCCATGGAAGCAACATAAATAAGTGAGACCAGCAAACATGATTATAATGGGTAAATCGCTAAGGAGATAAATACGATGAAAACCGTAGCGGAAATTCTGGATGGAATGACCATCGCATCAGCGGAATTGGTCGAGGCATTGCCTGACGACTCGGTACGATGTTTCGCTTGCGCTCACCGTTGTCTGATTCATGAGGGCAAACGTGGTATCTGCAAGGTGCGCTTCAATCACGGCGGGAAACTGCACGTACCCTGGGGTTATGTGGCAGGCTTGCAAGCCGACCCCATTGAGAAGAAACCCTTTTTCCACGTCCTACCCGGTAGCGATGCCCTCACTTTTGGCATGTTAGGGTGTGATTTTCACTGCGCTAACTGCCAGAATTGGGTCAGCTCACAGATGCTGCGCGACCCGGCAGCAGATGAATCAATCGGTTATATCCGGCGCGTCTCCCCCGAACAAATAATAATGGCTGCCAAGCGATCAGGCGCTAGCGTGATCGCTTCTTCCTACAATGAGCCCCTGATTACATCAGAATGGGCAGTGAGCATTTTCAGGCTGGCTGCACAGGAGGGGATCAAGTGCGTATACGTTTCCAACGGCAATGCCACTCCGCAAGTGCTGGAATACCTTCGCCCCTATCTGACTGGCTACAAGATCGACCTGAAGACGATGCGCGATAAACAATATCGCCAGCTTGGTGGTGTCTTGAAGAATGTCTTGGACACAATCCGCATGGCACATAAGCTCGGCCTGTGGGTGGAAGTGGTGACGCTGGTCATTCCTGGTTTCAATGATAGTATCGAGGAACTGATGGAAGCCGGACGCTTCATCACTTCAGTCTCGCCCGATATCCCCTGGCATGTGACAGCTTTTCACCCTGATTATAAGATGGTCGAACCTGACCCGACTCCGGTGAAGACCCTGCAGCGGGCTGCCGAGATCGGGCAGGAGGCTGGGGTGAAGTTCGTCTATGCTGGCAACCTTCCTGGGAGCTTGCGAGAGTATGAGAATACCCACTGCCCTAGATGCCAGACATTGCTGGTGGAGCGGACGGGTTATGTCATCCACCAGTACCAGTTGACTGAGGCGGGTGCCTGTCCGAAGTGTGGCACAAAAATACCTGGCATATGGACAGATCACCCCGAATCAGTCAAGCTCGGTGGCTGGGGAATGCCCAGGCTATTCGCTTAAGATGATCTTTATTTACCCAAACCTGTGAATAATCACCTGCGCAGAGTAGCGCGCATCACCAGGCGGTCTACAGCCCCAAACCGATATTTATATTGCTCATCGCCGCGCATGAAGTCGAAATATTGGCGCTGATGCTCATTCGCCCACTCAAGCAGATAACCAAGCAATACCCATCCCAGGGATAGCTCACCGAAGCGGAAGTCTAATCCAGAGTTATATACCCAGATGTGGTTCATATAATCAAAGTTCAAGTAGCCAGCTGCTTTTTCTCCGTTCACTTCAATAAATGCCAGCTGCAGCCAGCCTGCGTGGTTTGCTGCCTGAATAATGGCATGCATCTGTGTCCGCATGGCTGGGGTAAGGAACTTGGCTTTATCAGTATCACAAGCCATCAAGTCTAAAAAGGCATCGATCTCCCCCTCTATACTTGCTCCATCTTCAGTAATATACCAGCGCACGGGCAGGTAATATTCTTCGGCACGGCGCAACTTACGCCGTATCTCGTGGCGTTGTTTTTTATCGACACCGCAAATGTATTTCTCCCAATCACCAGGGAGGGGGATATATGGACAATGCTGGAGGGGTTGCTGCACGTATTTCCAGCCATGTCTCTGGGCTGCAGACTGCAAAACTGGTAGCGTGGGTGAGTTATCTATAAGGTTGTACCAATCCAACAAGCCAGGAGCAGATACCTGATCTTCTGCCAGATGGTCAAGGAGCGCATCTAAAAATGCTGGCAGATTGTCCGGCTGGGTGATGATATCCAGATAATCGGATATCTCTATGCTACCCAGCAACATCAAGGCCGGCTCACCATCTCGATTATCTGTCTGAAAGAGAGGGGCAATCCCGATGAGTTGACCATCCTCCCCACGTGCCGTGACAATGTATAATTCGCCATGCGACCATTCACCTCCGCCTAATCCCTGCCACCAGGCCATGAGATATTCATGCCGTAAAAACGGCACGTGACTTGCACTGATTGCTAATAAATCGTTCCATTCTTTTTCTAGGCTGGCTAATTCTGGCAAGGAGCGGATGATGACAATATGCATGTAAACTCCTGGTGATATATCCCAACATAGATTTTACCAGTATAATCATTCGATATGAATCCTTCTCTTGACTTGAATTTACTTCCCCTTGCTCGCCTTGGCGGAACTGAAAAGGCAGAGCTACCCGATTTGTATGCCGTGACCCCACCACGCCGCACAGCACGTGGGCGTGAAACAAATAGCCTGATCATTTACTTGAGCATGACAGGGAATTCACCCCTTGCCGCTGATGCACAGGCCCAATTGCTGGCACAGGCAGGTCATGATTTCTACAAGACACCTGGTAGTCTCACCTCTGCGCTGCGTATGATTGTGGATTCGATCAATCTGCATCTGCTCGATCGCAACCTGCGCAGCACAAGTGTGGGTCGGCAGGGAATCGGCCAGCTGATCCTGGTTGCCTTACGCCCCGAGACCTTATATATGGCTCAATGCGGTATTGTGCATGCTTTCCTGGTCAAACCAAATGAAACCCAGCATCTGCACGATATACAAAGCTCAGGTCGCGGGCTCGGCCTCAGCCGTACGCCGACCATCCGATACCTTCAGGTAAATATGGATCCGGATGATTACCTGGTTCTCGCGACGCTATCATCTCCGGGTTGGACAAGCAGCTCAATCAGGCATCCCCAACGAGAAGGCATCGAGGCTGTTAGAACACGCCTTTTGGAGAGCGGTGGCCAGGAATTTAATACCGTAATCATTCAGGCTCAGGCGGGCTCGGGTACGCTCAGGCTGCTGCGAAGAAAGGTCGAATCACCCGATATATCCCGTCCAGCTGCTCTTATCCAATCAGCTGGAGGAGAAACTCCCACCACCCCAATACCCGCCAGTGTGTCTGATGGTATGCCAACTGAGGATAAAAGGCTTGGCCTTCCCTCGAGCATGCCCCAGTCAAGTGAGGCAAGTCAACAACCTGTTGAGGATAGGAAGCTCGGGATCCCCCCAAGACCTCCGGCACGTACCTCAGTGGTCACGGATAACGGTCTCACCCCACCAGCCCCGATTGCTAATCAGCAGCCAGGCACATTTACGAGTGAAACCTCGGGTTACGCAGTACACGGGGAAGAATCCATTTCCAGGTCGAGCATGGGATCCACAAGTTTCCCAAAATCTCAACCATCTGCCCAATCATCAGAGCGGGATAAAAATCTGGGGGCATTCCGCCAGACCCTTGCGTCGATCGGTTCTGCGATATTGAAAGCCCTGCGCAGTTCTATGGCTACAGTCAGTGAGGCATTCTTACGATTGTTGAAAAATCTTTTACCCGATGCTGATGTTTTTCGCTTGCCTCCCTCGATGATGGTATTCATCGCCATAGCCATTCCGCTGGTTTTAGCCACTATTGGTGGACTGGTGTTTTTACAACGCGGACGAGCTCAACAACACGACATTTATTATAAACAAGCAGAGGAAGAAGCGGCTTATGCCGCCGCACTTACCGACCCATTGGAGCAACGTAAGGCATGGCAATCTGTCCTCGCTGACCTGGACAAAGCAGAGATTTATGTGCTTACCAGCAAATCTCAAGACCTGCGCGCCAAGACGGTTACAAATCTTGATAACCTAGATGCCATCAAACGCCTTGATTATAAACAAGCGATAGTTGGTGGATTGGACAGCGCAGTGAACGTCACCCGCCTCATTGCCACCGCCACCGACCTATATATGCTCAATACACCACAAGGCAATGTATTGCGAGCCATAATGACTGGACGCGGGTATGAGATTGATCCCAACTTCCAGTGTGGTCCGACCTATGGACCGGTCAATGTTGGCCCACTCGTGGATATATCTGAGCTGCCTCCTGGCTCATTTGAAAACGCCAGTCTGCTGGGTATGGACGCCGACGGAAATTTGCTCTATTGCGTTGTAGACTCACAGCCTTATAGCGCTGCTATGGCACCCCCGAATACTGGTTTCGGCGAGCCAACTGCCATGACATTGGACCAGGGTGACCTGTTTGTGCTTGACCCAAAGGTCAATGCGGTGTGGGTTTACCGCAATCTAGTGGTGCGTGAGCAGCCACGCTTGTTCTTTGGTGATTACGTCCCCCCGATGGCAGATGTAATCGACCTGACTGTGTACAATGATGACTTATACTTATTGCATGCCGACGGACATATGACCAGATGCACTTACAGTGCGCTGGCCGAAAGCCCCACGCGCTGTGATGATCCATACCCTTATTCCGACAATCGTCCTGGGCGGGTACATGGTCCAGTGATTGCTGATACCTTTTTTAGCCAGATTTATTTCTTGTCGTTCCCTGAGCGTTCGCTCTTTCTATTGGACTCTCAAAACCAGGCTAACTATTACTTCAGCGTTCTGCTGAACTTACAATGGCAATATCAACCACTAGCACCATTGGCGGAGGGTAAGGCAACAGCCTTCGCTGTTAGCCCCAACCGGACAGCTTTCCTAGCTATAGGCAGTTATGTTTATTATGCTGCCATGCCTTGAGTGATCCGTACGGGCTGTTGAATTCCAGCGATAACGTACAAAGCATTGAAGCGCATCAAGCCGGTCTTTTTCAAACTGTCCCATAGACCTCGCACCGACATTATTGCTTTTCTCCTGACCATTGCGGGTTTCCTTGCTGCCGCCATCGTCACCCAGCGCATCTATGAAGGAATCCCCCATATTGAAGATGAAATCGCCTATGTTTGGCAAGCCAAGGCCCTGTCTGAAGGGCATCTGACCGTTGCCTCACCAGCTCACCCACACAGTTTTTTAGTTCCTTTTGTGGTCGATTACCAGGGCGAGCGTTTTGGCAAATATCCCCCAGGCTGGGCTGCTTTGCTCGCGTTCGCCATCCTGGTCGGTGCACGGGCATGGATCAATCCACTTTTAGCGGGGTTGGGGGTCTGGCTGACTTACCAGCTGGGAAAACGCTTTTTCGATCCACTGGTTGGACTATTAGCTGCCGGATTGACCGTTACTTCGCCATTCTTTATGATTAATTCCGGCTCATTGCTTTCGCATCCCTTTGGATTGGTCTTGAGCTCATTATTTGCTTTGGGTTGGTTGGAAGCATTCTGGGAAAGAAAACCCGATGAACCAGGTGAACTTCCCATTGATTCCAGGAAGCGTTGGATGTTCATAGTGCTCTCGGCGCTGTCGCTCGGAGTGCTGATCCTCACCCGCCCAATGACTGCCCTGGCAGTGGCCATTCCATTTGCCATCCATGGTTTATATCTCCTGCTACGCGGTTCTGCAAGGAGCCGTTTACAGTTACTTGTCTTCTGCCTGGTTGCCATTTTATTTATCGGTTTATATCTATTATGGCAGTATTCGCTGACCGGTGATGCATTCCTCAATCCATATACCCTTTGGTGGCCATACGACAAGGTTGGCTTTGGTCCTGGGTTTGGCAATACTTCCACCGGGCACACATTAGACCTGGCATGGCTCAATACACGCCTCAGCCTGGATTCTGGCAGCTCCGACTTGTTTGGATGGGGCAGATTTTCCTGGATATTTCTGCCATTTGGATTATGGGCTACCCGGCGCAATCCAAAAGGCTTGCTGATCGGGAGCGTTTTCGTCAGCCTCGTTCTAGTATACATGACGTACTGGATTGGATCTACCCTGTTTGGACCCAGGTATTATTATGAAGGTTTATACAGCCTGACGTTGATTACAGCCGCAGGCATCACCTGGCTGGCGGGTTGGTCAGGCAATCTGGGCCACAGGTTTGTCCGCTACTCAGGTTGGCGAAGGCTAAGGCCTTTACTGGTTACTTTGATCCTGGGGGTGTTGGTTGGAATCAACCTGATACTTTATCTGCCCATCAGGCTTGATGGGATGTTCGGTCTTTACTCTATTGAACGCGCCGATCAGGCACCGTTCCTGACCTCATCCACACGACCTCTTACCCCAGCATTAGTCATAGTGCACATCGCCCGGTGGATGGAATATGGTGCCTTGCTTGATCTTGAGGACCCCAAACTCACTACTCCGTTTATCTTTGCTTGGAGCTCTGACCCTGTTACCGATGCCTCGTTAGCCGGAGACTTCCCTGGTCGCACGGTATACCATTACTATCCTGGAGGGCCATTCCAGCTCTACCGTGAACCTTTGCCCGTCCCGGAATAAATTATGGATAGGGAGTAGTGCCAGGTTGGGGCGTGCTTGTATCAGCTGGGACAAACGGCGTGGAGGTTGGTTCTCCGCTCGGTGTGCCAGGTGTGGGCGAAATTTCTCCACCCGGAGTTGCAGTGGGCCCCACACCTTGAGCACACATATCAGCAGCATATACCGCGGTTGGCTCAACTCCTGGGTTAGCCAGTAATGTCATATAGGTATCGTATTGCGCCTGGGCATCGCACCATTCACTGCGTAACGCGAACCAATCACCATATCCGAGCAAGGCATCCAGATAGCGGTTGGAGGCTGTCCAGCCCGATATGTCACTCAGGTTAGGCGCTGCATCGGCTAATTGCGAAAAATAATAGACTGCTTGCCCCCAATCCACATCCCAAAAGCTGGCGCCGCGAATATATAATTCAGCCCATTCACGCCAGTTAAGCGCTTCTGCATCCAACGGACCAAAACGCTCTGCCAGAGTTAGGTCGTAGTTGCCACCTTCCAGATCATGCTGCTGGGCGATTTTATCGATGCCCCGGTTGCGCAGGGCAACGAATAGCATGTCGTCCACCTTCACTGGCATAAAATCAGGATAATTCTTTCTCAGCAATAACAAGGTGTCAATGGTACTGGTCCAATCACGCGCTACGAGAAGTTGCTGTGCCTGTGCAAACAGCTCATCCCGTGTGCGATAATCAGGCGTCGGGGTCAGGGTGGGGGTAGGAGCAAGGGTTGGGGTGGCTGTAATGCGCAGCTGTGTCAGGACGTTAGCGAGCTGGTCAGCCACATTGGGGTAATTCGGGTCGATCTGGATGATGTATTCCAACCGTTGACGGGCGCGATCATAATTACCATTCGCAATATCTTGCTGCGCCAGGATGTATTGATTCGCTGTCTCGCCAGCTACCTGGGTCGATAGATTACGAGTACGCTGATCAATGGCAGAGTTATACCCTGCATATACACTGCCACCAGCAATTAGCGCCAGGAGCAATACTCCCACAATTGCCCACAATATCCACCTGCGTTTTCCCTTGGAGGGTTCCTCAGGCTGATCAGGGATAGCGGGTGGCATATTCAATCCTTCATCGTTAACCTCTGAAGGTTGGGTTTCGTCAATCGAGCGGTCTTCTGGATCAGGAGGTTCTGTAGGACTTTCATCAGGTTTATCTGAACTCAGCTCAATACGATCTTCCCCAGGCGAGATTTTATTTTCCGAGGTTACACTCTCTACGTTTTTTTGCTCGCTAGGAGATAGAGGTGCAGTCTGAGACTCTTCAATGTGAGACCTGGGTGGCACACTTGAGCTCACCGAAGTCGGACGAGTTTCGTCTAAATTGGGAGATTCCATTCCGCCTATTATACCTCAGGGCATTTTACGCCCTGGATTGGTCGATGGTAGCTGCGAAAGGTTCGATTCTGACTGCCTTTCATGCAGAAGGTCCCAGTAGCTCGGCTAATTTACCCACTTGGGAGGCATGCACCAGGGCGATGACCTCATCAACCGGGGCAAGTTCAGTATTCCCATTCGGGACAATCAACTGTCCTTTACGGATGATCGCGACAAAAACGCATTGTGGTGGCAGATCGATTTCACGCAATGCTTTCCCAACCACTATGGCTCTAGGGTGCACCTTCTCTTCGACGATTGAAAACTCACCGCGGCGCAATTTGAGCAGGGTCATCATATCTCCGAGGGACATTTCTTCGGCGATCAGCTTGGCCAGGATATCTGATTGGCAAAGCGAGACATCCACACCCATGTCGGGTGTGAACAACCAGGTATTCTTGGGGTTGTTTACCCGCGCAATGACCCTCGGTACTCCAAACTCAAACCGCGCCAGGGTAGTTACCACCAGGTTATCCTCATCCTCACCGGTAACCGCCGCCAACACTTGAGCTTTTGCAATCCCAGCTTGCTCTAGCACACTTGGAGAACTGCCATCACCGGCTAGGATAACCTCATTAGACAATTCCTCTCGGAGCCGTTCCAATACCGCGGGGCGATCCTCGATCAGCTTGACCTGATGCCCTCCGCTGATCAGTTGGGAAGCAAGCTGTGAACCTGTCTTTCCACCACCTACAATGATGACAAACATCTTAGCCTCCTTCCGAGATTCCTAACAGGGTTTTAAAACGTACCAATGCCGAAGCCAGGATTAATACATGGAGAGTGTCACCTTCCTTGAATTGACTCCCCAGACTGGGAATGAACGCCGCTCCCTGGCGCGTGATGGCAACAGTAGCAATCTCGCTTGGCACTGTCAGATCTTTCACCATCCGTCCCACCAGATGAGGTGGCACTTCAATATTGACTAGGCTTACTTCGCCACTGCCGAAACTGACCACCGGGTCAAGCTCAGCCGAGGTGAGCAGCTCGCGCAGGCGTTCAGCTCCCCAGGTAGTCGAGGAGATGGTCAACATTCCCAGCCGGCGATAAATCTCCGCCCGCTGAGGATCGAACAATCGGGTAACCACACGCGGCACATGGAAAATGTTGTGGGCGATCCGCGCGGCCACGATATTGGCATTATCCGATGAGCTAGCGGCAGCGAATGCATCAGCTTGCTCGATCCCTGCCTGGATCAATACGTCCCGGTCAAACCCTACACCGGTGATCCTTTTTCCTTTGAAATTAGGTCCTAGCCGGGCCAGGGCACTAGCCTCATAATCGATCACCACCACCTGATGACCTTCGTCGACCAGCAAACGGGCTAGTTGCTCCCCCACACGACCACATCCCATTACGATTACTTTCATATTTCCTCCTTGCTCACTGAACTATTGATCACTTGTTGCATAAACCGCTCACGCCAACGGACAAGCCACTTACGGATCCAATCCAAGCTGTATAGGAGCAGTGGAAACACAATCAGCCCGATCCACAACACAGGAGGAAGGGCAGTATGACCAAATAAATTAGCCATTGGCGGTACATAGATCAAAACCAGCAGGATCACCAGCTCAATTGCGATCCCTCGCAGAAGGGCAGGGTTGGTCAGCCATCCCAAAAAGCGTCCCCGGTTACGCTCGGTACGACAGGCAAAGGCATTGCCAACCTGTGCCATGACCACTCCCGCGTAGTAAACCGTGATTGACAGAGTCTGTTGGCTCGAGTGGGGTATGTTGGCGAAAATTATGGCATGTATAGATTGGAAGACTGGCAGATCAACCCAAACATTGATAAAGTAAAAGGCCAAAAAGCATAATCCTGCTTCGATCAGACCCAACCATAGAAATGAACGCCTGAGTAGTCGGCCGTCCACCAGTGGCTGTGTCTTGCGCCGTGGTGGCCGCTGCATGACATCCGGCTCAGGGATTTCACTCCCTAACGCTAAAGCCGGGAACAGGTCCGTCCCCAGGTCTATTGCCAGGATTTGTTTGACACCCAAAGCCAACGGCATTACCAGTGGCGTAAGCAGGGCAGTCAGGATGAATGGCAAAATCTCAGGCACATTGCTCGAAAAAATATACGTGGTGAACTTGCGCAGGTTGTCGTACACTGTTCTCCCCTCTTCAATCGCACGTGCGATGGTGGAGAAGTTATCGTTGGTAAGGATGACGTCTGCGGCCTCCTTGGCAACATCAGTGCCAACCAGACCCATTGCCACACCCACATCGGCCTTGCGCAGTGCAGGAGCATCATTGACCCCATCCCCCGTCACTGCCACAACCTCATCTTGTGCCTGAAACGCAGCTACCAACCGTAATTTATGCTCCGGTGCCATCCGGGCGAAGATCACCTCTTTTTCGAGCATTCCCTGCAGTTCAAAATCGTTGAGTTGTTCCAGCTCTGCACCGGTGAGAATCAAGGGGTTTGAAGTCGTGAGCATGCCAATCCGGCGTGCCAGTGACTCAGCTGTCAACCCATAATCACCGGTTATCATGACCATACGCACACCTGCCTGATGACAGGCTTTCACCGCCTCCATGACCTCCGGTCGAGGTGGATCCATCATGGCGGTTAATCCCAGAAATACCAGGTTCGTCTCAACCTGATCAACTGAATAACTTCCCACGCGTTGAGGCAACGCCTGATAGGCCAGTGCTAAAACCCGCAGCGCATTGCGAGCATAGTCATCGTTGGCAGATAAGATCCTGCCTCGCCAATTATCATCCAAGGGGATAACCTCACCATGCATGCGGATATATGTACACAGCTGTAGTACTTCGCGGGGTGCACCCTTGACAAATGCGATTTGCTGCCGCGCAGAGACATCCGGAAAGGAATCGTCCTGACGGCTGACTTGATGAATGGTGCTCATCCGTTTGCGCCGAGCGTCGAACGGGATTTCATGGATGCGGGGCAATCCCTTGTTGAGCGCTCCCTCCTCTAAGCCTCCCTTTGAGGCCACCACCCGCAGGGCAGCTTCAGTCTGATCGCCTAACACTGTCCATTGAGGGTGGTCGGTCGTAGGCGGGTTGAGACGAGAATTGTTGCATAGCATGGCGGCAGTGAGCAAGGCATGTAAATCTCTCTCTGCAGTTTCACTACCCGGATTCGGTAAGAATTCCCCCTCGGGCGTATATCCTATCCCGGAAACGACCAGAGGCCTTCCACCAACCCACACCTGGCGGACCGTCATCTGGTTCTGTGTGAGAGTGCCACTCTTATCCGTGCAGATCACGGAGACGTGCTCCAAAGTCTCTAGAATTGCTAACTTTTTGACCAATACGCCTTTCTGAGCCAATCGTTGGACAGAATCTGCCAAAGACAGGGTAACAGTGGCGGGTAGCCCTTCTGGAATTGCCGCCACTATGATCCCCAGGGCCAATAGGAAGGCTTCGTTAGTACCCAGATTTACATCCACGATACCCACAGTGAAGACGATCACCCCCAAACCCAACGCTATCAGGGAGATTATGCGTGTCAGCCGCGACATCTCGTGTTGTAAGCGACTGGGCTCCTCACGCACTGCCTGGGTTAAGCGGGCAATACGCCCGAATTGGGTCAACATCCCGGTGGCAAATACGATCGCCTTGCCCGTTCCTGAGACTACCGATGTGCCAGCAAACACCAGGTTTGGTCGCTCCACCTCGCTGATGCCATCGCGCAGGGAGGCGTCCGCTGTTTTGCGTACGGGCACGGCTTCACCAGTGAGCACCGCGTTGTTAGCCCTCAGTCCATATTCCTCTACTACCCGGGCATCAGCCGGGATATTATCCCCTTCTGCCAGGACGAGCAGGTCACCCGCCACCAGTTCGCTGGCAGCCACTTTGACTTCGCCACCATCGCGGATCACCCTGGCATAACTTGGAAGCAAGTGCTGCAGTGCTGCCGTAGCCTGCTCGGCCCGGTATTCCCGCCAGTAGGAGAATGCTGCATTCACCAACACCACGATCCAGATGACGATCCCAAGGGTAGGCTCCCGCAGCCACAAGGCAATTCCCCCTGCCACCCACAGCAAGAGTGCCATAGGGTGAGCGGTGAAAGTCAGGAATTTTCGCCAGGCAGGCTCGCGTGGAGGCTCGGTAAGTTGGTTGCTGCCATAAAGCTCGCGGCGTGCTTCCACCTCACCCGCCGTCAGACCATTCGAGGAAGTCTCAAGCGAATCAAATACATCGGAAACTGGCAGGGTGTAAATCGGATCCGTAACCATAAAAATTCGCTATGCTTTCGAAAAGCATAGCGATTGTATCATAACGGGTAAATATGCTAGTTTTTCTTACTCAGGGTAAGTGACTTTCATGCGCTGGAGCGGTTTCCTTGGGCTTGCCACCTAAACGAGGTGGCTCTTTCTTTTCAAGATACTGAGCTAAAAAAGATGGTGCTTCAGGGTGGTCCGTATGCAGGGCATGGTCATAGTCACCTGCCGGGATGGGTGGATCGAATCGTACAGGCCGGTGTACTCCGAGCAGTTCAAAGAAATGGGTGATGGCCATAAGTACGGTATAACGATATTCCTGCATCTTCAAGGACTGCCATTCTACGATGGAAGCCATAGAGCCCTGCACGCGAGCTTTCTCGCGCACGATACGATGGATTTGCTTCGGCGTACGGACGCCGATCGGCGAAATCAGCAGAGCATTGGCCGCCAGTATCAATAGACTAAATGAGATTAACACCACCCAACCACCTTCCTGCCACTTTCCTATGATTTGTCCAAGGAAGACGATCCCCGAAAGAACGGCTGCAAATCCAGCTCCCAGGCTGCCCCATTTGCGAACGCGTCCGGTAAAATTCTGGAGTATGTGCTTACGGATCGAAAAGCCCATTACCATGATTGGCATGAACACACCTACACCGTAATATGGAATTGCGGCCGAGGTATTACCTTTGACGATGAACATGATGATCATCGTTAATATGTAGCTGATGGTCACTGAACGGGTAAAGGTACCCCGCGGGTCACGATAAACTATAATCTCAGGTATTTCACCAATGGAGACATCGCGCCATTCCGTGGCTTGTAAATCTTGAAAAGCCGTCATGGAGGCTGCCGTTAATAACAATACTGCCAGGATCTGGTATGCCCAGAACAAGATTTCACCACCGGGGATTTGTGAAAAACCAATAAAAGCCAGATTGCCAACCAGGGTTCTCCCAAACGTTCCATCAAATACGTCGAAGCGGATGGAAAACGCTGACAATAGTAATGTGGTTATCCCGCCATAGAACAGGAAAGAAGTCTGAACGATCCGTCCGATGCCCGACTTTCCACTATAGAATTCCCAAAGCTTCTTCCAACGCGGCAGACGCTTCTTGCCCCAGACGATAATCCCGGCATCCTCGTTTTTGACAAACTGGATGCCGTTCGACATGGCTTCCAGACCCGTAAGAGCAACCAACCCCTTCATGGATGCAGTGAGAAAGTGATAAAGTGCCCGGCCAATTGTCACTGGTTGCGGTGACGCTGAGAGTGGTACTGCTGGCACACCACCAAAATGAGCCATAAATAAACCACCTGCCATAGTAATGGTCAGCAGGATAAAGATACCTAATAATGTGAAGACTATCCTTCCGGACTCTCCCCTTCCTCGGATTGTCAGGAACCAATTAACAGTCACCAAAGCTGCACCGATGAGGAAATGCCAAATCCAGGGTATCCCCGTTGCACCGCGAAGAGATAGCGCCTGGTCGACGCCAGACAGGGTGGAAACGACAATGGTGAAAATATAATCCTGGATAAGCACGACCGCCACTACCAGGCTGATGCCAGCTGATAAATAGCGCATTGAGGCAGTATAAGATCCACCCCCTTCATTGAAAATCCCCAGCGAGTACATATATAGAAAACCAAAAACTGCATTAGCTAAGGCAATGACTGCTACCGCAATAAATCCCCATTCCTGCAGACCATACGGATGAAGTGCACTCATCATCTCACCAGTGGCATAATAAAACGAGGTAAAGTAATCCACCCCGAACAACGCAATTGCTGCCAGGAGGCCAATCTGACCTGCACCGTGCACGTGTGCATCTTCAGCGTGTTCGCGCGGCGCAACCCGGTAGACAAGATAAACGATAACAATTAAAAGCCCGATTGAAAACAACATACTACTACCTCAAAAATATTTTCTCCAATTGCCCCAACTCAGCCAGCAGGTGTCTGCGAGTTGACTGGCTCAAGCGCGTATCTTGAGCGAGCTTCGCTCCCTGTGCCCTGACTGCCAATACTACGAACGCGGGTATAAACATCACTCTTCCCTTTGGAATAACATCGAACCGATTAGTTTCTATGACTAGCGTCTGATCATTGAAATAGGGAAGGTCAAGGCTCAATCCTCGGTCCAGACTGTGGGAGGCTGCACGGCGTTTTACGGTCTGGATAATCTCATTAACTTCGCAGGATGCCAGTGCTCGCCCCTGGTTCACCAGCTGCCCTAATATCCCATAACGTTTGAGCTGGTATTCCTCGTCCGCCACGATATAAGGCGCTAACCCGACTGCAGCATGCAGAACCGACAGGTAACGCTGCATAGAAGCAATATCTGCTTCAGCTTCATTCAAATTGCCAACCAATAAATGGCCATCTTCATCAAATGCCACCCATTGTGGTAGGTAGAATTTACGGGCAGCTTCCACGAAGGGAACCGGTACCTCCCCTCGTCCAGGTTCTCTTTGCCCATTTTCGGCATAGTTGGAATCGGCTTCTGTTGCTATCGGTGCCCTGGCCCATGCATTACTGTGGACGGGAATACTTGGTATATCTTCGCCTTCCAAGGCTTCATAAGTAACCCTTTTACCCGATGGCAGCATGTTGTGCACCATGTGGATCACAAGGGTGTGGCGCATCAGAATACCTGCAATAGAAACTGCCTGGGTTGTGGAATGCTCCAGCTCCAACAAAGGTAATCGCAGAGCAGTTTGCAAATCGGCACGCCTCAGGTTGCCAATGAACCCTCCAAGCTGTTGCCTGCGTTCCTCCACTATTAATTGCATTATCTTGATTTCCATGTCTTGGGTTTGGACGGTCACTCTATCGGGCAGATTGAATTGCGCTTGATGTAATCCCTGTACGATCGCCTCAGCTAAGGAAGCGGCTTGTGTCCCCAAGAATTGCTGTACCATTATGGGCTGCATCTGAAAAAGGCTCTGATAAGCCTGATATTCATGTCGCAGAAAGCTTGTCGTATCGTCGATGATTCTCGGAGAGGATAGTTTTAATAATGCTGACTGTTCTATCATAGATTGCTCCTGGCAATTGAGTCGGATTCCTCATTTACCGTATTTTCATTGTAACGAGCCAAAATAAAATGGAGACAAAAGATTGGGGCAAAAGTGTTAAAAAATAATAAAGACCTTCTTGAATTACGAAGGTCTTTACTGTGAACAGTTCAATAATCTATGTTTTCGGGGTGTCTTCTTCCCCTGGTGCAGTTTCCTTGGGTTTACCCCCCAGACGAGGCTCTTTTTTGTTATCCTCCAGATACTGTTCTAACAGGGATGGAATATCCTCTTCTTCTGAATTCACTGATTCATCATAATCACCTGCTGGGATAGGTGGCTCGAAACGGGCTGGCCTGCGCACCCCGAACAATTCCGCAAAGCGTGCAATCCCGATGAGCAAGCGATAACGATACTCTTGAGTGCGTAAAGATTGCCATTCCACAATATTTCCCATCGGTCCTTGGACACGCGATTTTTCTCGAATAATCCGATGGATTTGCTGTGGCTCCCGGTAGCCAGCTGGGGAGAGTAAAATTGCATGCGCAATCAAGATCAAGACGCTGAGGGAAATCAACACCACCCAACCGCCCTCAGTCCATTTGCCGGCAATCTGACCAACAAAAACTAAACCTGCCAGAACAGCAGCAAAGCCTGCGCCAAGGCTGCCCCAAGTGCGGGCGCGTCCCTTGAAGTTTTTTAGGATGTGCTGGCGAATTGCCAACCCCATTGCCATTATGGGAAGGAAGACGCCTACCCCATAATAGGGGACGGCTAAACTAACCCTGCCACGCACCAGGAATTGGATCAAAATCGCTGCCAGAGCCGCCGCAGTGACCGGGCGGGTAAAAGTCCCTTTGGGGTTGCGATAAACCACGATCTCGGGTATCTCCCCAATCGCTACATTTCTCCAAGCCATGGCCTGCAAATCTTGATATGCCGTCATTGAGGCAGACGCCAATAAAACTACCGCCAGGATTTGGTACGCCCAAAACAATATTTCCCCACCTGGAAGCTGTCCAAATCCGATAAATGACAGGTTTCCAACAATGCTTCGTCCATTCGTGCCATCAAATACATTGAAACGTATGGAAAAATAGGTCAATAAAAACGTGGTCAAACCGCCGTAAAATAAGAAGGATGTTTGCACAAAACGCCCGATGCCCGACTTGCCGCTATAAAAATTCCACAATTTATTCAACTTCGTCAGGTGTTTC
>Ga0153915_10001966_pt1 | contig 18933 bp, 16 predicted proteins | sample Opewatmetagenome_2_FD_107003 | JGI IMG/M metagenome (GOLD analysis project Ga0153915, IMG submission 107003) | Freshwater wetland microbial communities from Ohio, USA - Open water 3 Core 3 Depth 3 metaG | ecosystem: Environmental > Aquatic > Freshwater > Wetlands | place: USA: Ohio, Lake Erie...
AGCCTCCATCACCCCCGAGAGGCCCCCGCAAACGACGGCCGCGCTGCGCTTTGCGATCTCGGAACCGACCTCCTCAGCCAGCGCGATAAGGTCGGGCTCCGCCCTCGTGGAGCCTATGACTCCGATGATCTTGATTGCCATGGGCTCAGTCAACTACCTCGTCCCTAATAAAAACCAATCCAAACCCTGTTTGCTGAGGGGCCTTCCAACAATATGTTTATTAACCTACCCGGGAGATATGAGCCAGCAATACCGGAGGCTCCCCGATGGCAGACATCAGACAGAGAGTCGAAGAAGACAAGGGAATTCTGAAGAAGATACAGAGCTTCATTCCTGGTTTCAGAGGGTACCGGAGAAGGGAAGATATCAGGGATGCAGACAAGATGCTCCGCATGCAGCTCGCCGAGAAGCTGGGCAAGCAGAGGACCGGGCTGGAGGAATGCAGAGGACTACTGGTCCAGAGCGGAGGATTCAAGGAAATGGACCTGATCGGAGGACTCATCAGCAACTTCAAGCGAGTTGAGGGCCTCGTCGCACACGCGGAGATGGGCTACTCCGGTCTCGTCGCCGACATCAACATCAAGGAGGACGAGCTCGACAGGCTCTATGAGTTCGATGCGGCCATGCTGGACCACATAGTTGCAATTTCTGCGAGCGTTGACTCGCTCAAGGGCTCGCTGATGGCCGCAGACACGGCCACCAGTCACAAGGATATGATGAACATCAAGGCCAGGATAGCTGACTTCGAGAACCAGTTCGACAGAAGGATGAGAGTCATCGAAGGGACGGAGGTGTGATAGATGAGTCTGATAGGCGCGGAAACATTCAAGTGGGAAGACATCGACAAGCGCCAGAACATCATGTTCCGGATTCCGAGGAACATAAAGTTCAACGACAACATAGTAGTCAGGGAGGACGAGATCGCCGTCTTCTTCAGAGACGGCAAGGCCCTCGCCTACATCGATCGGCCGGACAGGTACGCGCTGACATCTCTGAACGCGCCCATCGTCGGCGCGATTGTCAAGTTCCTGTCGGGCGTGCAGCAGCAGGCGGAGCTCATCTACCTGCAGAAGCGCGTGTTCGACGGGAAGTTCGGAAGCAAGCAGCCGTACCAGTTCAGGGACAAGGAGTTCGGCATGGTGAACCTGAGGGTGTTTGGCGAGTTCAGGTACAAGGTCTCCGCGCCCGAGAACTTCGTCAACCAGTTCGTCGGGACGTTCAACTTCGCCAGCAGCGCGGAGGTCGAGGAGCGCCTGAAGGAACAGATGGTCATACTGATCTATGACTCGCTCGGGGACATGAAAGAGCAGGGTCTGGGCGTGGCCGACCTCGCCGCCAACCTGACGAACATCGAGCAGGTCGTGATTCAGCGCTCGAAGGATCACTTTGACCTGTACGGCGTCACGATCGAGAAGGTATCAGGACTGTACGTTTCGCTGCCGGAAGAGGTACAGAAGGCAGTCGACACGAGGTCCTCGATGACCATACTGGGCGCGAACTACATGCAGTACCAGACCGGGCAGGCGATGCGCGAGGCAGCGACGAACCCGTCCGGCGGCGCGGCAGGAGTCGGCGTGGGCGTCGGAGCAGGGATCGGCATGGGCTATCAGATGATGGGCCAGATGGCGCCGCCACAGCAGGCGCCTCAGGCCCAGGTCCAGGCCGCGGCCGTTCCTCAGATCGCATGTCCAAAGTGCGGCACGCTCAACCCCCAGACGGGCAAGTTCTGCCAGTCGTGCGGGGCGAAGCTCGCGCCGGCGATGGTTCCCTGCCCGAAGTGCAAGGCGCAGGTGGCTGAGGGCACCAAGTTCTGCCCGGAGTGCGGGAGCCCGATGGTGCTGCCGACCAAGAAGTGCAAGAACTGCGGCGCGGAATCTCCGGAGACGACCAAATTCTGCCCGTCCTGTGGAAAACCCCTATAACGGGACCGGCTCACGAGGAACAAACCCCTTACGAGGAGTTGAGATAGCGTGGCAACTGTAAAGTGTCCGAAGTGCGCAGCCCCAGTGCCGTTCGATACTGGGGTCAAGTTCGTGAAGTGCCCGTACTGCAGCTCGCAGATCTACATCGACAGAACTGGTGCGGGATTCTACTACGCCCTCCCGTACATGGTGCCCGAGAACGACGCCGTGGGGATGTTCCGACGGTGGGCTGCCGGGTCGACCAGAGCCAAGGACCTGGACAAGCTGGCGCAGCTGGCAGGGATGAAGAAGCAGTACTTCCCGGTCTACATGTTCAAGCGGGACGTGAACGGGGTCGAGCAGGTGATGATAGAGACGGCGGGCTCGACCACTCTGCCCGGCCTGCACAGCCTCAAGGTGCCCGCCGGCGACTTGAAGGTGTTCGACGCGTCGTTCGACGTCCAGGGCGCGGAGCTGGTGAAGCCGGATATCGAGATGATGTCGTACCTGAACACCCTTCCGGGGAAGCCGAAGGAGCAGGCGCTCGTGTACTTCCCGATCTGGAAGCTGGACTACGTGTTCAACCAGAAAAGGTATGAGGTCGTCGTAGACGGCTCCTCAGGGGAGGTCTTCGCAGGGGAGTTCCCGATGAGGAGCTCTAGCGCCTATGTCGCAGTCGCGATCGTCGGGTTCTTCGCGATCATGGCCGAAGGGCTCTTGGCCACATCGTCCCTCTTGATTGCGGCAGGGGCGATAACCGCGACGGTCGTGGCGCTGTTTGCCGCAGCCCTGTTCGTCGCGAGGAGGATGTAAGCATGCCTGACATATCCGTTGGACTGAACTGCCCAACCTGCGGCGGTGCGATCTCCGTGCCAGAGGGCGAGAACGTCGTCTCGTGCCAGTACTGTGGCTCAGCGCTGTTCGTTGAGGGGGACCAGGGGGTCAGCACGATCGCCTTCAAGAACAAGATGCAGAAGGACGCAGCGGTCGTTTCGACCCAGAGATGGTGGACCAAGGGGTGGAAGGCGAGGGACCTGAAGAAGACCGGGAAGATCACGGAGGCGTACCCGATCTACCTGCCGTTCTGGAAGACGACCACGCGCGTCGCAGGATGGATATGCGGCTACGAGGAGCGGAGGCGGACGGACCAGAAGGGCAACGTGACGGTCGAGAGGATCCCCAAGGAGGTCATGGTCCTCCAGGACTACACCTTCTCAGAGGTGGCATGCGACCCCGGAGACCTGGGGATAAGAACCATGAGGAACCTTCAGGGCGAGACGAGCTTCGCGGACTTCGAGATGATTCCGACCTTTGAGGCGACCACGAGCAAGGACAACGCGGTCGAGCACGCGAAGGGCGACGCGGTCGCGAAGGCAAAGGCGAGCGCCCGGGTTCCACACGTGACCTTCGAGAAGCTGCATGTGTTCCCGAAGGCGCTGACCATGATCTACTACCCCGTCTGGGTGGTCAGGTACAACTACAAGGAAAGGATGTACATGGACACGGTCGACGGCGTCACTGGACAGGTGCTGTCCGGACGCGCACCCGGGGATCCGCTCTTCCAGAGCATGGCCATCACTGGTGGCGCGGTCGCAGGCGGCATCGTCGCCGCTGGGGGCATCATCTATGGAGGTGCCGCGTACGCTGACGACTATCGGATCTCCCTGGTCGCAATCGGCGTCGGACTTGTGATCATGTTCCTCGCGTACAGGTTCTTCAGGCACGGCTCCGAAAGGGTCGAGGGCGAGTTCAAGGAGAAGAAGGCGAGCCTCGGAGAGGGCCTGAAGCAACTTCAGCAGGCCGCCAAGTCCCTGGAGGGATTGAGATGAGGGTAGTCCAGGTCAAGTGTCCGCAGTGCAACAGCGCGATCACGATGAAGCAGAAGGACACCCTGTTCTACTGCCAGCAGTGCAACACGATACACATCCGGGAGGGCGGCATCGAGAAGCTCGACTACGAGATCGCCGATTTCAACCCGAGCATCCAGGGGGACAGGTGGTACGTGCCCTTCTGGAGGGTCTACGCCTCGTTCGTGGTACACTCGAAGCGCGTCGAGGGCGGCACCGCCTTCAAGCTCTTCTCATGGTTGAAGGGCACCAGCGACAGCGGCAACATGTTCATCTACATACCCGCCGCCGAGCTCGACATGGGCAACTTCAGGAGGCTCTCAACGATGCTCACCGCCAACCCTCCAAGGTACGCGACCAGGCTCAATTTCGGAAACGTGAACCGGGTCTCGGCTTCGCTGTCGAGGAAGGAGGCCGCCGAGCTGGCCGACTTCGTCGTGGTAACGATGGAGGCCGAGCAGCCCGGAGTCCTGCAGAACCTGAACTACACGTTGACAGTGAATGACACGAAGCTCGTCTATCTACCGTTCATAAAGACTACAGCGGGGCTGCAGCCTGCGCTGTGACCTCAAACCCCAGAAACTCATTTCCCCTTTCTCGATTTCCTCTGCTTGAGGAAGTCCTCCACGATCTTCCCATGGTCGAACGCCAGCTTCGGCAGATCATCGAGCGGCACCCACTCGGCGGATCCGGCATCGTCCCCTCCCTTCAGGGTGCCGCTGACAGGTCTGAGATGGAAGACCGCGGACACGACATGTCCTCTTGGATCCCTCCTCGGGTCGGAATACACTCCGACAAGGTCCAGTATCTCCGTCCTCAGCCCAGTCTCCTCCTCGACCTCTCTGACGGCGCAGGCCTCGAAGGTCTCACCGTAGTTCATGAAGCCGCCCGGGAGCGCGTGCATTCCTTTGAACGGCTCGTTCTTCCGCCTCACCAGCGCGAGATCGTTCCCCCTCACGACTATTCCGTCTGCGGCCACCGAGGGCTTCTTCCATCTTGTCTCAACGTGGCTCCTGAGTGACTCCACCTTGGCCTCGTATTCCCTCAGGATCTCCTCGCCGAAGGTCGTGAGAGTCGTGACGCCTCCAGCCTTCCCTCCTCTCGTGGACTTCACCACCTCGCCGCCCGCGTTCTGAGAAATCCTGTGAAGTATCCCCCAGGCGTGCCTATACGACATCCCCATCTGCTTCGCGGCCTCGGCGAGAGAGCTCGTCTCCCTGACCTTCTTCAGCAGCTCAGCTCTCCCCTCGCTAATGATGAACCTGCCATCACGCTCGAGCCAGATCCGGAGTTTCAGTTCGTACATCTGATAGGTCCGCTTGAGTAATCCCTCTGTCAGGAAATACTTTTCTCACAGGCCGACTCCGAAGCCCCCTCAGTCTCTTCTCGGCATCGGAATCTTGATGCCGTGCTTCCTCGCAGCGGCGACCGCAGACGGGTATCCAGCATCAGCGTGCCTGATGATGCCCATTCCCGGATCGGCGGTGAGGACCTTCTCAATCCTTCTGTCGGCCTCTTGCGTGCCGTCTGCGATCACCAGAAGACCGGCGTGGGTTGAGTATCCGATTCCTACGCCACCGCCATTGTGGACGGCTATCAGATCGGCCCCAGCCGCAGTGTTTATGAGCGCGTTGAGCAGCGGCCAGTCGGCGACCGCGTCGCTTCCGTCAAGCATCCCCTCAGTCTCTCTGTTGGGGGAGGCCACCGAGCCGCAGTCGAGATGGTCCCTGGTCATCACGATGGGCCCGGCGAGCTCTCCGGTCCTCACCATCCTGTTGATTATCAGACCGAATCTCGCCCTCTCCCCGTATGCCAGCCAGCAGACCCTTGCCGGCAGTCCCTCGAAGGGCACCTTCTCCTCCGCGAGCTTGATCCACGAGACCAGGTGCTTGTCTTCCTTGAACTCCCGCATGACGACCTTGTCCGTCTTCAGGATGTCATCCGGATCGCCTGAAGTCGCCACCCATCTGAAGGGCCCTCTCCCCTCGCAGAACATCGGCCGGATATACAGGGGCACGAAGCCCTTGAATCCGAATGCGTCTCTGACCCCGGCATTGAGCGCCTGCCCCCTGATGTTGTTCCCGTAGTCGAAGACCACCGCCCCCTTCCTCTGCAGTGCCAGCATAGCCTTCACGTGTATGGCGATGCTCTCTAGGGCTCTTCTCCGATACCCCTGGGGGTCCGTCTTCCTCAGCCTTGCGGCGGCATCGACCGTGAGCCCTTTGGGGATGTAGCCGTTCAACTCATCATGGGCCGAGGTCTGGTCGGTCACAATGTCGGGGACAAACCCTCCGCGCACGATCCGTGGATGGATCTCTGCGCAGTTGCCGACGAGACCGATCGAGAGCGGTCGCGCATCCTTCTTCGCCTCGAGCGCCAGCTTGATAGCTCTTTCAGGGTCGTCCACCTTCATGTGGCAGTAGCCGACCTTCACCCTCCTGTCGATCCGGCGCTCGTCACATTCGACCGCGATGCACACACCGCCGTTCATCGTCACCGCAAGAGGCTGGGCGCCTCCCATGCCACCCATTCCCCCGGTGAGGACGATCCTGCCCTTCAGCGTCCCCTCGAAGTTCTGCCTCGCGCAGGCGGCGAAGGTTTCGTAGGTGCCCTGGATGATCCCCTGCGTCCCGATGTAGGCCCAGCCGCCAGCTGTCATCTGTCCGTACATCATCAGTCCCTTGGCCTCGAGGTCTCGGAATACCTCCCACGTCGACCAGTGGGGGACAAGGTTCGCATTGGCGATCAGCACCCGAGGAGAATCGGTCGTCGTCCTGAACACCCCGACGGGCTTGCCGGATTGAACGAGGAGGGTCTCGTCCGCTTCCAGGGCCTTCAGGGCCTTGACGATGGCGTCGTAGCAGTCCCAGTTCCTGGCCGCTTTGCCGCTGCCGCCGTAGATTATCAACTCCTCCGGCTTCTCGGCGTTCTCCAGGTTGTTCTGGAGCATCCTAAGAATCGCCTCCTGGCGCCAACCCTTGCAGACGATATTCTTTCCACGCCGGGCTTTGACCTTCTTCGGTGGCATCGTGGAAGGCACGCTCCTCGCTGGATAAGAGGCTTTTGCCGCCCGAAAGCAGGAGAGGGTTTATCACCGGTTCCGATGATGCCCGGCCACCCATGTTCGACATCCCCACCGTCCTGTCGGCCGAAGAACTCTTGGACAAGGCCTTCAGAAAAGCCTCGCGGGTTGATTTCGAGGGAGAGACCAGGCTCGAGACAGTCAGGGAGATCAACATCGGAAAACTCAAGTCGATCCGGGACACGATTGTGGACACTCTGGGGAGATACGTCAAAGCCTTCCCGAGCATCGAACGTCAGAGCCCGTTCTACAGAGAGCTCATAGACGTTACAGTCGGGAAGGACAAGCTGAAGAAGTCTCTCGGGGCGCTCGACTGGTGCCGAGGGAGCGTAGCCAGGATCGCGAAGGAAGCGACCCGAGAGATCGCCAGGGCCACCACGATCGCGAAGATCGATAGTGTCAGGCGGTCCGCGTACGGCAGGGTATCGTCTTTCGTGAAGCAGGTGCGCAAGGAGCTTGACTTCGTCGCAAATGCGCGGAACGCGATGAGGAAGTTCCCCGCGGTGAATCCGGACAACCCGACCATCGTCGTCGCGGGTTCGCCGAACGTCGGAAAGAGCCAGCTAGTCGGAGCCATCTCGACCGCAAAGCCCAGAGTCGCCGTGTATCCCTTCACCACCCAGGAGATCTCGGTGGGAACATTCGAGCGCAAGTACCAGCGGTACCAGGTGATCGACACGCCCGGTCTCCTTGACAGACCGCTAGAAGAGAGGAACAAAATGGAGCTCAGGGCGATACTAGCGCTCAGACATCTCGCCGACGTGATAATCTTCCTATTCGACCCGACGGAGACTTGCGGATATCCGATGTCCGATCAGGAACACCTGCTCGGGGTCATCAGGTCGGAGTTCCCGGGAGTGCCCGTCATCGAGGTCGAGAACAAGGCGGACCTGCTGAGGACGAAAAGCGGACGGATGGCGATATCCGCCACGACGGGAAGAGGCGTCACGGAGCTCGTGGGGAAGGTCGCAGACCTCGTGAGGCCTCAGCAACGCTTATAGTCCGATTAGCGATTAGCGTCAGAGCATATATCCTCTTGAACCGCGGCCGGATGGGTACGTTCTCCGCGGATTCTCATCGGGGGAGTCAATGAGGACGGTCGTCTGCAGCGAGTCAATGGAGGAGTACTTCTCAGCGCTCCAGCACGAGGTCGACCTCTGTTACGAGGTCGCCCGCAAGGCGCGCTCGAGGGGCATAGACCCGGAGCTGGAGGTCGAGATCCCTCAGGCTTACGACCTTGCCGCACGAGTGGAGAAGCTCCTCTCTGAATGGGACGTCGAAGGGGTTGCCGCTCGCATCAGGGAGCTGGGGAGAGACCACAACCGGGAAGAGGTCTCCCTGCTGATCGCGAAGGAGTACGCGAAGCTCCCGGCGAAATCCAGGGAGTTTGCAATCGAGCGCGCTGTGAGGGTGGGCCTCGCAGTCCTCACAGAGGGCATCCTAGTGGCCCCGCTCGAGGGCATCACCAACGTGGCGATTGGCCGCAACCAGGACGGGACCGATTATCTCACGCTGTTCTACTCGGGGCCGATACGGTCCGCGGGTGGGACTGGCCAAGCCATGAGCGTTCTAATCGCCGACGTCGTGCGAAGGGAGCTAGGCATAGGCAGATATGTTCCGACCAATGGCGAGGCGGAGCGGTTCAAGGAGGAGATACCTCTCTACAGGTCCTGTCAGCACCTCCAGTACACCCCGACGAACGAGGAGATAGAGCTCATCGCGCGCAACGTCCCGATATGCATAGATGGCGAAGGGACGGAGGATGCGGAGATCTCGGGCTTCAGGGACCTCCCGCGGATAGCGACGAACCGAGTCCGAGGCGGAGCATGCCTCGTTATCGCGGAGGGGCTGTGTCTGAAGGCGCCCAAGGTCCAGAAGCACGTCAAGAGGCTCGGGATCGACGGCTGGGAGTTCATCGACCAGATCCTGGACCTGAAGAAGAAAGGGGTCGAGGACGGAGGGGCCGAGATAGCACCGAGCACGAAGTTTCTGAAGGACATGCTAGCAGGAAGGCCGGTCCTAGCCTACCCATCCAGAGTAGGCGGTTTCAGGCTGAGGTACGGGAGGTCCAGAGCCACAGGACTCGCAGCCTTGGCCATGAATCCCGCGACGATGACGCTCCTCGGGGAATTCGTCGCCGTCGGCACGCAGGTGAAGATAGAACGTCCGGGGAAGGCAGGCGCCATAACGCCTTGTGAGTCAATCGACGGGCCCCTGGCGCTCCTCGAGAACGGGGATCTTGTGAAGGTGGAGACTCGTGCGGAAGCCCTGGCCTTGAGGCAGCAGTTGAAGGAAGTGGTGGACGTCGGGGAGATTCTCATACCCTACGGGGAATTCGTCGAGAACAATCACCTGCTGATGCCCGCTGGATATTGCATCGAATGGCACCGCGAGGAGCTGCTCGACAAGTGCGGGTCGCTCCCCGATGATTGGGAGCATCCTACCTTCACGAGGGCACTTGATATGGCGAAGACTTACGGGGTGCCTCTCCACCCGGATCACAACTTCTTCTGGTCGGACCTAGGTGTTAACGACATCCTTGACCTTAGGAAGCGCGTGTTGCAGACGGGGCGCGTAGCTGAAAGCACACTGTTGCTGCAGAACGACCCTTTGACAAAATCGCTTCTCGAGGAGCTTGGTGTACCGCATCGAGTGGTTGGGCCGGAACTCGCAGTCGACCCTTCGCGATCACATGCGCTGTTGCTGGGCATTGGTCTCGGATCGTCCGAGGACAGGATCGTCTCGGTCGCTGAGATTCCGAAGGACGTTGAGAAATCGCTTGAGCTGGTGTCGGCTCTTGCCGGTGTGGAGATTAGGGCGAAGGCCGTCACAAGAATTGGCGCAAGGGTTGCCAGACCAGAAAAGGCTCGCGAGCGCAGGATGAAGCCCCCGCCTCACGGACTTTTCCCCGTTGGAATCAACGGGGGACCGCAGAGGATAGTCAACCAGGCGGCCGACATCGGCCAACTTCGCATTGACCTCGGTGTCAGATTGTGCAGAGTCTGCGGAACGAAGACTTTCCTTACACTGTGCCCTTGCGGGTCGCACACGGTCCCGACAGGCACCACCGAGTTCCAGGATGTTCCCGTCAAAGAGATATTCTATGGCGCGGTGGACCGTCTCAGGGAGAAGCGCAGCATGGAGGTCAAAGGTGTCCAGGGAATGATTTCCCGCAACAAGACCCCTGAGACGATCGAGAAGGGCATACTGAGAGCGAAGCACGGTGTCTTCGTGTTCAAAGACGGAACCGTGAGGATCGACGCCACAGACGTTCCGTTGACGCACTTCAAGCCGGCAGAGGTCGGGACAGACGTGGAGACTTCAAGATCCCTTGGCTACACGCACGACTATCTCGGGACGGAGCTCAACTCTCCTGACCAGCTGGTGGAGCTGAAGGTGCAGGACGTCATCATTCCTGATTCGTGCGTCGAGTACCTGATCCAGACAGCCGGATTCGTGGACGACATGCTGGAGAAGGTCTACGGAATCGCTCCTTTCTACCGCGTCTCGCGGAAAGAGGACCTCGTCGGCAAACTGGTCGTGGGCCTGGCGCCGCACACGTCGGGAGGCGTGCTTGCGCGGATCGTCGGCTTCACAAAGGCGCGTGCAGGTTACGCCCATCCGTTCTTCCACGCGGCCAAGAGAAGGAACTGTGATGGTGACGAGGACTCAATCATCCTGCTCATGGACTGCCTCTTGGACTTCTCGCGCTCGTTCCTCCCTGAGAAGCGGGGCGGGTTGATGGACGCTCCTCTTGTGCTCACGACCAAACTCGATCCGAACGAGATCGACAAGGAGGCTCACAACATCGATGTCGGGTCACGGTACCCGCTCGAGTTCTACAGGGCGACCCAGAGGTATGCCCATCCAAAGGAGATCGAGCCCGCGATGGATCTTGTCAGCGCGCGAATAGGGACAGTCCTCCAGTACGAAGGGTTCGCTTTCTCTCACCAGGTCTCGGACATAGCCGCTGGCCCGACGACATCGGCATACACATCCTTGGAGACGATGGACGACAAGCTCAGGGCGCAGATCTCGCTTGGCATCAAGATCCGCGCGGTCGACGTCGCGGATGTCGTCCACAGGATAATCACAAGGCATCTTCTGCCGGACATCCAAGGTAGCCTCAAGAGCTTCACTGGGCAGCAGCTGAGATGCTCGAAGTGCGGGACCAAGTACAGGCGCATGCCTTTGAAGGGCAAGTGCTACTGCGGCCACAGACTGACACTGACCGTCCATGAGGCCGGGGTCAGCAAATACCTCGAAAGGGCGAAGGAGATCGGGACAGAATTCAATGTCCCGCAGTACACGCTGCAAAGGATATCGCTTCTCGAGAATTCCATCAACTCGCTCTTCCAGTCAGACAAGGTGAAGAGTCCGAAGCTAGACGAATTCTGAGGCTCACTTGGAATCGAGAAGTCAGGATCCCTATCCCGGATCTACTCTTCCAGAGACGAGACCTGCTCCCTGAGCCCCTCGAACCTCTCCTCCAGAGTCTTCAGTCCCCTGATGAGGACCGTCTTCGCGGGCAACGATCCGTCGGTCTCGAATCTGAAGAGGATCTTGGTCGGATCAGGCGTGACTTTGATGACGCCTGCATCGCAGATCTCCACACACGCGTTGCACATGTTGCACTTCTCGGGATGCTTCGCAACGATCTTCCGCTCCTCCTTTGTGAGGACGCCCTTGGGGCAGACCTTCACGCAGCTCCCACCGAGATCGCATTTCCCGTGCTCGATCTCGATCTTCGCGAAGTACCTGTAGCCTGCGCCGATCGCGGCCTGCCACTTCGCGTGGTCCTTGCCCGTCCCGAGCTCCGCGGTAGCGTAGATCAGTAGCGCCTGATCATCCGCGAGTTTGACTATCGGTATGAGATCGTCCTTGATCCTGAACTTCACATCGCCGATCGGCTCGAGATCCCCCGAGTAGACCGTGCACGGTCCCTTCTTGTTCAGGGAGTACATGATCGTGCAGCTCGGACATCCCTCCCCCTTGCAGGCCTCGCACTTCGCCCTGAAGTTGAAGGTATCCAGGTCAGTTGGTATTGGGATCAGCCCGAGCCTGTGGGAGACGATCTCATCGAACAGCGGGGACACGCTCTCGAATGCGACCGCCTTCTCGTCCATGATTGGCCCGAGGTGGAATTCCACATTGTCGATCGCCATCTTCGGGACATCGGCTATTATGGTCCTGCGCAAAGCATTCGCGAATGTGGGGTTCGTGTCGGAGACCACGAACTCGGCCTTTGTCTGGGTCATGTCCCTAATGTCAATCTTCATGATCGGAACCACTCTACACCCTGCGGCCCCTTCTCCCGCCCTTCTTCTTGGTGCCGTCGTGCGGGACCGGGGTGACGTCCTCTATCCTGCCGATTCTGAGCCCCGCCCTCGCGAGGGCCCTGATCGCGGCCTGCGCGCCCGGCCCGGGAGAGGCCGACTTGTTGCCGCCTGGCGCCCGGACCTTGACATGTATGCTGTCGATGCCCTTCTCCTTGGCTATCTCTGCGACCTTCTCGGCGGCCTTCATCGCGGCGTAGGGCGACGCCTCGTCCTTCGCAGCCTTCACCACCATGCCGCCGCTGGCCTTGGTGATTGTCTCGGCTCCGGTGACGTCGGTGACCGTGATTATGATATTGTTGTAGCTTGCGAAGATGTGTGCGATGCCCCATTTGCCCATACAGGTCACTCCTTCTTCTCTTCAGGCTCTGCGGGCTCCGGCGGAGTGGCTGCCTCTATGTCCTCCTCCTTCTCCTCCTTGAGCTCGGTGGTGATGATCTTCTTGAGCTTGGGTTTCGCGACCTTGATCTCCGCGGCCTTCTCCTCGCGCTCCTTCTTGACGGCCTCCTCCTCCGCCTTTGCCTTCAGGTCCTCTGGCTTGGGCCGAACAGGGTGAAGCTCGTTCGCGATTGGGGACGAGACGTGATATGCGATGTTCTCCTCCTCCCCTCTCTTGACGAGGTACCCTGGGATCGTGACCTTCCTGCCACCGATTGACGCATGTCCGTGAACTATGAACTGCCTCGCCTGCTTAGGGGTGAACGCCAGACCCTTCCGGTAGACCATCGTCTGGAGTCTTCTCTGAAGCACGCTCTCCGTGTTGAGCAGCAGGACGTCGTTGAGCGTCGCCCCCTCCTCTGGAAGGATCGAAAGACGTGAGCATCGGGCTAGAAGCTGGTCGGTCTCGACCTTCGCCTGCGGGTCGCCCGTCCTGATGCGCGCCTGCAGCTCGCGGCTCTGCTGCCTGAGGGACCTGACGAGGGACTGCGCTCTCCAGAGCTCCTGCTTGTTCTTCAGGCCGTACTTCATCAGTAGCTCGTTCTCCTGCTTTATCCGCTCTCCCTCCCAGGGGTGGGCGGGCGTCTCGTACTTCCTTCTCGAGAATTTCGGGTCACCCATGGGCTACACTACTCCTTCTCCTTGCCCTCCGCAGGCGCTGCGCCGGGCTCGAGCTTCTTCCTGATGACACCCATGGTCATCCCGGTCCGGCCGTTGGACCTTGTCCTCTGGCCTCGGACCTTCTGGCCGGTCTCGTGCCGGACACCTTTGTAGCTCCGGATCATCCTCATCAGATTGATGTCGTCCCTCCGGTTGAGTTCGACATCGACTCCCACAAGATGCATATCGGCCCCGGTGGACCAGTCGCTCTGCCTGTTGACGATCCAGTGCGGAACCTTCTCAGAATATTCGCTGACAAGCTTCTCCAGCTCGTCGGTCTTGGTCTCGGGCAGGTCGCCGATCTTGGCGGACCTCGGTACCCCCGCCATGCGCGCGATCACCTCTGCGGTTCTTATTCCGACTCCCTTGATGCCGCTGAGCGCGATGACGATGCTCTTATTTCCGTCGAGGTCGGTGTTCACGAGCCTTACAATGTACCTAAAATTCTCATCCCGCTTCTCCACGGGCTTCTTCTCCGCAGGGGGCCCCTTCTTGCCGGCTTTCGCTGCTCCTTCCTTCTCCTTTTGGGCCCCCTTCGGCTTGGCCTCCTTCTCATCAGGCAATCGGCGACCTCCGAAATATCGAGCTGTAATCCTCCGAGCCAGTCAGTCGGCTTACTGGAGGGTATCCTCCCCCACACACTAAGGTATATAAAGCTTTTATGATGCGAGAGAGTGGCGGCTCAGCCCGAATTCTCGTCAGTCCAGTATCGAGTTTTCCTTCGTGGTCCTAAAGCCGGGCAGAACCTCCGGACATTGAGACGCCTAGTAGGAGCCGCCCACGAGGATCAGTATGATTGCGGTCGCAAGCCCGGCGATGACGAACCTCAGCCCCGTATACACGATCATCTCCTTGATGAGGCTGCCTAAGTATGCGCCGAGGGCGAACAGGAAGGCGAGCGTCACGCCGATCGCTACAACGACGGCGAAGTCCAGATCGAAGAAGAAGAACGGAAGGAGCGGCACGAATGCGGCCAGCAACGGGGAGACACCATGAACTATCGCGCTGAATGAGACGCTCACTCGCATCGCCTCGATCCGCGTGCCCTCCACCGGCCTCAGCATGGCTTTCTCGAGCTCCTGATGCTTGAGGAGGTGTTCTACTCGTTCCGCTTCATAGGCGCCGACCGTGCTCGAGACCGCCAGTGCGATACCGCCCGAGAATCCGGATGCCAGTATCAGTCTCTTGGCGAGTTCTGGGTGTATGTGCCCCTCGGATACGTAGGCCCCGATGATCACGCCCAGGATTGTCAGTGCGCCGTCGAACGCGCCGATGACGAAGTATCTTCGCGCGATGGATTCGGTCCGGGTCAGCTTCAGATGAGACCTGAACTTCTTGAATGTCTCCGAGAAGGGCAACATCCTTGGTTCACTCTTTCTCCAGGGCTTCTTTGACAGCGGCGACAGCGAGGTCCAGCGCCTCCTCCAACCTCGCGGTGTCCGGCCCGCCTCCCTGTGCGAAATCCGCCTTTCCTCCGCCCGAACCGCCGACGATCTCCATGGCGCGCTTGATGATGGGTCTGCAATCGAGATCGACGTTCGGGCTCCTGGCAATGACCATCTTCGCGCCCTGCTCGTCGGACCCAAGGACTGCAATGGTGCTCGGGCTCGAGATCAGCTCCTTCGCGAGATGGACGAGGTGCTTGATGTCCTCCGATTCCACGTGTCGGATGACCCGGGCTTCGCCCACCTTCGCGGCCCTCTGGACAAGCTCCTCGACAGTCGCCCCCACCTTTCCTTTCTTGAAGGCGTCCAAGTCCTTCGTTAGATCCTTGCGATCGGCAAGAAGTCTGTCAACAGCTTCGCCGATCTTCTCGGGGGCCGAATTGAGTTTCGCGCTCGCATCAACGACGGAATCGTACAGATCCAGGATATGCTCGACGGCTGCCATGCCCGCGACAAACTCCAGCCGCACGACACCGTCCTGAATCCTCTTCGTCCTCAGGATCTTGATCGGGCCGACCTCGAGCGAGTTTCTGCAGTGTATCCCGCCGCACGCCTCGACATCGAAGTCGCCTATCCTCACGACACGTATGTCCTTGCCGGGTACGGCCCCGCCCTGGTAGAGTCTGAAGCCATACCGCTTCTCCGCGATGTTCCTCTCCATGAATGAGCTTTGCACCTTCGTGCCGGAGAGGACGGTCCTGTTCGCGAGCAGCTCGATCTTCTGAAGCTCCTGCTTCGTGAGGTCGGCGTAATGCGTAATGTCCAGTCTGGCTATGTCCGCGGCCTTGTGCGCCCCAGTCTGCCAGACATGGTTACCGAGGACACTCCTTGCCGCGCCGTTGATGATATGCGTTGCCGTGTGGTGCCTCTGGAGCCTCCTTCGCCTTTCCTCGTCGACAGAACAAGCGATGAGCTTACCTGGGACGGCCTTGATATCGCCCTCGACCTTGTGGACGACGACATTTCCTATCTTGTCCACGTGAACAACCTTCATGTCCTTCATCGTGCCAGCATCGCTCTCCTGGCCGCCGCTCTCAGCATAGAAGTAGGTCTTGTCGAGAACGATGTGGTCCCCGACGACTGCAAGCACCTTCGCGCGGAACCTGTACTTGTAGGGGTCTTTGTAGAATAGCAGCTTCGTCGCCGGCAGGCCCTCAGGAAGGGACACGTCCTGGACGGCCTCTTCGCGCTCAACCTTCGAGTGCCTGGCCGCGACCCTCTTGTAGAAATCGTCCGGCACGTCCACTGGCCCCGTCGCGAACTCCTTCACAACCTCCGGGTTGAGTCCGTGCGAATCGTAGAGCTCGATCAGGTCTTCCGCAGTGATCTTCCCCTGCGATCCTCGCTCGGATGACTCGAGCCTCTGGACGATCCCCCTGCCTTTGGTCAGCGTGTCCCTGTACTTCTCTTCCTCGACATCAACCAGTTTCACTATCTCTTCCCTGTTCTCCTCAAGGTCTGAGAAGTCCTTGGCGAAGAAGTCTATCTGCTTCGAGACCACCTCTGAGAGTCTGGTCTTCATTCCGAGCTGGCTCATCTCCCGAAGCGCCCGCCTGACGAGTAGTCGCGCGAAGTATCCCTGGCGCACGTTCGATGGCATGACCCCGTCACTCAGCATGAACATGAGCGCCCTCGTGTGATCGCAGATGACGTACATGCTCTCGAACGGGCGTATCTTCCGCATGAAGTCGTCTGCAGACATCCCGAGTCTGGATGCTGTATCAACTCGAAGGGCTCGGACGTCGGCGGCGGTCTCGATCTTCATTGACCCTGCGACTTTCGAGTACTCGGCGAGGATCTTCTCGTCGACACCGGTCCCCGACAGCTTCTTGAGTCCGTCAAGGACTTCGCCGAAGACCGCCTCGTATGCGGACGGAGTGCCCTGCGAGATCCATGTGAGCCTTTCGAGCCCGTATCCAGTGTCGACCACCCGGATGTCCATCGGCCTCTGATTCCCGTTCTCGATCGCATAGCTCATGAACACGAGGGTGGCGACCTCGACCCCTCCAAGGAGGACCTCGAGGCACGGGCCGGCGTTCCCTCCGCCCTCCCACCAGGCCTCAGAGTAGTTCACTAGCCTAGGGTCCAGCCCCTGGACCTTCGTGAGGAACTCGTGACAGAGCTCGGTCGTCCGGTCCTTCCAATAGATCTCCTTGCCAGTCTTGTTGAAGACGTGGTGGGCCATCATCTCGAACATCGTGAAGTGCGAGCCCGTCTTCCCGACGTTGTCGATGTCGTTGAACCTAACGCATGTCTGCGAGATGCCGAGAGGGTTCGCCGGCGGCTCGACGACCCCCTGAATCACCCACGGCTGGAATCCGTAGATGCTCGCCTGGGTGAAGAAAACATCATCCCTCCAGCGGGCGGTGATCGGGTACCTGGATACTCTCGGGTGCCCGTTGGACTCCAGGAACGACAGGAAGCTCTCGCGCATCTCATGGACATTCATCTTCGCCTTGAACAGCGGCTTCCCAATGAATGTGTACTCGACGCAAGGTGCCTCGCCGCAGACCTCGCCGTCCCCGAGGGTCCAGAAGAATTTCCCGCAGGACTTGCACTGCTTACGCTGGAACCCGTTTGCTCTGAAGAACTCCAGCTGGTAGTCCGACTGGTCCATGTCCGTCTTCTGCATGGGTCTTCTGAATATAACGATTTGTGTCCGGTGGCTGGCGCTCACGGGAAGACAAACGCAGGGTCTGATAGATGCTGCTTGAAGTCCTCGACGCTCGTGCCGTCCTTGATCATCTTGGCCACCTTGAGCGAATCCTTCTTCGTGCCGAGTAGTATTGCCCCGATCAGCCTGCCATCCTTGACGACGAACTTCTTGTAGATTGTGCCATCCTGCGATAGCGCTTTGAACTCCTCATAATCAGGCTCAGGCGGCTCGTGCGCGCTCCTGACCGTCCCGATGGATGTGAGGTCGAACCCAACGACCTTCAATGTGTTCGACGGGATGGTACCTGAGTAGTTTGAGCCCTCAAGGCCGAGCATCCTTGAGGCGGCGACCTTCGCCTCGTCCAGAGCGGGCGGGATCATGGCCCAGACGATCCCTCGGAACTCGCAGACGTCGCCAAGCGCGTAGATGTCGGGATCCGATGTCCTGAGGAATTCGTCCACAGCTATCCCCCTGTTGACATTGAGCCCAGCGTCCTTCGCCAACTGGGCGTTGGCCCTAGTGCCTGCCGATATAACGACCATGTCCCCGTCGATCGTGCGACCGTCCTTCAGCCTGACTCCCGAGACTTCTGCGTCGCCAAGGATTTCGACCGTCTCGGCCTTCGTGATGACCGTCGAGCCTGTGCTCTCGATCCACTTCACGAGCAACTCCGCACCCTCGTGGTCCAGTTGCCTCATCAGCAGGTGCTCCGCATACTCGAGGATAGTGACGCGCAACTCGGGGAACGCCGTGCAGACGCCCCTTGCCGCTTCCAGCCCAAGCAGGCCGCCCCCGATGATGACCGCGTGCGTTGACGATGCCGCGGCCGCCTTGATGTCCTTGGCATCCTGGAAGGTCCTGAGCGTGAACACCTTCTTCTTTGGCAGCCCCTTGAATGGAGGAATGAATGCGGACGATCCAGTGCAGAGAGCGAGTTTGTCGTAACTCTCCCATGATCCCCCGACGAATATCCTCCTGTTCTTGGGCTCTATCTTTTCCGCCTTCGCGTTGAGGTGCAGCCTCAGGCGGTTCTTCTCGTACCATTCAGGAGGATAGAACGGCAAGTCCTTCCCATCGTACCTGCCGATCAGATAGTCGACGAGCCGCGGCCTCGGATAGTAGGGGATCGATTCGTCTGTGTAGATGTCGATGTCCACCGTCTGGTCGAGGTCCCTCAAGTTCTTGGCCAGAGTGGTCCCCGCGACGTTGTTTCCAATCACGATGACTCTCAGCTTACCACCACAGGCTCCGTCTCGCGAGCCCTATAGGATGCGCGTTCATTAACCTTGCGAACGGGCGGAGCTTGCGCTGTTGTCGAATCGGAAATCAAGAATGTGGAAGGAAGCAGCAGAAGGTTCATGTGCGATACGTATAACGGCTGAGCCGAATTGCCAGGTCAACATGTTGTTTAGCGACTACGACTCTTAGTGGCCGCGGACTGAATGCCTCGGCGAACCTTGGCACTTACATCCCGGCTCTATCAACGCCATCATGTAATGGCGGTCGTGAGATGCCTCGTTTTCGGGGTGATTTCAAGCTTAGATGCTTTCAGCTTTTATCCACTATCG
>Ga0153915_10001967_pt1 | contig 18931 bp, 14 predicted proteins | sample Opewatmetagenome_2_FD_107003 | JGI IMG/M metagenome (GOLD analysis project Ga0153915, IMG submission 107003) | Freshwater wetland microbial communities from Ohio, USA - Open water 3 Core 3 Depth 3 metaG | ecosystem: Environmental > Aquatic > Freshwater > Wetlands | place: USA: Ohio, Lake Erie...
AGCGACTAAGCTCGGAACTCCATCCACCTTAACCGCCTTCACGTAGGCCCATTTCTGCGACGGTTGGGTCTGCCCTGGTTTCGGGAACATGTAGTCGACCCATCCCGATCCCTTGGATTCAGCTACCTGAATAAATTCGTGATGAAATAACTTGCCATTGGCATCTTTCTGACCGGTGGTGTTGGTCCCTTCGCGTGATGGAAAAGCGGCATTGAACAATACATTCGACTTCAAATCGTAGACGAACAAGTATGTGTCGCCGCTGAACCATTCGGTGTCCTTCTTTCTGAACTCGGGGAAGATTGCCTTGCCTTTACTCTCGATCAGTGCCGCGGCCTTGTTGACCAGTGCTTCGATCTGTTTTGCTTTCTCGGACGTCGGTGCAGATTGCTGCGCAGTCACAGGATTGACCATCAGCATCGTGACAAGCGCGGCGCAAACTAAAAGTTGCTTGAACATAGTTTCCTCCTTCGTTAGGAATCGGCCCTTTGATAAGGCATTGCTTTCGATAGATGAAAGTATAGTGGGACTGTTTTTGCTTGTCAAAGGTCCCTTTTGTGCTATTTTTGGTTCCATGGTTATTACTTCCCGTGTAATCGTGAATACAAAATTATGCAGCGATTCACAATCGGGAATAATCTGATTTATAGCTTCGAAAGTCCTTATTTATAATGGATATAAAGCGTGATTTTTAGTAGGGGGCGCAATGCCGTTTAGTTTGATAAGGCATTGCTTTTTCACGGTGGGGGTATGTGAAGAACGGTCTTGTGTGTCAAGAGGATTTTGGCCACAAAACATGGGGTATCGGTGATCACTGCCAGAAGAAACGTGGGATTTTTTTGAGACCTCTTGTTTGTTGCTTTCAGGAAGTTAGCCTTATTTATCTTCGACGAAAATCAGCTGATAACTTCCAACGCCTTTCTCGCAATATCTTCACCCCACTCCTGAATGAAGTGCCCAGCATGTTCAACCTCGTATGGTTCGGGACAGTTTCGAATAACATTTTTGAGATAACTCATGACAGATGGGCCAAGCACCGGGTCCTTCATGCCGATTGCCATGAATGTAGCGCCTGACCATTCGGTATTTAGCCATTTTCGAGCACGTCGGGATAATTCAGCACCTGGAGCATCTGGTGTGTCCGGGACTATATTGGGGAAACGTCTCACCCCTGCCTTATAGCGAATATCCGGGAATGGAGAATCATAAGCGCTGCATTCTTCAGGTGATAGATGTGGGCATGTCCTCGCCATAAGTTTGCCCACCGCCATATCGGGATTCTTGTTGGTCCAGGCTCGCCAGGCAAGAAATCCTTCTGAAAGAGGGATATCACCGGTACCGAGCATCGTGTTCATCACCAAAAAACGGGTAAATCTCTCAGGCATGTCCATCGGCATGGTAAGTCCGAGGAGCCCACCCCAATCCTGACAAACGAGAGTAATGTCGGTCAAATCGAGTCGCTCAATAAGCAGCATGATGGTCCTGCGATGAAAATCAAAAGTATAAATATTCTCATCCATGGGTTTATCGGATCGTCCGAAGCCAAACATGTCGGGTACCACAACTCTGTGTCCGGCAGCTGTAAAAACAGGGAGCATCTTGCGATAAAGGTAGCTCCATGTCGGTTCTCCGTGCAGGCAAAGGAATACCTGCTTCGCATTTCTGGGACCTTCGTCAAGATAATGCATGCGTAACCCTACGTAGCCGGCAAGATCATCGATGTAATTCGAATTGAAAGGATAACCGGGAAGGTGGGTAAAACGTTCATCTGGTGTCCTTAGAGCCTGTATCATAGCGAAACCTCCTTTATGGCACGTTTTATCACGTAATCAATAAACCTGTTTTGTGATCATATGCGTTCTTTTGTAAGCAAGAAGAGAAGCTCCGCATGTCGATCAGTCTGGACGTGGCAGCTATCTATTTGAGTGTGCAAAATACATATTTGTCTTTGCCGTGTTTCGATGAATAGACAACGTTTGCCTCGCTGCCGGAATACTGCATCCGTTCCTGTGAGAATAAGGTCAGGTTAAAAATCATTGATCGAATCAATAAGACTCCTGAGCTTGCCGAAGTTCTTGCGGTTAAAGTCTATCACAAGCCGCGGCAGATGAATGACATCCGCATCATCCATTTCAGCTTCCAATGCGCCGGATGCCGTGATGCTTCCCTCTGGCAGAAGGATGTCATGAAACTGATCTGTCAGCTTTCGGATGTCATCGGAGCTGAGCTCAGATACGAGCCGGATCACGAGCTTATCGTTCACGTACCTCAAGCTGTGATAGCGGCGATAGAAATGCTGAATCTTCTCCACCGCAGCATCCACGGAACAGATCCGCTCGAAGAGTGCAAAGTCCGACGGGCTGATATAGTTACGAGCCAGAAGCTCTTCCTCGAGGAGCTTGATCAGGTGGGTCCAGTATGAACAATCCGGATCGTCTACGAGCACGAGCGGCAGGGGATTGCGTTTGCCGGTCTGTACCAGGGTGAGCGTTTCCATTGCCTCATCGAGCGTGCCGAAGCCTCCCGGGAAGAGCGCCACAGCGTCGGATTCTTTAAGGAAGGCAACTTTGCGGTTGAAAAAATATTTGTACGTGATTTGCCGCGGGTTGTTCTGAAGTACGGGATTCTGCTTCTCCTCGAACGGCAAGCGGATGTTCACACCGAAGGAATGCTCGGAGCCGGCCCCCTCGTTGGCGGCCTGCATGATGCCCCCTCCCCCTCCGGTGATGACCATATATCCAATCTCAGCGAGCTTTCCACCGAAGAGCTTTGCCATCTCGTACACCGGATCGCCCGGCTGGGTGCGCGCCGAGCCGAAGACCGTAACCTTACGCACATTCCGGTAGGGGCCGAAGACTTTGGAAGTGAATCGCATCTCCTTGAGCGTTGTGTTCATGAGCTTAAGGTCCGCGCTCTCGTCGTCCTCCTGCCCGGCTTTGAGTGAGGCAATGATCATTTCGCGGACGTATTCCGGCCTCCGGATGCCCTGGGCGGTCTCCATCAATTGCTCGATGATCTCATCAATGAGGCCGTTATTTTTGGCGAAATTAATTTTCATGGTTTCTGCTTTCTCCTGTTGAGCCCTGCTGAAGCGGCCATAAAAAATAGTAAACCCTTTTTTGTTGTTTGTCGAGAACGAAGAAAGGTTATTTCCCTTAAACAGATGCAGGTGCATACATGAATGAAGCAGGATGTGGAAATGAAATTTGACATTTCTGTCTTAAACTTATAAGTAACAGTCAAAATGAACTAAACTGTCATGCTGAGGGGAGCGAAGCGTCACTGAAGGGGGATTGCAAAATGTTTAAACCAGCGAGAATACTCGTCCCAACGGATTTTTCCAAGTTTTCGGACACGGCATTAAAAAGCGCCATTGATATTGCGACGCAATTTAATTCTAAGATTTATCTTTTGCACGTCATCGATAAAGGCTTGCAGCAAAGCATTTCTGACTATTCTATGAGTCCGGAAGTGATGGTTCGGTTTAAGAGTGACAGCTTCAAAGTTTCTAATGAACAACTGGAGCAAGAGGTCAATCGAATTTCTAAATCGAAAAAGTTTGAGGTTTCTTTTAGCATTAAGGAGGGGATTCCTTACGAAGTGATATTAGAGGAACAGCAGGCTAATAAAATCGATTTAATCGTAATCGCCTCTCATGGAAGAACAGGGATGATGAAGCATCTTATCGGAAGTGTAGCCGAGAAGGTTATGAGAGGGGCGAAATGCCCTGTCTTGCTGGTTAAGGCATAATATTAATAAACATACCGGAGGAAACATTGCTTATCGTAATGCATCATAAAGCCAGCCGCAAGCAGATCGATGCTATTATTGCGGCAGTGAGAAATATGGGATTGAAAGCAAAACCCATACCCGGAAGCCAGAGAACCGCGATCGGCGTCCTGGGGAATAAAGGATATATCGATGATTTGAATATCCGCGACCTTCCGGGGGTGAAGGAAGTTATCCACGTTACCAAGCCGTACAAGATGGTATCCAGGGATTTCCATCCCAAAGGCACCGTGATAAAAGTCGCCCATGTCGAAATCGGGGCGGGAAAGAGACCCATCGTGATCGCCGGTCCATGCGCCGTAGAAAGTGAGCATCAAATCGTCAAGACCGCGCTTGCCGTGAAACGCATGGGAGCAGATCTTCTCAGAGGAGGCGCCTTTAAGCCGCGCACCGGGCCCCATACCTTTCAGGGACTGGAAAGAGAGGGGTTGAGACTTCTTTCCCTGGCCAAAAAAAAGTCGGGGCTTCCTATTGTCACAGAGGTTATGACACCGGAAAACATCGCGCTTGTGGAGGAACATGCCGATGTTCTCCAGGTGGGTACCCGTAACATGCAGAACTTTGACCTGTTGAAGGAGTTGGGGCGGATACGAAAGCCTGTGCTTCTGAAACGAGGGATGAGCGCCACAATCGAAGAATTCCTGGCGGCGGCCGAATATATCTGTGCAGAAGGAAACCCAAACGTCATCCTCTGCGAACGCGGCATACGCACCTTTGAGACAGCCACACGCAACAGTCTTGACCTTTCCGTCATACCATTAATCAACGAGCTGTCACATTTGCCAGTGATCATCGACCCATCCCATGCCACAGGCAAGAGGAGTCTTGTCCCCCCTATGTCTAAGGCAGCCCTGGTGGCCGGCGCAAACGGCATCATGGTAGAAGTACACCCGGAACCGGACAAGGCCCTGTCGGACGGTCCCCAGTCTTTGACAATAGAAGGTTTTGGGAAAATGATGAGTGAAATCAAAAGCCTGATATCGTTTCTGGGTTTTTGACGAATAAGAAGTCAAGGGAGAGTTATTTTCGCAGCAGCCCGCTTTCTTTGACGCCTATTTCCGGCGTCCAGCTCATTCATTTGTAGAGCTTTGGATCCGTCTGTTCCATCCAGGTTATTTTTTTATGCATGACGTTTGCATAAGCAGTGACAAGCCGAAATAAAACCAGATCATGCCGAATGCAATAAAGACTCTGACGACTATTATAATATTTTTCATCATAATAATACTTTATAGGAAAGGCTTTCTGTAAAATAATTCTGTATTTATTGGCAATTAAGTTAAGGTGCATCTCAAGCCATTCATATGTTTTCCACGATAGATATTTTACTTATTGGGAAAACGCAAATCAATGAGAGCTTTAAAAATCTGCTTAATTGTCATTGTGAGGAGCGAAGCGAGTGGAACTTTTGCAAAGCTTTTAATATTGTAGCCCACGATTTTAGAGGATTATCATTGCCATGAAAAAAACCGAACCGATGGATCTTTCGCTGTTTGAAGGGATGAGCATCGATGAAATGAAGACTTATCTGGAATTTTTACTCTGGCACTACCGGGTGGTTGACGCTTTCTGGTTCCTCTATGTATCGGAGACATTCGATCAGCAGACAGCAGAAGGTATTAATGAGCGGGTATGGTCAAAGGTATCCGGGATGGCTGCCAAAGATCTTCAGAATCGATTCATGATCGGAGAAAAGGGTTTACGGGGCTTTATACGAGCCCAGAAACTGTTTCCCTGGAGTATCATTATTGGGTATAAGTATGAAGAAAAAGATGATGAGGTGATAATTTCCGTCCCCCGGTGTGCACCCCAGGCGGCAAGGATTGCGAAGGGCTTGCCGGAGTTCTCCTGCAAGGAGATGCACCGTGCTGAATTTGCTAATTTTGCAGGAATCTTCGATGACAGAATACAGGTAGAGTGCCTCTTTGCGCCCCCTGATCCGCATCCGGATGATACCTTCTGTCGGTGGCGGTTTACCATGAAGTGATATTTGAACAATAATGACAGTAAAATCTATTTTCGCGAAAAGATTATATTATGAAAACATGTTACAAATGCAAAAAAGAAATACGCATCAATAAAATTGTGGGCAGGAAAGATGTATGTCCTTTCTGCCAGGCCGATCTCCGCTGCTGTCTCCATTGCCGTCACTACGACCTGAGTCTTTACAATCAGTGCCGGGAGTCTCAGGCGGACAGGGTACTGGACAAGGAGCGCAGCAATTTCTGCGATTACTTTTCTTTCTGGGATTCCCGCGCTGATGATAGGACAAAAAACAGCAAAGAAACAGCCAGAGATAAACTGGAGGCCCTGTTTAAGAAATAGACGAGAATTTTAAAAAACAGATTTCTCCCTACGGGAGCAATAAGAGGGTTATTATTGTGTAAAGATATCTAAAATAAAAAAATCAGTTTTTTGACCTATGTCAAGGACATATGTTTATTAACCTGGCATAAGAGGCCATAAAATTTTTAAAGGAGGCCGATTATGTTTTGCTATCAATGTGAACAAACCGCGAAAGGAGAGGCATGTATCAAAGCCGGGGTCTGCGGGAAACAGCCCGATGTTGCTGCACTGCAGGATTTATTGACGTATGCTTTAGCAGGTCTTTCTCTTGCGGCTATAGAAGGAAGAAAGGCCGGCATCGACGACCGGGATATTAATGTCCTCACCTGTGAGGTGCTTTTTTCCACTCTCACAAATGTCAATTTTGATCCCGCACGTTTGGTCACCCTCATCCGCCAATGCGCCGCATTGAGAGTCGCTTTGCTTGACAAGATCAAAGCCCGCGGCGGAAAAATAAGCATTGCACAGAAGGCTCTCCGGTTCACGCCTGCTCCCACAATAGATAAACTTGTCGCCCAGGGCGAGAAAGTCGGTGTGCACTCGTATCCCGCTCTGAATGCTGACATTCTCTCACTCAAGCATATTCTCCTGTTTGGCATACGGGGTATCGCGGCCTATATGGATCATGTCCGGATTCTGGGCAAGGAAGATGATGCCGTATATGCGTTCATGCACGAGGGTCTGGCCGCACTCATGAATGAGAATCTGACCCTCGACGAGGGGCTGGGCCTTGTTCTCAAGTGCGGTGAAATGAATCTCAACGCGATGGAGCTCCTTGATGCCGCCCATACAGGTACCTATGGGCATCCGGTTCCGACAAAAGTCCCGCTCGGCGTAAGGAAAGGGAAGGCGATCCTAGTTTCCGGGCACGATCTTAAGGACTTGGAAGAGTTGCTTAAACAAACTGAAGGAATGGGTATTTATATTTACACCCACGGTGAGATGCTCCCGACGCACGGTTATCCGGGCCTCAAGAAGTATGGGCATTTTTACGGCCACTACGGCACGGCCTGGCAGAATCAGGCTAAAGAGTTTGCCGAATTTCCCGGCGCTATTCTCATGACCACAAACTGCATCCAGAGGCCGCAGGAATCGTACAGGGCGAACATCTTTACATCCGGACAGGTCGGCTGGCCGGATGTTCCCCACATCACCGAACGCAACTTTACTCCTGTGGTCAAAAGGGCTCTGGCATTGCCCGGATTTGCTGCCGATACGAACGGCAAATCCGTTACCGTGGGCTTCGGCAGGAATGCCATTTTAGGTGTTGCCGACAAGGTAATTGAGGCCGTCAAGAATAAGCAAATTCGTCATTTCTTTCTCGTTGCCGGCTGTGACGGCGCCAAACCCGGCCGCAACTATTACACCAGATTTGTGGAACAGGTTCCCAAGGACTGCGTAGTCCTTACCCTCGCCTGCGGCAAGTTCCGCTTTTTCGATAAAGACCTGGGCGATATCGGGGGTATCCCGAGACTGCTTGATGTCGGACAGTGTAATGATGCCTACTCGGCAATTCAAGTTGCCATTGCCCTGTCCAAGGCCTTCGGTGTCGATGTTAATGATCTTCCGTTATCCATTGTTCTTTCCTGGTATGAGCAGAAGGCGGTAGCAATCCTGTTGACGCTGCTGGCACTCGGCATAAAGAACATACGTCTGGGGCCATCACTTCCGGCGTTTACCACACACAATGTGCTGGATGTTCTGGTGAAAACCTTTCACATAAAACCGATCACTACGCCTGAAGAGGATTTGAAAGCGATTCTCGGATGAAAATTTTGAATATATAATCTGCAGGACAGGCGTCTTGCCTGTCCTGCACCTATCATTTCCTCAGTATAAAAAAGCTTGTGGAAGAAAACGAAAGGGGGTAAATAAACAAAAACGAAACTGCAATATCAGGGAGTGTATGACAACGATCACCATTGAGGAGTTGCTGTCCCGGATTACAAACAACCGGCGCTTCATGGAAAATGTCCGGGCCATGAAACAAATCGCCGCTTTTAAAGGCAGCTTCGCCCCCTTCCCCGCCTGGGTCCATCCCCGTATTCAATCCGTGCTGAAAGCCAGAGATATTCATCAGCCTTACAGCCACCAGGCGGCGGCGATGGATCTCGTGAGGCAAGGCAACAATGTGGTGCTGGTCACCCCGACGGCAAGCGGCAAGACGCTCTGCTATAATCTTCCCGTCCTTCAAAAAATACTGGAAGAGCCGGAAACACGCGCCCTCTATATATTCCCCACGAAGGCTCTCGCCCAGGATCAGATGCATGAAGTACACAGCCTGATCACTGATTTGCGGGCGGACATAAAGACCTACACCTATGATGGCGACACTCCCGATGACGCACGCCAGGCGATCCGCAAGCAGGGCCATGTCGTTGTCACAAACCCGGACATGCTCCACGCGGGAATACTGCCGCATCATACGAAATGGCAGAAGCTTTTTGCCAATCTCAGGTATGTCGTGATCGACGAGCTGCACGTGTACCGCGGGGTCTTCGGCTCCCATTTTACAAACGTTATGCGGCGGCTTGTGAGAGTCTGCCGCTTTTACGGTCAAGAACCGGTTTTTATCTGCTGCTCCGCAACGGTGGCGAATCCCAGGGAACATGCCGAGTCTCTTCTGGAGCGTCCCATGAAACTGGTCGAGCAAAGCGGCGCCCCCACGGGATCGAAAACGTTTATCCTCTATAATCCTCCCATTGTCAATCGCGAGCTCGGAATCCGACAGTCGGCCATGACACCCGCAAGGATGCTGGCGTCAGAGCTTATCACAAACAAGATACAGACCATTGTCTTCACGACCAGCCGCCTGAATGTCGAGATTCTCACGAAATATCTCAAGGATCAGTTTGCGAAGGGAAAGCCCGTTGACACTCACTTTGTCACCGGATACCGCGGCGGCTACCTGCCGAATCTACGCCGGCAGATTGAACAGGGGCTGCGGGAACGCGAGGTTATGGGTGTGGTAAGCACCAACGCCCTGGAGCTGGGGATTGATATTGGAGACCTGGAATCGTGTATCATGGTCGGTTACCCTGGCTCCATCGCCAGCACCTGGCAGCAGGCCGGCAGGGCCGGCAGAAGACGGGGACACAGCCTGGCCGTTCTCATTGCCCGCAGCAACCCCATGGATCAGTTTATTGTGGAGAATCCGGAGTACTTCTTTTCACGCTCACCGGAACACTGCCGCGTTAATCCCGACAATCTGCTTATCCTTCTGCACCACTTGAAGAGTGCCGCCTTTGAGCTTCCTTTCGAAAAAGGAGAGCGATTCGGAAGCGAAAACCTTGAAGAACTCCTCAACTATCTGGAAGAAAAAGACGTCCTCCACAAGGTTGATGACAGGTGGCACTGGACGGCGGAAAGCTACCCTGCCGATGAGGTAAGCCTGCGCAGCATTAATCCCGAAAATGTCGTCATTGTGGATGCAACGGAAAAGGGCTCACATAACGTCATCGCTGAGGTGGATTGGGACAGCGCCTTTTCCACGGTTCACGATGATGCCATTTATATGGTTGAATCCCAGCAGTACTACGTGGACAAGCTTGATCTCGAGCGCAAAACGGCCTACGTGCATAAGGTCGACGTGGATTATTTCACCGATGCTATGACCTATACAAACGTAAGGGTCATAGACAGCTTCGCAAAAAAACACCGGCAAAAAATAATTGTCGAGCAAGGTGAGGTACAGGTAGTTCGCAAGGTAGTAGGTTATAAAAAGATTAAATTTTATACCTCTGAAAACCTTGGGTACGGCGATGTGACGCTTCCTGAGAAAGACATGCATACGACGAGCTACTGGTTTACCATTCCCAGAGATCTCCTCAACCAGTTGCCTTATACGCAGTCGGAAATCATCGACGGCCTTTCCGGCCTTGCCTATAGCCTGCATCACCTGGCATCGATGCTGCTCATGGCCGACGTGCATGATGTGGACAGGTGTATCGGCGACAAAAGCGGTGAATGGTTTGTCCGTTATGGGGCCGATGCGCGTTTTATTACAACGTCTTCCCACAATGCAAAAAGTACCGGCGGGGTTATGGTGGATGCTTTTGACCCGACTGTTTTTATCTTTGATGCTTATCCCGGAGGCATCGGTTTCTCAGATCTTTTGTATGAAGAGCATGATCGTTTAATAGATTCTGCACTGAACCTGGTTCGCAGCTGTCCGTGCATCCATGGCTGCCCGAGTTGCGTTGGACCTACCCTTGAGGTCGGCCCTGTGGCAAAAGAGTCTGTTTTAGCTATTCTTGATTTGATAATTGGTAAACCATGAATACCATCAAACGTCTGCAGCGCCTGACCTGCGAAGGTTCATCTGAACAAAAAAAATCATCAAGAACGGATGAGGTCAGCGAACTGCGCCGGCGCATAGAAGCCATTACCTCGCGGCGGCCGGCTTCTTCATGTAAGCCTGTCTACACTCGACAAGAGGACGCCGTATCCTTAAAAGATATGATGATAGGAGAAGAGATACGGAATGCCTGCGGTAAATTTTTCATCTCAGATGGATATTTTTCCGGCTCGTCAAAGCACGGTTCGCGGCGTATCGGTGAAATTTCCTCCCTGGATATGAACGCCGTAGCATTGCTGGCCAATAATCCGGATATGGCTTTCTTAAACTGCACCGATGCTCTGTTTCTCGATACGGAGACCACGGGATTGACCGGAGGCACCGGCACCTTTGCCTTTCTTATCGGCCTGGGCTGGTTTGAAAATGACACATTCTGTACGAAGCAAATTTTCGCACGCGACTTTTCCGAGGAACGGGCCTCACTGAGTTTTTTGCTCGATCTTGCCGGAGAGAAGAGTTTTATCGTGAGCTACAACGGTAAGGCATTTGATGTCGGTCTATTATCTACCCGTTTTATCCTTAACCGTCTTCCGGACAGGCTTGCAAACATGCCCCATCTTGATTTGCTGCACCCGGCACGTCGCCTCCTCGGGCATCGTCTCAAAAATAATCGTCTGATCACCATGGAAAAGGAGATTCTCGGCGTTCACCGTCAGGGCGATATCCCAGGAAGCGAAATTCCTCAACGCTATTTCGATTGGCTGAGAAACCGCGATGCGCGCCTGCTGACGGATATCTTTGAACACAACCGTCTGGACATCATCTCTATGGCTGCTCTTTCGGTGCATCTGACTGAATTGTTGAATTATGATCGCGACATTGCATCTTGTGAACATGCGGACCTCTTGGCTGCGGCAAAGCTTTTTCTGGCTCGCGGCAATTCATCAGCGGCGAGGAAAATTATAGAGTTGCTCATACAATCAGAATATCTTCATGTTGCCTTTGAGGCCAGAAAGACCCTTTCCCTTATATACAAACGCGCCGGCCTCTGGAATGACGCCCTTCGCATGTGGGAAATGATGCTCCTTGATGATCCCGGAGATTTTTTTGCCTGGGAAGAAACGGCTAAGTATTATGAACACAAAAAACATGATTTTCCCAAAGCCATCGATGTCGTCAATAAAGCTCTAAATCTTTCCCGATTTAATACAATTTCAGAAAGAAACGCTTTCCTTCATCGACTAAGACGCCTTAAAAGTCGCACGGATACCACAAATAGTGAGTAAATTAATATTCATCGGATATTCCGTAGAATTTAACGTTAGTTCTTGACAATTATATAAAAAAACAGTATATTAAATAGTTAAAATTAATCCCTTCTTATATAGGGATTAATGCGTCATTTTTTCAGCTGAAATGCCCAATCATGACGGGGGAGAAAGGGGTTGAGTGAATTGATCAACACATACAGATGCAAGAAGAAGGGGCATTTAATAGCGGAAATATGCCAGGATACTACATGTGAATGGCGACTTAAAAATGAATCTTTTTTAAATTGTACCTGGGTTGCCTGCAATTACGGACCGTTTACACTTGAAGAAGTTGGTGAAATGATGGGTGTAACCCGTGAGAGAATAAGACAAATCGAAGCTAAAGCATTAAAGAAATTGCAGCACAAAAAGAGAAGAGAACAACTTAAGGATTTTGCGTCACCGGAGACTGAAAGGGATTTTTCGTAAATTTACATTTTACCGGGATTTATTTATCATGTCCTTGAGTTCCTTGCCCACCTTAAAAAACGGTATTTTCCTCCTTGGGACATGAACAAGGTCGGCAGTCTTGGGATTTCTCCCTATTATGGCTCGTCGGCGTCTTATCGTAAAGTTGCCGAAACCCCTGAGATCAATCCGTTCATTTCTTTTTAATGCTCCGGTCATCGCATCGAATACAACCTGCACTGCGTATGACACATCCTTTGCAGGATAATCCTCTATCTTTTCCTGAACCCTCTTAATTAACTCTTTTTTTGTCATGCTCACAAAACACTAATAACTGTTTGCAATAGGTGAGAGGTACATAATACCGTTGAATTGTCCAATCCTGGCCCGCATATGTTCATCAAAGGCCGCGAACATCTCCCGAAATACATAATCCCAGAATTTAGATCCCTTTTTCTTAGGATACACTACTTCCGGTTTCCCTTTTATACCGGACATTTCACCAGCGAGTGTAACTGCATAACCAATATCACCCAAATAGTCGACCAATCCCAATTTATGCGCCTGCCTTCCGGTAAAGACCCTTCCATCCGCGATGTCTCTCACGTTTTCTTTGGGTATATTTCTATTTTGGGCAACCATATCAAGAAACTGGTCATATATGTCATCAACTAATTCCTGAAGCAACTTCTTTTCTTCAGTTGTCATTTCTCTCACTGGAGACCCTATATCTTTATACTTTCCACTTTTAACGACAGATGCCTTCAAGCCCACTTTTTTTAAAAGTTCTTCCACATTCGCAAAGTGCATGATCGCAGAAATACTTCCCGTAATCGTACCAGGATTGGCTACAATTTTATCTGCGGCGCACGCAATCATATAACCCCCTGATGCTGCAAGAGACCCCATGGAAGCTACAACTTTTTTCTTCTTTTTTATATCAACTACCGCGGCATATATCTCTTGCGAAGCAGCAACTCCTCCTCCTGGTGAATCGATTCTCAGAACGATCGCCTTAATGCTGTCGTCTTTGTCGAATTGATTTAAATGCTCAATAATATCATGCGTATCACTAATGACCCCTTCGACCTTTACAACTCCCACACGATTGTTAAGCGCAAACGAGTGCTTATCTTCCATTGCCGATCCTAACACGTACACAAGAGTAAAAAATACAAACCCAACAAGAATTAAGAGAAATATCCCAAAGATGACAGGGTGTTTTCTCATGGCTTGACATCATCCTCCTTCTCGGATTCCGCTATTTTTACATCTGCCATGACTTTTCCCAGATTTGAACCTACATTTTCTTTGTTGTTGATATATTGATTGACCGAATAACCTTCGGATGCTGTTTCATAATCCTTTATACTCAATCTGATTCTTCTGTTCTGTAAATCCACGCTTTTCACAACTGCAGATACGGTATCACCAACGGCATATAGCTCTGACGCCGTTTTCACCCTTTTTTGACTTAATTCCGAAATGTGAACAAGGCCTTCGACACCTTCTTCCAATTCTACGAAAATACCAAAGTCGGTGACATTAGTAACCTTGCCTTTAATGACTGACCCTGTCGCATATAAAAAATTCTTCTCATCCCATGGGTTTTTATCCACCTGTTTGATTCCAAGAGAAAATTTCTCGTTTTCTACGTCAATATTGAGAACCATTGCCTCAACTTCCTGGCCTTTTTTATACAACTCTGAGGGATGTTTTATATTTTGTTTCCACGAAATATCGGATACATGAACAAGGCCGTCTATGCCTTCTTCAATACCGACGAAAAACCCGAAATTCGTGATATTTCTAATTACGCCCTTAACAATACTCCCCTCAGGATATTTCTGCTTCAGCGCCTCCCATGGATTCTCCGTTGTTTGCTTTAATCCGAGGGAAATACGTTTTGCTTCGGAATTTACGTCTAATACCATTACTTTTACAGTTTCACTGACAGTTAAAACTTTGGAAGGATGCTTGATTTCCCGTGTCCAGAACATCTCTGTAATATGGACGAGACCTTCCACGCCCGGTTCGAGTTCAACAAAGACTCCATAGTCCGTAAGGTTTACAACTTTGCCCTCAACAACAGATCCGATAGGGTATTTGTCGGCGATATTCTCCCAAGGATTGTCCGTCATTTGTTTCAGACCTAAAGATACGCGCTCTTTCTCTCTATCAAAAGAAAGGACTTTTACTTGTATTTTGTCCCCTTTGGAAAAGTTATCAGATGGACGGGTAATTCTTCCCCATGATATGTCTGTTACGTGCAGGAGGCCATCAATTCCACCAAGATCAATAAAAAGTCCATAATCGGTTATATTTTTTATTACCCCTTCCAATATCTTGCCTTCCTCTATGCTCTCCAGGGTTTCTTTTTTTGCCGATACTCTTTCCTTCTCTAATATCGATCTCCTCGAGAGAACAACATTGTTTCTTTTTCTGTCATACTTGAGAACATTGAACATCAATGTTTGTCCGACATATTTATCAAGGTCTCTCACCGGGCGGATATCCACCTGTGACCCGGGAAGAAAGGTTGGAATTCCGATATCGACAGAAAGTCCTCCTTTCACCCTTTCCACAATTATCCCTTTAATGGGTATATTATGCTCGCAGGCATTCTTTACATCATCCCATATTTTAATTTTAACGGCCTTATCTCTCGAGAGGATCAGATTACCATCTGAATCCCTTCTATCAACCAAAACTTCCACTTCATCGCCGACAGCGAGAGAAATATTCCCCTCATTATCTTTCAATTCTCTGACAGGAATATACCCTTCCGTCTTCCACCCTACATCGACCATAACGACATCGCTGTTTATCTGGACAACTTTTCCGGTTACTATTTCACCAAGCTGCACACTCTGCAAGCTCTGTTCGTATAATTCTTTAAAACCTATATCTTCTTCTTTACCTGCGGTCTTTTTGTTTGTTGTGTCCTCCGCCGGAGAATTCAAATTTTCTCGTTTACCTTCAAAATGTTCTTCAGAAATTAAGTTATTGCCGTTAACCATTAAACCATTACCCCCTGAATTTTATAAAAAAATTTTTTAATCAAATACCCGTAACATACTGACTATGAAATATCAAGCTAATTCAAAGACGAATATTGCGGCTGCAGACTCTCAAAACTCACTGTCTCCGGCCTTCAATTATGGAGATCATTTTTTCGACAACTTGGGATATAGTCATAATGGTGGAGTCGATTATCACTGCACTATCGGATACCTTCAATGGGGCTATTTCTCTTTCTCGATCTTGCCGATCCCTCAGCATTAAGTCTCGTTCTACTTCCTGAAAATCCACATTGCGCCCACGCGCACGCAGTTCTTCGTAACGCCTCTTAACTCTCATCTCCACAGTCGCCTCAAGATAAAACTTATAATCGGCGTCAGGGAAAACGACTGTCCCCATATCTCTTCCCTCGGCTACAATTCCACCTTTTGCCCCGGCATCTCGTTGTATTGACAAAAGACTCTGTCTCACAATAGGAATGGCAGAAACTTTTGACGCCAGAAGACCTATTTCTTCATTCCTGATTTTTTCCGTTACATTTTCATCGTTAATGAAAACATTCAACTTGCCGTTCATGTTTTTAAGAAAAATATTTATGCGGCCACATAATTCTGAAAGCGCTTCTGCATTATCCGGTGAAACACCCTCAACTAACATCTGATACGCCACAGCTCTATATAATGCACCTGTATCTAAATAAATATACGACAATTGCTGTGCAAGTTTTTTGCTAACCGTACTTTTTCCTGCCCCGGCAGGACCATCAACAGTTATGATCAGTCCTTTTTTCATTATTTGATACCTGTTTTGTTTTCAAATATGCAATAAGATACTTTATTTTACCATGACTCAGTTCCAGATAGCGCGCTATAGCATATTGGTCTACGCTTCACAATATTAAAGAGAAACCTCCGAACAGGTAAAGCGCCCATCTTCCCGGCAGAAGCACAATGTGCCCTGACATGCGTTTTACAAGGGACTGTGGTACGTCTGAGCGAAATGAGGTAACTAAATCTTGATTATCCAGTCTAAAAGAAATATAGTATCCAATACATAGAATGAATTTTAGAACAAAGAGGTTAGCGTTTGAATCTATTCGATATTTTGAAAAAAAGAGCGGGCTCCATATCTTCCGTAGTTATTCTTTGCGCAGTATTTCTTACCACAGGGTTGGCGCATGCATCCTTTACGATCGATGATGAAAGAAAGCTTGGGAAAGAATTCTATGAAAAACTCGAAAAAAGTAATGTTTTAATCCATGATCAGAAGATTAACGCATATATTAACAAACTTGGCAGCACAGTACTTGCCCAAAGCGAAAAGGCCCCCTTTGACTTTCGATTTTTTGTTATTAAAGACTCAGCCATTAATGCCTTTGCAACTCCAGGGGGCTATGTTTATGTCAACAGAGGTCTGATTACTCTGGTGGAGAAGGAAAGCGAACTGGCCTCTGTAATTGCCCATGAAATAGCCCATGTCAACGCCAGGCACATTGCAAGTACCATTGAAAAATCACAGAAGGTTGGAATTGCTACTCTCGCCGCAATTCTTGCCGGTGCATTTCTTGGAGGCGGAGGCCAACTGACTGCAGCCGCAACCAGCTTTTCATTAGCAACAGCCACAAGTTTAAGTTTGAAATATAGCCGTGAGCATGAGGAAGAGGCTGACAGGTTAGGCATGTCCTACCTTGTCAGTGCCGGCTATGACGGCAGAGCGATGTTGGATTTTTTAAAGATTATGAGGAGATATGAGTTTTACTCGAACACTATCCCCTCATACTTTCTCACCCATCCTGGCACGGATGAAAGAATCACCTATCTTGACGCGTTATTGCAGACCACATATATTCACAGAGGTGCGGAAAGTATTATCGGTAAATTAAAAAGAATACAAACAACACTTATGTTTGGGGAGAAAAACCTTAATTCCAGCTTAAAGCATTTCCAAAATGAAATGCAAAAAAACCCGAATGACGTCGATGCGCTTTATGGAATTGCGGTAATTCAGGAAAAACTCGGGAGATATCCTGAATCATTAGACAACTTTCGCAGGGTATTGAGTCTGTCTCCCAATGACGCAGACGTTACGCGAGATCTTGGCATTGTGTATTTTAAACTAGGAAGGACATCCGAAGCAATTGATTGCCTGCAAAGGGCCACAGCCGTGAATGAAAATGATCCGGATGCACTTCTGTATCTCGGAAGATCATATGAACAGTTGGGGGATTATGTCACAGCTTTGGACATTTACAAAAAACTGGAAAATAAAAATATTGATGAAGCGGATGTATACTATAGTATTGCTATAGCCTATGGCAAAACTAACAATCCGGGTGCTTCACACTACAATTTTGGCATCTATTTTAAGAAAAAAAATAAAACGGACAGCGCCCTCTTTCATTTCAAGGAAGCGCTGAAATATTTTCCCAAATACAGCGAGAAATTTGAGGAAATTGAAAAAGAGATAAAATCCATTAAACGATAAATCTTATCCCCTCTTTGTCAGGTCATGTCAATCTGATGTGGTATCAATTCTCTCTTTGCGTAGTCGAGATAAATTCTCTCTTTAATGAACAATTCAAATAGATTTGAATCGATATACGTGTCTTTAACCATAAGCTCCATTATCTTTATTGCTTCCGACAATGTTTTTTCCTTCTTATACGGTCTATCCTTTGCTGTTAATGCATCGAATATATCCGCCAGCGCTATTATACGGGCCTGCAGGGGTATCTGACTATCTTTTAATCCCAGGGGATAGCCTGTGCCATCGAACTTTTCATGGTGCGCCGAAGCATAATGGGCGACGTTTTTTAACTTCTTTGGAAAAGGCAGTTGAGTAAGCATCTTATGGGTCACGGTGACATGATTTTTAATAATTTCTTTTTCTTCTTTTGTAAGCGTCCCCTGAAGAATGCTGAGATTGTAAAGTTCGTCTTCATAAAGCAGATTTCGCAATTTTCCTTCAGAGGTCCACTGTTTTGCAGCTATATCATGTAATCGGTTCATCATCTTTTCGTCCATGAATTTTCTGCCGGTATTAATGTCCTCTAAAAATTTATAATCCGCTTCCAATTCTTCTACGCATTTATCGTAGTCATTAATGCCTGTTTCCTTGCTTTTTTTGCTTTCTTTAACATCTCCCTTCCGGAGTGCTTCAATAAAATAATCCCGTTTAAGAATCTCAAAACGCTCCTTTAAGGTTTCTATACGGTCGTGAACAGTCTCAAGTTTTCTCGCCTTATCAATTATGAATTCCGGGGTCGTTATTTTACCTACATCATGAAGCCATGCCGAAATGCGAAGCTCCTTTAATTTGTCTTCATCAAAATGGATGCCGGCAAATGTCCCTTCCTTGGCCTCATTTATCTTTTCCGCGATAGTCATCGTCAGCTCTGAAACCCTCCGTACGTGACCGCCGGTATAGGGCGACTTCTCATCGATTGCAGTTGCAATTGAGCGGATGAAAGACTCTAACAGATCTTCAAGCTCATGTATAAGGCGATTATTGGAGAGCGCAATAGCTGCCTGAGAAGCCAAAGACTCTGTCATTTTTTGATTCTCTATGGAAAAGGAAATAACCTCGTCCGTCATTTCCGCATGTGCATTCAATAATTGAAGAATACCGATAATATCATTTTCATGATTCCGCATAGGCACAACGAGCATGGACATAGAGCGGTATCCCGTTTCTGCATCGAATTTCCTTGTGCCCTCAAAATTAAAGCCTTCTGCGTGATAGACATCAGCAATATTAACCA
>Ga0153915_10001968_pt1 | contig 18919 bp, 20 predicted proteins | sample Opewatmetagenome_2_FD_107003 | JGI IMG/M metagenome (GOLD analysis project Ga0153915, IMG submission 107003) | Freshwater wetland microbial communities from Ohio, USA - Open water 3 Core 3 Depth 3 metaG | ecosystem: Environmental > Aquatic > Freshwater > Wetlands | place: USA: Ohio, Lake Erie...
CACGGTTTCGAGGTCGCGGGTCGTGGTTCGCCGGTGCCCAGGATGAACAGATCGGCGTCCGTCGACCGTGCCGCGTAGCTCCTGTCGGCGACGAGCTTTCGCGCGCGTACCGCCACGTCCTGGTCGATCGGGGGAAGCTCTCCCCCGAGGACTCCGAACCGCCCACCGTCGTTCGTGAGGAACACCTGCTGTGGCGAGCCCGCGAGCTTGCTGCCGGCGGGCGGCATCTCGCGCACGAGCCGGCCATGCACGACGAGCTCGGGACCGACCTCGACATACGGATGCATGTCGGTCGTCATCTTCAGTGACTCGATGCGAAGCCGATCGTCATCGGAGCAGGCGCCGCGCACGACGACGCGTGCGTCGGCTGCCCACGTCCACAGTGGGCTCGCCGGCTCCGCCGTCGCGAGGCGTTCACCGCTCTCGAGCTCCAGCCAGACGCGGCCGCTGTCGATCCGCAGCGTCGCGGAGACTTGCTCCGTCGCATCGCGCGTCCTCGGTGGTTGAACACTCTGTTTCATCGGTGGCGCGCTTTCTGTCCAGCACGAGGCGAGCAGGAGCGCACCAAGCCAGGCTTGGTAGGGTGAGCTCGCGCTTCGCATCGACATCTGGTCCGACATTGTCCGTCGGTGGTGCTACATCGGCAAGCGCCGGATCGAGACAGCGCCTCGACGGCTTAGCGCAAGACGAGCGCGAGCACCGTGAGGAACGCGGCGATCAGGACGAACGCGATGAAGAACGTCGAGTTACTCATCTTCCAGTCCGTCGGTTGATCGAGCGCGCGCATGAGCCGCACGCGATCGCGCTCTGCGAGATCGCGCGTCTCGGACTTGGCAACGCGAAGGTGTGAGACGGTCATGGCGCGCAGTGTGGCGCGGCCCACACCTGAATGCCACTTCCTGGCGTGCTACGCATCCGCGCGATGTCTGAATCGTCCGGACGCATTGGCCTCGTGCAGGGCGTCCTGGCGTACGGCCTGTGGGGCATCGTCGCGGCGTACTGGAAGTTGCTCGCACACGTCAGCCCCGTCGAGCTGATCGCGCATCGCGCGGTGTGGGGGCTCGGCGCGTTCGCCACGATCGTCTTCGTCGCCGGTCAGTGGCGGCCCTTTGTCGCGGCCCTCCGCGAACCGAAGCTCGTCGCGGTGATGGCGCTCTCGGGTGCGCTGCTCGCAGTGAACTGGGGCGTGTTCGTCTGGGCGACGACGACCGGTCATCTCCTCGACGCGAGCCTCGGCTACTTCATCAATCCGCTCGTCTCGATCGCACTCGGCATGGTCGTCCTGCGCGAGCGACTGCGACGGCTGCAGTGGATCGCGATCGCCCTCGCCGCGATCGGTGTCGGCCTGCTGACGTGGCGCGCCGGCCGCGTGCCGTGGATCGCGCTCGTCCTCGCGTCGACGTTCGGCCTCTACGGTCTCGTTCGCAAGACGGCCCGCGTCGACGCGCTCGTCGGCTCGACGATCGAGACGCTGCTGATGGCACCGGTCGCCGGCATCTACCTCGCCGTGATCGGCGGCGGTGTGTTTCCGACGGCGAGCGCGAGCACGATCACGCTCCTCATCGGCACGGGCGTCGTCACCGCGGTGCCGCTCGTCCTGTTCACGAGCGCCGCACGACGGCTGCCGCTGTCGACGGTCGGCTTTTTGCAGTACCTCGCGCCGACCGGCCAGTTCCTGCTCGCCGTGCTCGCGTTCGGCGAGCCGCTGGCGCGCGACCGGCTGTTCGCGTTCGGCTGGATCTGGCTCGGCCTGGTCGTGTTCTCGATCGATCTGGTTCGCCAGCGGGGCGCCGCTGGCGCTGCGTCGCGGAGGATGGCCCGGTAACCACGTCAGCGGCCTTACCCGTCGGCGACCATGCGATCCAGCTGGTTGGCGTGGTCATCGGCAGCCAGGTGGTACCTGCTGGCCGCAGCCGCGCAGAGTCAGCTATCCTCGATCTACCTTGCGGTGGTCGCTGCTGATCGTCCTCCTCGCGATCCCGACACTCGCGGTTGCGCGCCCCAAGCTCGCTGTCGCCCCCCTCGAGGGTGACAAGGATGGCAACGTCGGCGAGCTCGTCGCGGATGCAGCCGCCGACCACGGCAAGACGACCCGGCCCGACAAGGTCTCCCGCGAGATCGAGAAGCTCGAGATCTCCTCGCTCAACGCGAAGACCGTCAAGAAGCTGCGCATCAAGCTCGAAGCCGATGTCGTGATCTACGGCAACGTCGACAAGCAGGGCGGCAAGAAGCACCTCGAGCTGACGCTCACGGGTCATGGCAAGACGAAGGGCAAGCTCGAGATCGACTTCAAGACGACGAAGGCGCTGAAGAAGGAGCTCGAGGCCAGGCTCGGCAAGCAGATCGACATCGCCGCCGCTGGCGCAGACGACGACAGCGATGACGATGACGACGACGGCGCGACGAAGCGCAAGCAGCGCGAGGCCGAGGAGAAGGAGAAGAAGCGCCGCGACGACGAGGAGAGGCAGAAGCGCGAGGACGACGAGAAGAAGCAGCGCGAGGCGGCGGCGGAGAAGGACAAGGAGAAGGAGCGCAAGCGCAAGAAGCACGACGATGACGAGGAGCGCGACGACAGCGAGCGCACGCACAAGACCAAGAAGCACACCGCGAGCCGGGACGACGACACCGACGACGAGGACACCAGCGTCCATCGCAAGAAGAAGCGCCACCACCGCGACGACGACGACGAGGGGGACGAGGACGGCGGATCGCGCGCGCATCCGCGCCATGCGATCACGCAGGCCGCGCTGTGGGCCGACCTCGGTGCTGCGGTCGCCCGCCGCACGCTGACCTACGACGCCACCGGCAACCAGCAGCCTCCGCCCGTCGGGACCGCTGCTCCTGCCGGCGAGATCGAAGGGGAGGTCTATCCGGCCTCGTTCTCGACGCTGAAGGGGCCGACCGCCGGGATCGGCATCGCCGGTGCGTACGACCGCACGCTCGGTCTCGGCATCGCCGTCCCCGGCAGCGCGGTCGTCGCGCCGATCAAGAGCGGCTTCTACTGGATCGGCGCACGTTACCGCTTCACGTTCGGCGGCTCCTCGGTTGCGGTCGGTGCCAGCTACTGGCGCCGCTACTACATGGCCGATCGCTCGAAGCTGACGATGCCGACCGATCTCGACATGCCCGACGTCGACTACACCGCACTCGCCCCGGATGTCACGGCACGCTTCGCCGCAACACCGAAGCTCGGCGTGTTCGCGGCACTCCAGCTGCCGCTCATGCTGTCGAGCGGACCGATCCAGTCCTCGACGAGCTACGGCCCCAGCACGATCATCGCGTTCGACCTGCGCTCCGGCGTGCAGATCGGCCTGGGCTCGCACTACGCGCTCCAGATCGCGCTCGGCTTCGATCAGATCGGCTTCAAGTTCAACGCGAAGCAGGGCTCGCAAGCGGCGCTGCGCGAGGTCAGCGCCGCGACCGATCGATCGGTCGGCCTCGCGGCGACCCTCGGCGTGATGTACTGATTTAGAACGCCAGACGGAGGCCGATGCTCGCCGCGGTCTCGCCGGGTGCGAACGCCCCTTGCAGGAACACGCGCGCGTGTCGCGTGTGAGCCTCCATGCCGACGATCGCGTGCACGCTGAGCGGGCTCGGAGAATTCTCACCCGCGCCGGTGATCACTGCATTTCCGACGGGGAGATGATCGGCGTTGATCGAGAGCACGCTGTCGAGCTGCGCGGTGATCGAGCTGCTGCCGGTCGTCAGCGCGACACCGCCACCGCCATAGAGGATGAACGTGTTGCCGAACCGCACGCCGGTCGTCACCTCGATGGGGACCGTGTACGTCGACACGAGCACGTCGAGCGTACCGGTCGAGCTCATGTGGATCGTCACGTGTTCGGTCGCGCCTTGGGCGGTGAAGTGACTCTCGATCGAGCTCGACGTTCCGACGGTCCACCGTGCGTACTCGATGCCGCTCGTCACGGCAACGCCAGTCCAGCGCACCGCACGCGGCGACTGCATGGGCACTGCCTGGTACTGCGCGTGTGCACCGAGTGTCAACAGGTGGCCGGTGAGGCCGTGGATCGTCGTCGACTCGTAGAATCCGCCCGTGAACACCGACCAGCGCGGCTGTCCCCAGCGGCCGAGGTTGGCGCCCGCCAGCGCCCCGAAGTTGATGATCGATCCGCCGAGCAGTGTGTTCGTCGTGCCGATCGCGACATCACCGTGGACGCCACCGCCCGATGCACCGAACACGATCTCGCCCGGATCGATGTTGTAGTCGACCGTGAGCCCTCGCTGCGCGAAGGCGGCGGTGTTCGCGAACGCGCGCAGCAGGTCATCGATCCGCGACACCTTGTACAGCTCGTCGATCCGCTGCTGGGCCATCGAGATCAACTCCGGGACGCTCACGCCGAGCTCCGAGGCGACCTGCTCGCCCTGCGAGTTCAGCGTGACCGTGACGTCTGCGTGCGAGTCCGCGTACGCCGTCCCCGCGGCCAACAGGAGGAGCACGACCGGACGCATCTTCACAGCGTAGCTCAGTGCGGGCAGTGCGCAGCGCGCATGGCGTCGAGAATCGGCTCCCGAGGCGCGTTCGGCGGACCGACGTGGAGGAGCGCGACGGCCTAGCGCGTAGGTAGGGACACCGCGCACGCAAAAATCGGTGCGACCCGCCGAACCCCTCTCGCCGGCTGCTGCGAGGCCGGCCGCCACGTCGATCCCGTCGTCGACATTCGCTACCTGCGGTCGTTGTGCGCTAGGCTCGACGGGATGGAAGGCGGATACCGCGACCCACCGGAGGTCGCCACGCTCGGTCCCAACAAGAAGCACTGCTTCGCTTGCGCGTCGATCCTCGATGTCCGCGCCGAGCTGTGTCCCCGCTGCGGGGTGCGGCAACCGTTCATCCCGGCGATGGCACCGCCACAGACCGCGCTCGCGCCGTACGGGCAACGCGCGGCGGTCCCTTACACGAGCAAGAACAAGGTGACCGCCGGCATCTTCGCGCTGCTGCTCGGCGGGCTCGGCATCCACAAGTTCTATCTGGGCCAGGTCGGGATGGGCATCGTCTACCTGATCTTCTGCTGGACGATGATCCCGACGATCATCGCGTTCGTCGAAGGCATCGTGCTGCTGTCGATGACCGACGACGACTTCGCTCGGAAGTTTCCCGGTTGAGAGCAAGCTGAGCCTGATGCGTCGCTGGTGCCCGCTGCTGCTCCTCGCTGGTTGCTCTGATCCGGCGACCCCGCCGGTGATGATGATGGTCGGCGGTTGTGACGGCATGGTCGTCGAGGTCGCCAATGACTCCGCGGTGCACGTGCCTGTGAGCTCGCCGATCGTGTGGCCGAGCAATCCTCCGACCGGTGGCCCGCACTATCCGATCTGGGCCGGCTGGGATCGCCAGTACGCGCAGCTCGACCGCGGCTACTACGTGCACAACGCGGAGCACGGCGGCATCGTGCTGCTCTACCACTGCGATCCCGAATGTCCCGATGTCGTCGCGCAGCTCGTCGCCGATGCGCAGGCGATGCGCGCGGACACGTCCTGCACCGCGCCGGTCACCAAGCGCGTGGTCGTGACGTCGGATCCGCTGCTCCCCGACGGCGTCCAGGTCGCGGCGGTCGCGTGGAACTTCGCCTACACGGCGAGCTGCTACGACCCGTACGTCCAGACGTTCGCGCGCGAGCACTACGCGCACTCGCCCGAGAACACCTGCGCCGATGGTGCGAACCTCGGCGGCACGCTGCTCAACCCGTGAGCGCTACTCGCTGTACTCGTAGGTCGATTCGAGCTGCTCGGCGATGTGCCCGGTCGACTCGTCGAGCCGGCCGCGGTAGCGAAGCGTCTGCGCCGCACGGACCCGGGTGTCGTACGAGGCACCGGCATCTCCGACGAGGCTCCGCAGCCGCGCGGCGGTCTCGGACGTGTCGGGCAGTGCATCGACCGCCATCATGCTGACGGCCGCGTCCGGATCTCGCGTCATCTCCAGGAGACGCTGGGTGACGCGCGGATCGCTGACGTCGCGCAGCGCATTGACGGCGGAGCGGCGGTCGTAGACGTCACTGCTGCGCGCGAACTGGAGCAGTGCGTCCCGCGCTGCGTCCGTGTGCGAGCTGCCGAGCGTGAGTGCGGCGGCTTCGCGGACGACCGTCGACGAATCGCGAAGGCCCTGCGTCGCGATCTCGAGGCTGGTCTTGTCATTGGCGAGCGACCGCAGGGCGACGGCACGGATCTCCGGATCACCGGTCTTCGCGCTGCGAACCAGCAGGTCGTTCGCCTCCGGCGTCCCGGCGCTCGCCAGTGCGCGGAACATCGACTCTGCCTCGTAGCGGTCCGAGGTCTTCTGCAGCAGCTTCTCGGCGATCTGGACGCCCGCCGGCGAGCCCATGTTGAGCAGCTGCTGCATCACATTGCGCGCGAGCTCGGGGTGCGCGTCCGCGACGGCTCGCAGCGCGTTCGCCGAGTCCGGCGTCAGGCGGAACTTCTCGAGCGCCGCGACCGCAGCCGACGCCACATCCGCGTCGCTGCTGTTGAGCGCGCCGAGCACGGCATCACGTGCCTCGTTCGTGCCGGCGCGTGCGAGCACGCCGAGTGCGGCCGTCGCCTCTTCCGAGGTGCCGGTCCGGATCGTGTCGCGCAGGAGCTCGGTCACCGCCGGATCACCCGGCTGGGCCGAGCTGAGCAGGCGCAGCGCCGCGACCTTGGTCTCGCCATGCTGTGCGCGCACGAGAGCGAGCGCGGTCTCGAGGGCCTCGCTGGTTCCTGCTTCGGCGAACACGCGGATCGCCAGGATCCGCTCATCCTCGTCGGCGCTGTGCGCCAGGCTCGCCGCGAGGGCCGTGCCTTCCTTGCTGCCGATCGTGATCAGGTGGCGCAGCACGTCCGGTCTGTCCTTCGGATGTGCCTTGACGACCTCGACGAGCGCCTGCTCGACATCGGGGCCACTCATGCCGAGCAGAGCCTCCGTCGCGCGACCCGCCGCGTCGTGGCGATCCGAGAGCGCCGTGGAGATCAGCAGATCACGCGCCTCGTCGGTCGACAGCGTCGACAGCGCGGTGATCACGGCGCGCACGACGTCGTCATCGTCGTCCTCGAGCAGGTCCCGCAGCGTCGCCAGCGACTCGGGTGTATCGATCGTCGCGAGCACCGTGATGGCCGTGCCGCGTGACGAGCTCGGGCCATGGCGCGCGATGTCCGTCAGCGTCGGCAGCGCCGCACCGCCCGCGTGACCGAGCGCCTCGATCGCGCGATCGAGCAGGTCTCGCTCGCCGCCGTTGACGATCGCCTCGAGCTTCTGGAGCATCTCGTCATCGACGACCGTGACGACGCCGAGTGCGCGACGCGCGACATCGATGCTCGGCGAGTCGACCAGCCGCGCGACCGCAGTATGTGCTGCGGGCGTGTCGATGCTGCCGAGTGCCGACGTCGCATAGCCGGAGGTCTCCTCGGTGTTCGCGGCGGCGAGATCCTCGAGGACTGCCACCGCGCCATCGGTACCGAGCGCGCCGAGGGCGTAGATGGCACTGGTCTGCACGGAGGCGTCCGGATCGTGGGCGACCTCGATCAGGCGCGGCTCGGCATGCGGGTTCTTCGTCGCACCGAGCGCATCGATGGCGGCCACCTTCACGCTGGTGCGCGAGTCGCGAGAATGCACGAGCAGTACCTCGACCGCGTGATCGGTGCCGATATTACCGACCGCACCGATGATCGCTTCCGGGATCCCCGACCGCGCATCCGCGACGAGTGAGCTCACCGCATCGATCGCACGGTCATCGCCGACGGTGCCGAGCGTCTCGGCGAGCGGACGCACCTCCTCGACCGTCCGCGCCGCGAGCAGCTTCTGGACGAGGTCGTCGAGGTTGACGCCGGCCGCGGCCGCGTTGATGTGCAAGGGCATGCCGGGCCGCGACGTCCGGGCCCCAGAGGCACGAGCTTCGTCGGGAGCACCCTTGAGCCACGAGTACGCGAGCAGCGTCGCGAGTACACCGCAGCACAGCTTCCATCGGGTGAGCGAAGTCATTGCCCTCGACCAAGAGACACTACGCACGCCCTTTCGGTTTCATTCCGTTTTGCTGTGGCGCAATGCCACGACGCGGTTACATGCCGTGGCATAAGACCTCATGACTTCGTTCCGGGATGCGATGGAGCTGGTGCAGCGCGGGCGGGCAACCGAGGCAGAAGCCCTACTTCGCGGCGAGGTGTCGCACACGCGGGATGGCTCGCCGGAGCGAACCGACGCGCTGTTCGACCTCGCAAACCTGCTCGTCGCCTGTGGCGATCTGCCACGCGCGGTCGAACCGCTTCGAACCGCCGTCGCGATGCCGCCGGTCGATCGCGAGCACGAGAAGGCGCGCCTGACCGGGACGATGAACCTCGGCGAGATCCTCGGCCGCCTCGGCGAGATCGAGGAGGCCCATGCGGTGCTGAAAGATGGCCTCGAGGCCCGTCGTGCGTTCTACGGCGAGAATCACGCCGGGTTTGCGTACGGGCTCGAGTCGCTCGCGAAGGTCGAGATGCAGCGCGGCGATGTCGCGTCCGCGCTCGACCATATCAACACGGCGGTCCGCATCTTCTGGGACGCCGGCAACGAACGCATCGCATCGTGCTTCGCGACGCGCGCACCGATCGTCAAGGCGACCGGCACCCCCGCGTTCGATCAGCTCGAAGCGCTTCCCGATGAGCTGTTCGATCGCATGGTCAGCGACGTCCTCCAGGCCGATGACGTCTCGCCGCGTCTCCAGCTCGACATCCTCGGGGAGCTCGCACACGTCGTCAGCGTGCGCGACGGTGCAGCCGCGTGGCTGCCGCAGGTCCACGCGTCGCTCAGCAACACCGCGCGCGACGCCGGCAATCACCTCGCTCGCATCAAGTCCCTCGAGTGGCTGCGCGCTCACATGGAGCGCATCGGCGATTTCCAGCAGGCGCTCGGCATGGTGCTCGCACTCGCACTCGCGCAGGACGAGGCCGGCAACACCGAGCTCGCCGAGGCGCACTACACCGATGCCATCCAGCGCGCGAACGACCCTCGCTCGCGCGCGCGGGCAGGCCGCAACTTCGGCCTGTTTCTCTCGCAGCACGAGCGACCGGCGGAGGCTCGCGTCCAGCTGCAGGCAGCGCTCGCGGCGGCCCGTGAGGCCGGCGATCCCGACGAGCTCGGCCAGATCGCCGTCGCGCACGGGATCTTCCTCCAGCACCAGAAGGATCGCGCCGCGGAGCCGCTCCTGGAAGAGGCGATCCGGGTCCTATCGCCGGATCATCCAGATGCGCTGTGCGCACGCAGCCACCTCATCGCACTCCGCACGGGCGGCGGCTGTGGCTGTGGCGACATGAGCGAGGCACTCGCGAGCGCCGTCCTCGACATGATCCGCGAGGCGGTCCCCGGCGGCCTCGTGGCGGACCTGGAGATCACCCTCCCCGAGGGAGCGCCGCCGAACGTCAGCGTCCAGCTGGCCCGCGAGCCCTCCCCGGCCGAGGTCCAGGCGCTCGACAGCGCCGTCCACCTGGCGGTGGCCCACCTGCAGCAGAGCATCCGCCGGCGTGGGCTTGCACCGGCGGGATGACATCGGCAATTCCTTTGGCTTGACGGCACTCGTCGGGTCCACCTACGTTCGCGGGGTGGCAGCGCCCTCGACGCCGTCCGAGGTGAATCGTCCGACGGTGCGGAAGGTACTGCTCGTCGACGATCACGAGATGTATCTCAAGTACTCGGCGCGCGAGTTCGTACGCGCCGGTGTCAGCGTCTGCAATGCCGCGACGAGGGAGTCCGCTGTCGCGGTGGCTCGCGAGGAGCAGCCCGGTCTCGCGATGGTCGATCTGTTCCTCTCGCCCCCCGAGACCGGCATCGATGTCATTCGTGCATTGAAGGCAGAGCGGCCCGGGATGTTCTGCATCCTGGTCAGCGCGCACATGAGCGTCGCGCATGCACTGCTCGGCGTTCGCGCGGGTGCCGACGATGTCTTCTTCAAGCCCTTCGGTGCGAAGCAGGCGATCGCTCGTGTCGAGCAAGGCATCCTGCAGCGACCGGAGGAGTCGACGCCGACGCTGAGCGAGATCGAGTGGGAGCACATCGCGCGCGCCCTCCAGGATCACGCCGGCAACATCAGCGCCGCGGCCGAATCGCTCGGCGTGTTCCGCCAGTCGCTGCAGCGCAAGATCCTGAAGCATGCGCCGCGCGTGCTGACCGACGATCCGCTCGAGTATCGCAAGCTACCCGAGTCTGCCGTCGCGAGAGTGGAAGCGACCGTCCCCTCCGAAGCTCCCGCGCGCCGCAAGCGCAAGCCAGCCGCGGCACGCGTCACGTCGATCAAACGCCGCCGCCATTGACCGGCTCGCGGGCCACGGCGAGGCTCGCTGCATGCAACGACTCGCAGATCGCGTCGCATGGATCACCGGCGGAGCCAGCGGTATCGGCCTCGCGCTCGCGCAACGTCTCGCCGACGAGAAGGTCAAGCTCGTCCTCGTCGATATCGAGGAGGCGCCGCTCGCGGCGGCGGAAAGAGCGCTCCGCGACAAGGGCGCGACGGTCCTCGCGATCCGCGCCGACGTCTCGAAGTCCGAGGAGATGACGGCGGCCGCGAAGCGCGCGCTCGATACGCTCGGCGTCGTGCATGTGATCTGCAACAACGCAGGTGTCGGTGGTGGCGGCGGTCCACTGTGGTCGATCACCGAGGCCGACTGGCAGTGGACGTTCGGCGTGAACCTGTGGGGCGTCGTGCACGGACTTCGCCTCCTGCTCCCTGCCCTGATCGACAGCGGCGAGGAAGGCCACGTCATCAACACCGCCTCGATGGCCGGGCTCACGTCCACCCCGTTCTTGGGTCCCTACACCGCCACGAAGCACGCCGTCGTCGCGCTCTCGGAGTGCCTCGCGAAGGAGCTCGAGCTGACGAAGGCGAAGGTCGGTGTCTCGGTCCTGTGCCCGGGCTTCGTCCAGACGAACATCTCGTCGTCTCACCGCAATCGTCCCGACCACCTCGGTCCATCGACGAGGGGTCCCGGCGCGGACAAGTTCCAGATGGTCCTGAAGAACCTCGTCGATACGGGCAAGCCGGTCGCGCAGGTCGCCGACACGGTCGTCGAAGCGATCAAGACGAATCGCTTCTACATCCTCACGCACCCGGAGATGAAGCCGGCGATCCAGCACCGCATGAACCAGATCCTCGGCGAGCAAGCGCCGGGGATCGACCCGATGATGCGCGCGCTGTTCGGCGGCTAGTCGGCGCTACTGGATCTCGACGACGCTCGCGTTCGCGAACGTCACGTGCTCCCACTGACCGACGGGAGCCGATGTCGCGGCGAGCCCGACCGGCGCCGCCGCGAGTGCGGTGCCATCCCACTGCAGCCGGAACAGTCCCGAGGTTCCCGCGGTCACCGTCTCCGTGGCCAGCAGGATGTCGCCGATCATCGATTTGCACTCGGCCGCCGTCGCACCGAGCAGCCGGCTCGTCCCGAAGTTGACGCCGAAGAAGTTCTCGCCGGGCATCACGATGTCGATGTCCTCGATCTTGACGCCGACGTCGATCGTCGTCGCATCGCCATTGGGCGAGATGATCCACATGAGGCCCTGCTCCTCGGCGCCGGCGATGATCTTGCCGGCGATCGGGCCATAGCGGACCGGAATGTTCGGCACGACGATCAGACCCTCGAGGTGCACGCCCTTCGGCGGGCTGATCTGCGTCGGCTGCCCCGCCATGTTGATGCGCCAGATCTCGCCGGTCGTCGTGACGACGATGAGGTCGCCGCCGAAGATGCCGGTCCGATCGACGTAGAGCGAGCCGCGCATGAGGCCGTTGTTCAGGCCTGGAAGATCGACCCACGGGTTCGTGATCTGCGCGCCATCGGCGGAGATCTTGACGATCTGACCGTCGATGCCGTTGCCGGTGAACAGCGTGCCCGGCTCCCAGCCGGCCGGATTTCCGCTGCGCGCCGTCGCGATCTTCACCTCGTCGGTCAGGCCCGCGTAATCCGAGAACGGCAGGTGGCTGCCATCGGCGAGGATGCGATCGAAGTTCTGCGGTAACCCCATGGTGCCGTAGTTCACGGACAGCACGACCGAATGCGTCGGCTCGTGGAAGTCGATCCCGATCGGCGTGTTGAACGGCGTCGAGATCGCGACGAGCGTCAACGTCGGTGGAGGTCCATCGTTGAACCAGTCGATGTAGTTCGGGATGCCGTCGCCATCCCAGTCATCGAGGCCTTCGAGGACGTCGTCGTAACCGTCGTTGTCGCTGTCGGTGTCCTTGCAGTCGGGCACGCCGTCCATGTCGGTATCGCGCGCCGGCACCATGCCGCAGCCTTCGGTGATGTCGTCGATGCCGTCGCCGTCGAGGTCGCCCAGCCCATCGACCGGCGCCGCGTCGATGCCCGAATCCATGTGGTGGCTTCCGCATCCTGCGAGCAGGATCGCCGCGAGCAGGTACCTCATCCGCGACAGGATCGGTCCCTCGGGCCCACGAGCGCAAGGACGTTGCTAAGCCCCCGCACCGTCCCGTGAAATAGTTTCGCCCGGCCGGACGTTCCGGTCCCGATGCAGCCGGTGCTCGCCCTCGCCCTGCTCCACGCGGTGGTCGTCGGTCACGTCGACGGCGGCACCTGGAGCGACGCGCCGACCGAGGCACGGCTCGATCAGAAGGCAGAGCTTGCCGCCGTCGTCGTCACCGATCGCGGCGTCGTCCTGGCACCCGACGGTGTCGAGAAGCTCGTCCTCGCCGGCCATGTGGTGCGGAAGCTGCAGCGGCTCGACGCCACGACGATCCGCTGGTCGCGCTGATCACATGCGCGCGCCGACGAACGTCGCCGGCTGGGCGAGCGTCGCATCGGTGCCGTCGTACGTGAGCGTGCCGGTCCACGTGCCGAACTGCAGCTTGTCGAGCTTGTAGTCGTTGTTCGCGTCGGAAGCGCGAGCCGTGCCGACGAGGTGCATGTCGAGCGTGCTGTCCGACGCTGCGATCTGCTCGTAGACCAGGTTCGCGGCCTGGTTCAGGCCTGCGTGGCAGACCGAGCCCCAGAACGCGGCGCTGCCGAAGCCGAGCGCGTCCGCGATGTCGGTGCCGACGTTCGTGCAGTTGACCTGGTAGTAGAGGAGCTCGGAGAGATAGTGCGCGTTGGGATCGATCGACGGGATGATCGCGGTGACGAGGCCGAGACGAACGAGCTTGCCGTACGGCAGCGGCAGCGTGTGCTCGCCGATCTGCAGACGGCTGTCGTTCTTGTCGTAGGAGATGAAGACGTTGTCGACGTTCACGTCGTCGATGTTGTGGTCGATGAACGCGAGGTCCATCGTGTTGCCATCGATCGTCCAGCGAACGCCATCGGCCGTCACGCGCGCGATGTACGTCTGGTCGACCGTGTTGACCGCGAGCTTCTCGTTGAGACCGAAGTGCTTCGTCAGGTCTGCCATGCGATGGCCGATCTCGGTGATCGTGCCGACGAGGTCGGGCGCGAGGTCCGTCAGGCGATCGTTGAGGTAACCGGCGACGAACGGCTTGGCGCCGACGAGGATGTCCTTGAGCGTGCCGGGCTGCATCTGGTCGAGCATCTGATCGAGAACCCAGGACATCGGATCGTCTGGATCATCGGTCGCCGCGATGAGGCCGTTGACGAACGAGCCGCTCGTGCCGGGCATGTTCGTCGCGAGATCGAACTGGCTGTTGAGGCGGTACGTACCCGACGCATCCATCTGCGGCTCGGGCGGCTGCTCTTGCGAGCCAGAACCGTCGCCGGACCCATCGTCGCCAGGGGCGACGGAGCGGTCTGCACAACCCAGGAGCGCGAGTCCGAGAACGAAGCTAAGCGAGGCGGTCTTCATCATATCGCCGCGCGTCTATCAGAGGCGCAGCGTCGATTGCTAGGGGTTTTTAGGCCGAAGGACGCTCAGTACCGGTTCCGTCGCAATGTATTCGTCGGCGTTTCACGGCAGACGTGTTTTTGCAGCCGAGTTGCGGTGGCTCTTCGAGTAGCCACCTCGCCGTGCAATACCTCGCGCGTGAACGCGTCGCGCCTCCCGCTGCTCGAGATCCTCGCCTTCGTCGAGGCGGAGCTCGCGCGTGGAGCGACGGTGATCGAGCTCGACGTGCTCGACCCGGATGCGGGACACGGCCACTACGCGGGCGAGCCGATCGATGGTCGCCTTCATCGACCTCTGCGCGTGTGGGTCGATCTGGCCGAGCGGCTCGGGCTGCGGCTGTGCACGCCGCGCGTGGCTGCCGACGGACTCGTGAAGCTGCGCTTCGAGAAGCTCGATCCGCACGCTCGGCTCGGCGGCGCCGCGGGCACCGAGAAGTACGGCGTCGACTCGGAGTTCGCGCGGGTCACCAAGCTCGAGGATCCGGGCTTCGTGATCGACATGACCGAGGCGCTGGAGCGTGTGGCGCTGCCGGCCCATGCACGCGTGCTCGACCTCGGTGTCAACACGGGTGACGAGCTCGAGCTGCTGATGCAGCGGGTGCCGGCGCTGCGTGAAGCGGCGATCGTCGGCGTCGATCACAGCGCATCCGCGATCGCGCAGGCGAAGGAGCGGTTCGCGGGCAAGGACGTCAAGCTGCACGAGGCGGACATCAACGCGCTCGCATCACTCGGGCTCGGCCGCTTCGATCTCGTGCTCTCGATCGGCACGCTGCAGAGTCCCGGCATCGATGACCGCGACGTGCTGCGCAGGATCGTCCAGGACCATCTCGCACCGGCGGGCGCCGTCATCCTCGGCATGCCGAACTGCCGCTACATCGACGGCGAGATCGAGTACGGCGCGCGGATGAAGAACTTCACCCAGCCCGAGCTCGGCCTGCTCGTCAAGGACGTCGCGTTCTACCGCAAGTACCTCCAGCAGCACCACAGGCAGGTGTTCGTCACGGGGAAGAACTACCTCCTCGTGACCGCGGTCCACTCCACGTCTCGACTGTAATATCACCGCATGCTCGCCGAGATCGGTCACCTTCTCCGTCACGCGCCGGCCACGCTCGCTCTCAAGTACAAGCTGCCGCAGGACGAGCTCTACGCGGAGCTCATCGGTCGCGCCGACATCGCGGGCCTTGCCGAGCGGCGCAAGGCTCTCATCGACGGGCTGCACGGTCACGTCGTCGAGATCGGATGCGGCACCGGTGCGATGTTCCCGTTCTACAAGGGCGTCGAGAAGGTGACGGGTATCGAGCCCGACGCCGCGTTCGCCGATCATGCGCGTCAGGCCGCGAGCGCGGCACATGTGCCGATCGAGGTCCTCGAGGCCAGTGGCGAGCACGTGCCGCTGCCGGATGCGTCGGTCGATGCGGTCGTGCTCGCGCTCGTGCTGTGCTCGGTGCCGTCGGTGGAGGCGGTGTGCACCGAGATCGCGCGGATCGTGAAGCCGGGTGGCGAGGTCCGGCTGATCGAGCACGTCCGTAGCCCCAAGAAGATCGCCGGTGCGCTGATGCACGTCGTCAACCCGCTCTGGCTCGCGCTCAACGGCCAGGGCTGTCGACTCGATCGCGACCCGATCCCGACGCTGAAGAAGGTCGGCCTCCAGATCGATCGCATCGAGCCGTTCAAGATCTGGAGCGCGGGGCTTCCGGCGTTCCCGATGCGCGCGATCTTTGCGCATCGTTGATCGACGCCGATCGCATTCGTGAGCGCGGCTACGGCGGGAGTGATCGGAATGCATTTCTCGCTCGCACAGGCGCCCGCGAACTTTTCTCTGCGACGGTGTGCGAGAACTCTTACCGCGACGAGACCACGCGAAAGTTTGCATGGTGGTTTCACCATGGCGAAGCGCCGTAATCGTCGTCCGAGCAAGAACAAGGTCTGCGCGCTGCCGAAGGCGGCACAGGTCGTCGGCTTTAGCGAGATGGAAGAAGCATTCTTCCAGGCGGGCACCGAGCAGGAGTCCGCGGGCGCCTTCATCGAGTCCACGAACGTCCGCGAGCAGCCGCGTCCGAGCTTCTGGCGCCGCCTGTTCGCGCGCGCCGCAGCGTGAGGCCTGGAAGCCGCCGCTGATCGCGAGGCCCGCACCCGCGTGCGAGACGCTGCACTACATCAGCGGCGGCGGAATGTAGAGGTTCTCGTCGACATCCCCGGCGGCCAGGTCCTTGTACGTGAGGACCTCGCCCTTGAGGCCGAGGTTCTCGATGGCCCCTGGATACTTCAGGCCGCCGGCCTCCAGCCACTGTGTCACGCCGTAGCCGAGTCGCTGGTCGTCGCCGGCTCCGGCCTTCTGGATCTCGTAGCGAACGATCTGGTTCGTCTCGCGGTTCACGAGGATGCGATAGGTGGCGGTGCGGGTCTTGTCCTTCGGATCGAACGTCACGCGGAGGATATCGGCAGGCTTGCCATCGTCGCTCTGCGCTTCCTCGACGTACTCGAGCTTCGTGCCCGGCTCCTCGAGGAGGAACGGCATGAACAGGATCGTGGTGTCGAACTCCCAGCGCTCGTGCGCCATCTTGATCGCCTGATCGGCCCCGCCCTCGATCTTCTTCATGAGGTGGCCCTGGCCGCGATCGAGGTAGGCGTTCTCGGTCTCACCGTAGATCTCGCGGATCACGACGAGGTCGCCGTCCTCGCGATGCGCCCGACCGTTGTGCCGGCCGTTCCAGCGGTCCCACGCCTGGGAGCCACCGAGCACCTCCTTGCCGTCCTTCGTGATCGACTGGGACCACTTCAGCTGCTTCGCCTTCGCCCACGTGGCCTCGCCACCCGCGGCGGCAATGACCTTGTCGGCGATGGCGAGTGCCTTCGCATCCTGCCCGGTCCGGTCAAAGGCGACGCTGCTGTTCGGGTAGCGAGCAAACGTGGTGCGGCCGCCGCCGCAACCGGCTGCGAGGGCCACGGCCGTTAGTAGAGGGAGGATGCGCATCGGGCGCACATCCTACTCACGGTCCATCGAGAAGGATCGGTGTGCCGCCGGAAATCACATGGCCCACCGTCCCGGTCGCGACCTCCGCCACCCACACGGATTGCTGGTACGTGAACACGACATACTTGCAGCTGCGCGTGAAAGCCGCCGAGTCGATGGTGGCAATGTAATCGTGAAAGCCGCGGGACCGGCCCTCGATGGTGACGACATGGCGGGCGTTCCCTTTCGCATCGACGACATCGAAGCCCTGATCGCCCTTCCAGCCGCGCATCTCGATGTGCGAGCCGCCGCATCGCTCGCGAGCCGCCGTCGCGACGTTGACGGGCCACTCGACCTTGGTCCGCGAGCGCGTCGCGAGATCGAGCTGGAGCGTGTCGAAGCCGAACATGCCCTGATAGAGCGAGGTGCCGTCGGGCGCCCACATGAGTCGAGTGACGAGCTCGAACCGGGACTTCGGGATGACGTCGATGGCGAGGGTCCTGGTGTCGACGAGGTACACGGTGTCGTCCTCGGACTCGTGCCAGCGCGCTTGCGGCTGCGAGAAGTCGGCGTGCTTTGTCACCGCGAGGACGGCGCCGTCGGGCCGCAGTGCTGCTTCGCCGGTTCGCTGATCGAACTCGGGGACGCGGCGCGGTGTGGAGCTCGAGCTGTCGACGATGTAGAGGTTCGTCTCGCTGTCCTCCAGGGCGAAGACCCTGCCATCGGGGGTCCTCGCGACCAGGTGATACTTCGAGGGTGCGACCGGCTGGCGATCGGATCCATCGAGGCGGATGCGAACCAGCCCTCCGCCGCCGGTGTCCACGAGCATCGGATCCTTGTCGGTGACGAAGTCGGCGATCGGCTTGCGTGAATTCGTCAGCTTGCCAGGTGAACCGCCACAGGCCGCCATCACGAACACGACGAGGCTCGTCCTCACCATCCCATCGAAGCTCTGAAAGCCGTGTGACATCGGTGTCCCGCTGTTGTCTCCCCACGCCGTGCAAACGCTTGTACGCCCTGGTGGCATGCCGGTTGTATTATCGCTGCGGCATGCGGGTGGCGTTGTGTGTATGCGTGCTCGGAGCGAGCGTAGCCCAGGCGCAGCCGCCATCACAGACTCCGCCGGTGGCGCCGGCGGCGACACCAACGCTGCTTGTCGCCGCGAATCTCGGCATCGGTCACGCATCGCTCGTCGATCAATACGGAAACGACGATGGTGCGCGATCCGAGCTCTTGCAGCTCGATGTCGGCCTTCGTGCGCGCCGCGCCGTGATGGTTGGCCTCCACCTCGGGGTCGCGTCGACGATGACGTTCTGGAACACGCGCCTGGAGTCGATGTACGACGAGAGTTGGGAGTACAGCGCGCTTCCGATTCAGCTCGGGCTGACAGCACACGTTCTCGTGGGCAGCCGCTTCTGGCTCGCGCCGTGGCTCGGCGTCCAGAACGCATTACAGCGGCAGGATTGCTACTTCTTCTACGACAAGAGGGTCGCGGGCGGCCAGACGACGACGGATTGCTCGCCGCAACCGTGGGAGAGCGGATCGACGCGTTTCGCGGCCGGGTTCAGCCTCAGCGGCGACGTCGCTGACTTCAATGGCCACCGCATCGAGATCGTCGGATCGATGCTGCACGCGATGGGCGATGAGGAGGATGTGATGAACGGGTCCTACACGGGCTTCTGGCTCGGCCTCGGCTATCGGTTCTGGCCCGACTCGCCGTGAGGTCGCTCCGCAAAATGTCGGCTCGATGCGTCTCCCGGGCTCGGCGTGTCAGGACTTCGTCGCCGGTTTCTCGGGCGGCGTCCACGGCTCGCCCTTGAACACGTTGCCCTTCTCGAGCTCCTCGAGCATCTGGTCGAGGCGCTTCTGCTTCGCCGCCGGGCCGGCCGCCTGCGCGACCCCCTTCAGATACTCGTCCTTCTGGTACGCGGGGCGATCGAGGTACGCGTCCATCAGCTTTCGCTTCTGGAGTGCGCCGCGCACGTTGCCGGGCATGGGTTGCGGGACCTTGTTCGGAAACTGCGTGCGACTCATCGCGTAGCTTCTACCGCGAAATGGCGCAGAGGGTCCGGAGCGATCCACTCGTACCGCCGTCGCTGCTCCCGAAACGACCACACCCACTCTCGCGAGTGGGCAGGTCCAGCAGGGCCGAGTCGCTCTAGGCGACTACGAGCA
>Ga0153915_10001969_pt1 | contig 18915 bp, 15 predicted proteins | sample Opewatmetagenome_2_FD_107003 | JGI IMG/M metagenome (GOLD analysis project Ga0153915, IMG submission 107003) | Freshwater wetland microbial communities from Ohio, USA - Open water 3 Core 3 Depth 3 metaG | ecosystem: Environmental > Aquatic > Freshwater > Wetlands | place: USA: Ohio, Lake Erie...
AAAAGGTTCAAAGGTTTAATGGTTCAAGAGATCAAGGGGAAAAATAAAGAAAAAGAAAAAAAGAGTGAGAAGTTAGATGTAAGACGTGAGACGAAAGAAAAAGTTACGAGCTACTTGCTACAAGCTAAATAAGATGAGGTGAATTATGGAAGAGCTGAATTCAATAACAGAAGCGGTTGAGGATATAAAGAAAGGGAAAATAGTCATCGTGGTGGATGATGCTGACCGGGAAAATGAAGGGGATATGATTATGGCGGCTGAAAAGGCGAGCCCGGAGGCGATAAATTTCATTTCTAAACATGCCCGTGGCTTAATCTGTGTTCCCCTTACTGGAAAAAGATTAGAGGAGCTGAATCTTCATCCCATGGTCGGAGTGAATACGGCTAAGATGGGGACTCGCTTCACCATCTCTGTTGACGCCATCCATAACACCACTACTGGAATCTCAGCTCATGATAGGGCTGAGACTATTAGAACTCTGATCGATAACAAAACCAGGCCTGAGGAGTTAGCGCGTCCCGGGCATATTTTCCCGATACAGGCATTGGATGGCGGGGTCTTGAGCCGCGCAGGGCACACAGAAGCGGCAGTCGACTTGGCCAAAATATCGGGACTATATCCTGCAGGAATCTTATGCGAGATAATGGATGAAGATGGTCATATGGCTCGTCTGCCCAGATTGAAGGAGATGGCGAAAAAATTCAATCTTAAAGTCATAAGTATAAAAGACCTGATCGAATACCGGAGAAAGACTGAAAAACTGGTCAAAAAAATAGCAAGTGTCAATTTCCCCACCCATTTCGGGAATTTTAAACTGCATCTATACAGAAGTTCCATTGACGAGCATCATCACTTGGCCCTGGAAAAAGGCGAGGTCAAAGGAAAAGAGAACGTTCTGGTAAGAGTTCATTCCCAGTGTCTGACCGGGGACGTGTTTCATTCCAGAAGATGCGATTGCGGTGATCAGCTTACCACAGCCCTGTCCATGATTGCGAAAGAAGGTTTGGGAGTATTTCTTTATATGCGGCAGGAGGGAAGAGGGATCGGTCTTTCCAACAAAATCCTTGCTTATGAGCTGCAGGATTTAGGACTGGATACGGTCGAGGCTAATTTAGAATTGGGGTTCGAAGCTGATTTAAGAGATTATGGTATTGGCGCTCAAATTCTGGTCGATCTGGGATTGAGCAGTATCAGGTTGATCACAAATAATCCTCGCAAGATAGTCGGTATTGAGGGATATGGGTTGAAAGTCATAGAACGAGTGCCAATGGAAATGGAGCCTACTCCTGAGAATTTAAAATATCTGGAGACCAAAAGAGACAAGCTGGGACATCTGTTAAAAATAAATAATTTACCGTTGGACTGATTATATAAAAATCAAAAGGAGGTTTTATGCCCAAAACGATCAAAGGGGACCTGCACGCCAAGGATAAGAGCTTTGCTCTGGTGGTCTCGCGCTTTAACGAGTTCGTCACTCACAAGCTTCTGGACGGAGCTTTAGATTGCCTTTACCGCCACGGTGTTGACGAGAGAAAAGTCACCATCGTCTGGACACCCGGCTCTTTCGAGATTCCGTATGCCGCGCTGAAGCTGGCAGAAAGCAAGAAATATAATGCGGTGATCTGTCTGGGTGCGGTAATAAAGGGTGATACACCACATTATGACTATATCGCCAGTGAGGTGACCAAGAACATAGCCAGGATAACCTTGGAAACAGGTGTGCCGGTGATTTTCGGTGTTATCACAACCGAAAACCTGGAACAGGCCATAGAAAGAGCAGGGACCAAAGCTGGCAATAAAGGCTGGGATGCGGCTCTTTCGGCGATCGAGATGGTAAACCTGTACGAACTGATATAAAAAAAGCAATAACGGATGACTGATGACGAATGACGGAAAAAAGCAAAGGAAAAAGGAAGAAGGAAAAAAAGGTAAGACGGGAGACGGAAGACCTGAGACGAGAGGACAACGCGTAGCCGAGCCTTTAGGGCTCGGTAGAATCGTAGGGCAAGGCTTCAGCCTTGCGAAATAAAATAAGCAATCCTGAAGACAAACCCGTAGCGTCGGGTCCTGTGCCCGACGAAAGAAAAAGGAACGTCCGAGACAAGCTCGGACGCTACGACTACAATCTCGCAAGGATGAGATGAGCAACCCTAAAGGGGTTGCCCTACGAAGGTATCGAAATGCTACCTGCTAAAAGCTAAAGGCTAATTTATGGGTAAACGCAGAGATGCCAGAGAGCTGGTTTTAAGATCGCTTTACTGCTGGGAGATAAGCGGGAAAAAACCGGAGGAGATTTTCAGTGACCTCGTGTCCCAAATAGAGCTTGACAACTCGTCTAAGCTTTTCTCCAGAGAGCTGTTCAAGAAAGTGATTGAGCATCAGAAGGAAATCGATGAGCTGATAAAAAAGAATGTTCAGCACTGGGATTTTTCCAGGATTGCTGTAGTGGATAAAAATATCTTAAGAATAGGGATCTGCGAGCTTCTGTATCTTGATGATATCCCGGTGAAAGTATCTTTAGACGAGGCGATTGAGCTGGCTAAGAAGTATTCATCTGAGGATTCCGGATCTTTTGTAAACGGGGTTCTGGATGCTATAGCCAAGAAAATTAAAAAGACCTGATCAGGTTGTAGGGGCATGGCGCGCCGTGCCCCTACAGTTTAGAACAGGAAAAGATTGACAAATTTGCTAAAGGATGTATATTTAAAATTTTTAGAGTTGTTGAAGCAGATAGAGGTTTAATCCATGAGCATCGTCCGCTGGTATAAGAAAGACCCGATAAATGTCTGGTTATCAGCCTTTGTGTTTTTGTTCGTTTTTCTGGTTTACCTTTATTGTATGGCTCCCACAGTCTCTTTCTGGGACTGTGGAGAGTTCATCGCCTGTTCCTATATTTTAGGCATACCGCATCCTCCAGGCACACCTTTGTTTGTGTTGATCGGCAGAGTGTTTTCTATTCTTCCTATATTCTCGACCATTGCCCCCCGGGTAAATTTCATCTCGGTTTTATTTTCGAGTGTTACCGTCTGGTTATCCTACCTATTCATCGTGCGGACAACGGGGCATATTTTCAAGGGTAAGGAATCGAGCCCCTGGACTAAGGTTGCCCAATACGTGGGCGGTGTTTCCGGCAGCTTATTTTTAGGTTTTTCCTCCACCTACTGGTCCAATTCAGTGGAAGCGGAGGTTTATGGTGCGGCTATGCTTTTGATGGTTCTGATCGCTTATTTAGCTCTGCTCTGGTGGGAGAGGCGAGGCGAGCCTCAAGCAGACCGGTATTTGGTCCTGATCGGTTTTCTGGGGATGATCTCCATCGGCATTCACATGACCATTTATCTGATAATGCCAGCCGTTTTCCTCTTAGTGATTCTGACTGACAAATCCAAATTGAAAGACATCCATTTCTGGGCAGCCGGGATAGTTTTATCCCTGGTTATGTTCACCCTGGTGCCTTTTTTGGTCTCTATGGCTATCGCTCTAATCCTGAGTTTCATCTTCTGCCAGCTAAATCCTGATTCAAAAACCTGGAATTTCATCTTTGCCCTGTTTTTATTTGCCTTTATCGGTTATACAGTGCAGTTATATATTCCTATCCGGTCAGCTTTGGAGCCAGCCATAGATGAGAACGACCCTCGGGACTGGAAGAGTTTTAAGTATTTTTTGGAGCGCAAGCAGTACGGGCAGGTTTCAATGGTCGACCGGATGTTCACCCGCAGGGCGAGCTGGATAAGCCAGTTCGGGACACACGAGCGGATGGGTTTTTGGGGATTTTTCCGGGAGCAGTATCTTGACAAGAGCTTATGGTTCATCCCTCTGCTTCTGGGTCTATTGGGGGTATTAGAATCTATCCGGAGAGTCAAGGGTATCGGCTGGATGCTCCTTTTCCTGGTATTGATCTCCTCAATAGGACTGATATTATATCTGAATTTCGGCGATGGCACCAGAACTAATCCAGTAACCGGGGAGTTCGAGCGTTTAGAGGTCAGGGACAGAGATTACTTTTTCACCCCGGCATTTACATTTTTTGCTTTGCTTATGGGGTTAGGGATCAGTAAGGCCATAAGTTACTTGGGAGAGGGTTTTGAGAAATTAGGCAAGATCGGAAGTAAAAGCCTGGTTTATGGTGCCTCTGCTATTTTTGTTCTGTTACCCTTATCTCCTTTGCAGAGAGGACTGCATTCGCCAGACAATCGCAGGAACAATTTCATTCCTTATGATTATGGATATAATATCCTGAACTCCTGTGATAAGGATGCCATACTGTTTACTAATGGAGACAATGACACCTTTCCTTTATGGTTTTTACAGCAGGTGGATAAGGTCAGAACAGATATAAGGGTGGTGAATTTAAGCTTAGCCAACACGGATTGGTATATGAGACAACTTAAGAACTATAGAGGCGTACCTCTGAGTTTCACTGATCAACAACTGGAAAACATGAACCTGGTCCAGCTTCCGAACGGTAAGATCTTAAGGGTTCAGGATCAGATAATAGATAATATCATGGAGACTAATCGCTGGAAATATCCGGTCTACTTCTCAACTACCGTTTCCCCGGATAATCGAGTTTACAAAGGAGAGTCGATAGACAATCATCTGATGATGGAAGGGATGGTCTACTTAGTGGTTCCCAATGAGGGGAAGGTGGTCAATGTCCCGAAAACCGAGGAAATACTCCTGCAGAAAATGAAATTCAGAGGGCTGGCCGATCCAAAAGTCTATAAGGACTGGAATGAAGAAAATATGACGGTCAATTATTCAGTGATTTTTCTTAATTTGGCCGATACCCTAAGGCGGGCAAAGGAATATGAAAAAGCAATCCAGATCGCCGAAAAGAATATCGAGATCCTGCCTCAGAACTGGCAACCCTATGCCTTCATAGTCCAGGTATACGGGCAGATGGGTGAGACGCAGAAGGCTTATGGGTTTATCCAGAACTCCAAAGGGATAGAGAAGGAGAGACTTTATTTCAACCTGGGATTTACCCTTAAAACTCTCGGGAAGGAAGACCAGGCGATTGAAGTCATGTACAAAATCCTTTCCTTAAATCCTAAATATGCGCCGGCTTTCAAGTTTCTTGAGGCAACCTATTATTTGAAACAGGATAGAGATACGCTTGAAAAACTGTTAAGGGATTGGCTGGCTAAAAATCCAGAAGATGACTCCTCGGCTGCTTTGCTTGGCCAGATCACCAAGCCAGGGTTTACGTTTCCAAGACAGTAAAGTATAAATTAGATAAATCGGTTGTTCGGAAAATATGGAAAAGCTCCTGGAGTATAAACCTTCAGATTTATCAAAAATTACGGTTGAATCTCGCGTAGGGGTGGAGCTTGTCTCCACCCTTTTTCCAAAGCGTCCATTTGGATGTCCCTATGCGGCTTTATAAACTTAGTAAGGGTTAAAAGACGGGAAACTTGCGAATACTCGCGATAAACTGGCAGGACCTTTCCAATCCCAGAGCAGGTGGGGCGGAGATTCATTTTCACGAGATCTTCAAGCGGATAGCGCAAAAAGGTCATAATATAACTTTGCTCTGCTCACATTATACCGGGGCAAAAGAATATGAGGAGATTGACGGTATAAAAATCATAAGAAAAGGCTCCTGGTTTGTCTTCAATTTCTCCGCTTTCTGGGAGATAAGGAAAATAATAAAACAAGAAAATTGGGATTTGGTGATAGAGGATATAAACAAGCTGCCTTTTTATTCTCATTTCTGGCATAATCTTCCGCTTTTGGTCATCGTTCACCATTTCTTCGATAAAGCCATCTTCCGAGAGGTAAATCCAGTTTTCGGAACCTATGTTTTCCTTTCAGAAAGAAGCGTTCCCTGGCTGTATAGAAATAAAAGATTCTTAGCCGTATCTGAAAGCACTAAGGAAGAGCTTTTGAAAAGAGGAATTCCGGAAGAAAAGATTAAAGTAATCTATTGCGGAATCGACCATCAACTTTTTAAGGTCAATCCAGTTCTAAAAAAGGACCCTGGCCCCACTATTCTTTACTTAGGCAGGCTGAAGAAGTATAAAAGCGTCGACCTTCTGATAAAAGCTCTACCCGTGGTATTAGAAAAAGTTCCAGAGGCGAGATTGGTAATTGTCGGGGAAGGGGATTATAAGCCTGAACTTCAAAATCTTTCGCGGAACTTAGAGCTGGAAGACAAAGTCATTTTCACTGGCTTTGTAGAGACAAAGACCAAAGTGGAGTGGCTGCACCGTGCCTGGGTTACTGTTTATCCGTCTATAAAGGAGGGCTGGGGTCTGACCAATATAGAGGCGAACGCTTGCGGGACTCCAGCCATAGCCAGCGATGTTCCAGGTTTGAGAGAATCAGTTCTGCCTGGGAAAACAGGCTTTTTATTCAAGTATGGGGAGGTAGAAGACCTGGCTGATAAAATCATCAGAATCATCACGGATAACGAGTTGAGGGACAAGTTTTCCAGAGAGGGTATTCTCTGGGCAAATAATTTTAGCTGGGATAAGGTTGTTTCAGAGGTCGAGGAGTTGCTTCAGAATGTAGTAACAAATCGCTGAATGCAATTTCAATTAAGAACGCATACGTAGAGGAAAAGGTTGAAAAAAAGATTCCTGATAGGGCTTGTCATCAGTCTGGTATTTCTATATTTTGCTTTCCGAGGAGTAAACTATCATGAGTTGTGGAATGCTCTAAAAGGCGTAAACTTCTTTTACCTTTTCCTTTTCATGCTGGCAGTGATTGTGCTGATGTGGGTAAGGGCTTACCGCTGGAAATTTATGGTCGACCCGATAAAAAAAGTCGGGGTTTACAGTCTTTTCTCCTCTGCTATGATAGGTTTTATGGCTAATAATGTTCTTCCAGTCAGATTGGGTGAAGTTGTCAGAGCGTATTCTTTAGGCACTAAAGAAAAAATATCCAGAAGTGCTTCTTTTGCCACTATCGTCATGGAAAGGGTTTTCGATGGATTTGCCCTGCTTTTGATTCTCTGGCTGACCTTGCTTTTCTATCCTTTTTCCCGCTCTTCAGAGAAAGTCGGAGAACTGGTCAGAAAGGGAGCTAATCTAACCTTAGTCGCTAATCTGCTGCTATTCTTGATATTGATTTTACTGGAGCTTAAACCAGAGCCTACTTTGAAGTTTTTCCAGAGAATACTCAAGCTTATACCAGGAAAATTCTCAGTAAAAGGGGAGGCTATTTTGCAGAAATTCTCCAGCGGGGTAAAAGTTTTTACGGATCCTAAAAGACTAATCTGGATTTTGCTCTGGTCTTTAATTCTTTGGGTAGGAAGCGGCATAAGCAACTACCTCGTCTTTCTGGCTTTCGGGATTCATCCTCCTCTGCAGGCCTCATTGATCTTGATGGTTATTGTGACCTTAGGTGTGATGATTCCTTCTTCCCCAGGGTATGTCGGCACTATCCAGTTTTTCACAGTGATCGCCTTAGGTCTTTTTGGCTACAATAAAGATTTCTCGCTCCCTTTTTCCATAGTCCTGCATGCCTGTCAGTATCTCCCGGTGACTGTTTTAGGACTGGTATATCTAAGGCATGAGCATTTTTCGTTGAAAGTAGCGGAAAAAGGTCCTGATGATACAACCGAAGGCGAAACAAGTAGCTAGTGATGTAAATTTGGTATCCAGTCACTGAAGTGATTTATACCATAAGCTATCGGCTCAAAGGAGTACCTGCGCCCTGCAGTCCCAGCGCACGCTGAAGTCTGAAGTAATTAGAGAGACTCCGGTTAAAGCCTTCGAGACCTTCGGGGGCTTTAATTTTTAGGCCAAGTTTTAGATTGCTTTTGGGTCATGATTATCATATAATAAAAAAACAGACTGTACCTCCAGTATCCAGAGGCATGTTATGGATAGAATTGAGACAGGCACCGCTAAGGCAGAACAAAAACTGAAAGTAGTTGTGGTGATGCCGGCCTACAATGCTGCCAGGACTTTAGCCGCTACTTATCAAAACATCCCCTCGGAAGTCGTAGATGAAGTTCTATTAGTGGATGACGCCAGCCGGGACGAAACAGTGAAAATTGCCCTGGATTTTCATCTTAAAGTTATCCGTCATCCGCATAACGTAGGGTATGGAGGAAACCAGAAAACCTGCTATATGGAGGCTTTAAGGGATGGAGCAGATATCGTGGTGATGCTTCATCCTGACGGGCAGTACGACCCTCGCCTGATCCCGCAGATCGTAGAACCTTTAAGAAAAGGGGAAGCCGATCTGGTGCTGGGCTCAAGGCTTTTCCAGAAGGGTGCAGCGCTGAGAGGAGGAATGCCCCTGTACAAATTTATCGCTAACAGGTTTCTGACCACGATCGAGAATCTGATCCTGGGCCAGAAACTCTCGGAGATGCACACCGGATATCGTGCTTACAGTCGCAGCTTTCTAGAAAATGTTCCGTTTTTGCGTAACTCCAATGACTTTGTGTTCGATTCTCAGATAATAGCTCAGGCAGTGGCTTTTAAACAGAGGATCGCCGAGGTGCCTGTGACCACCAAGTATTTCAGAGATGCTTCCTCGGTCAACTTCAGGGTATCTTTGATCTATGGGCTCAAGACCTTGTGGGCCGTATTCAGATTCGTCCTTGACAGACTGGGCCTGGTTCACTGCCGACTGTTTCATAAATAGGCACTCTTGAACATGGGGAAAAAGAAAAGACTGCATAGAGAACCAACGGAGTCCGGAAAAGAAAAGGTTCGAAGCTCACTCCGGACTGAACATTATTATCTTATCTTGGCCGTTCTTTTGCTGCTGGGGGCTTACCTGAGATTCAACCATCTTCGGGCTGACCCGCCTTATGATCTCTCCTGGAGCTTAGGACCTTTCACCGATGAAGGAGCCATAAGTATAAATGCTCGGAATATGGTTTTTTTCGGGCACTGGCTGATGGATGACATTTTCCGGATGGGAGTTTCACCCCTCCTATCACTACTGTATTATATAATTTTCAGTATTTTTGGCACAGGCTTCATACAGATAAGGGTTCTGCCTGTCCTGTTGAGCTTGGGCACCCTTGTTATTGTATTTCTTATCCTTAAGAAAGAGGGTAGTACGAAAGGCGCCCTTTTCAGCGTTTTTTTTCTGAGCACCAGTTATCTTTACGTTATGCACAATCGACTGGCTCTGGAGGAAACCAGCCTGAACTTTTTTCTCATCCTTTCACTTTTCTTCATACAGTTGGGGGAAGAAAAGAAATTTTATCTATTCCTCGGTGGTTTTGCCTCTGTGCTTGCGGTCCTGTGGATAAAGATAATAGGGTTTCCGGTAATTCTGGTGATCTTACTGGAAATTTTCAGATGGGGGAATTCTTCAAAAACTCAGGGTAAAAGTAAATTGATTATAAATTCTTTACTTTTTTATTTTGCCGGAGCATTTCTGGCAGTACTCATCTGGTTTTTTACCATTTTTCTCCCATTTAAAACACCTTTGATCACATATTTTGTGGCGGTCTCCTTTAAATCAGCTGCTGGTCATCCGGGTAATTTAGGTGAGTTCATTCGCAATCTGCTTAATTTAGGCACCGGCGACAAGTTTTTCCCCAGGGCTTTTTATATTTTCGTTCTGGGCTTTTTCTATATTTTCTATTTTTTCGGCAAATTTAGACAAAGGCTAAAAGATTCGAGTTTCCATCTTGATACCCTGTGTGTGTTCTGGCTTTTGTTCGGTTCTCTTGGCCTATGCTATAACATTTATCATCCAATTCGCTATCAGATGATCCTGATTCCTCCTCTGGCTGTCTTGGCGGGATACTTCTTGGACAGATTATCTCAGGCACAAAAAATCGGTTTCAGGAAGAAGATGAGCTGGGCAAATGGGGTACTGGGTTGGGTTGTGATAATCCCGTTTTTCTACGGGTTGTTCTATACTATAAATCTCTATCTAATTGAACATTACCAGGCCTTTTATTCATTTGTCTCCATTTTCACTCAGGACGCCATAGGGTGGTTTAATAGCAGGCTGCAGTCGATTCAGGACTATACCGGCCTACTGAGGACATCAATTCTTTGGGGAGGAGTGGTGGTTTTGGTTTTCTACTTACTGTCCAGAACTAAAAGATTAAGAGAAGGTTATAGATTTCCTCAGAGGGCGAAATATCTGGCTTTAATCGTTATCCTTCTGCTGAGCCTACTGAGCGATTTCAAACAATATTCTAAATGGACGGATAATCTGACTTATGATCTATTCGAGACTTCAAGAGACCTTAACAATCTGCCCCAGGGAAGCGTGATCGCTGGTCCCTGGGCTGCATCTTTGAGTCTGGAAAACCATCACTGGGCGATCTTCATGCAGGATTTCGCCAATAAAGATAAGGTGCTGGAAAGATTCAAGCCCACCCACCTTTTGATCTATAAAAACGGGTGGGAGGACAAATATTTTCACGAAACTTATCCCGGGATTATGGCAAAAGCCAAGCTCCTGAAAGAATATTATATACACGGGAATCCAATGCTACTGTATGAACTCCCCAGGGAATAATTCTTCTCAGACCATCGATCTCTCAACTTTTTATCTCTCAGGGTATAATTTTCCGAGTTCACATAAAAACTCTATATTACGTATAGATTGCAGTTCTTTAGAACGAAAAGGGTTGACAGAAACGAGATCCAGGGTTATTATAAAGTTTTTAAATTTCGCGCAGTTAGCTGCTTTGAAATATCGAAAATCTGCGCATTCTGGTTAAGTGATAAACTTTTACTGGAGGGATTAAATGGCAAAAAAGACACAGCAGAATAAGGTTATATATCTGCTTTTTTTCCTCTCCGGAATTAGCGGTTTGATTTATGAAACGGTCTGGCTCAGGGTCCTGATCCGGGTTTTAGGCAGCACGGTTTACGCTACCTCCATCGTCCTTTCAGCCTTTATGGCAGGTCTGGCGTTAGGGAGCTATTTTCTAGGACGATTTGTAGACAGGTCCAAAAATCCTCTGCGTCTGTACGCCATGCTCGAACTCGGGGTCGGGCTCTCAGCCCTTGCCGTTTTTTTTCTTTTTAACCAGCTTATTCCGGTCTATCGTTCGATCTACGGCTGGGTTGGAGCAGACAGAGCTGCCTTAAGTTTCTACCAGGCAATAATATTGTTCGGCTGTCTTTTGATCCCCACCAGTTTGATGGGTGGGACGCTTCCAGTTTTGAGTGCTCACACTAAATTGTACCGTACATCTTTTTCTATCAGGATTGGAAATCTATACGGTTTGAATACCCTGGGTGCAGTTCTGGGCGTGGTGGGGAGCGGGCTTTTCACCTTAGGCTCAATCGGTGAGATGAATACCGTGTTTATCGGAATTTTCATCAATCTTCTGGTATCAATGATAGCTTTTTCTCTTGCTTCCGCTATTAAAGGATTACCAGTGACGACAGGCTCAGGCGAAAAGGCTACTGTCCCTCAAAAGCCAAAAACTGAGTATATATCACCTTATCCTTCATTTACCAGGAAAATAGTGCTCGTAGCTTATGCCCTGAACGGGTTTGCGGCTTTAGCCTATGAAGTAGTCTGGACCCGGATGTTCCAGCTCCACCTCGGAACATCTATCTATGCCTTCAGCATGATGCTCGGCGTTTATCTGATAGGAGTAGCCGGGGGAAGCATCTTCGGGGGGAAATATATAAATAAGCTTAAAGATCCCCTTGGTTTTTTCGGGCTTGCCCAGGTGTTCATTGCCCTGTATAGCGTCTTAGGCCTTTATCTTTTCACTCTGTTTACCCCGGTGTCAACGCGAATCGCCCTCTTCAACATCATTATGTTACCGCTGGTTATGGTGTTCCCCATAACTTTGGTTTTAGGTTTGATTTTTCCTGCGGTATCGAGGAGTTATGTCGAAAAGGAAGATGAAGTCGGTAGCGGGGTTGGCAGGCTCTATTCAATGAACACTCTGGGCTGCATCCTGGGTTCACTGGTGTGCGGGTTTATCCTGATCAGGATATTCGGAACAAGAGGAACTATCCTGTTTTTGGCTGGGGTGAATCTGGTTATCGGCCTTCTGATCTCCTTGGGGGTTCTAACCCGGAGCAAAAGCTCCAGATATCTTAAACCTGTTTATGCGGGATTGATTTTCTCTATTTTGCTGGGAGTCTTTTCGCCAGATCCGTTTTACACGGTGCTCAAAAAAGAGATCTATAAGATCTTGGGAGAAGATATGCAGATATATTATCACAAAGAGAGTATCTCTGCCACCACCACCGCCTTTGGCTCCAAATACAGACCACTGTCCAAGCATTTGTGGATAAATGGAATCGGAATGACTTTCTTGTGCACGGAAACCAAGCTGATGGCACATATCCCTTTAATCTTAAACGAAAACCCTCAGGATATCCTGGTGGTGTGCTTTGGAATGGGCACGACCTTACGTTCGGCCAGGGTTCATAAAAATCTGCAGTGCGACGTGGTCGAGCTTGTGCCGGAGACTTACGATTGTTACAGATATTTTCATAAAGACGGTCCCCAGGTCCTGGCAGATCCCCGGGTGCACCATTTCGTAGACGATGGCCGGAATTTCCTCCTGATGCGAACCAAGAAATATGACGTGATCACAATGGATCCAGCACCTCCTCTATGGAGCGCAGGGACAGTTAATCTATATTCCCAGGAGTTCTTCAAGCTGTGCCGGGATCATCTTAAGCCAGGAGGGATAATGTCTTTGTGGGTGCCGCCCCATGCGATAACTGAGGTGAGGATGATTATGAGAACCTTCCAGAGCGTTTTTCCAAATGCCACTGTCTGGAGAGGGATTCGATATCCAGGTTTTTACCTCTTAGGTTCGGCCGAGCCTCTGAAGATAAACCCGGAGCGCTTTCGTCAGGCTTATCAGGACAAAGACATTGTGGCTGACATCACAGAATGGGACAACTTGGTTCCCAATGCGGATTCGATGATGAGTCTTTATCTGTTGAATCCGGAGGAGTTAGCTACATTTGTCAGAGGAGAGCCGATCATAACCGACAACCATCCTTATACCGAATTTCCACTCTGGCGTCAGACCTTTGACCCTTATGGGAAATATAACATCAATGCTTATGCGGTAGAATACTGGAAACAACAGTTAATGGGTGGCAAGAAATAGACCTGTAGGCTCTTCGACATGGGACTGTAATTCACATCCATTTTCTATCAAGTCCTGTTCCGTTCTTTTCCGACTTTGCCTTACAGGCTATCTGACTAAATACTTCAAGTCAAATTCATACCATACCGATAAGTTTTTTAGGTTGACTTTTTGGTGACCAAGGGTATATTAATAAAAAAATCCAGTATGGCTGAGAATAGAAAAGAAAATAGCTATAAAATCTCCGTGGTAGTGCCGGCTTATAACGAGGAGGAGAATATCTTCCCTTTGATGGAGGAGTTCTCCAAGATGTTCTCCGAGTCAAAGCTAAATGGTGAAGTGATCTTGGTGGATGACGGTTCCACTGACGGAACTTTCCTTAAAGCCAAAGAATGTCAGGAGAAATACAACTTCCTGAAAGTGGAGGTCCACAAGAGGAATCGGGGGAAGACTGATGCTTTGATAACCGGTTTTTCAAAAGCTCGGGGAAAAATCTTCGTATTCTGGGACGCGGATTTGCAATATCTGCCTGAAGAAATCCCCAAATTTATTGAGAGAATCGACGAAGGCTACGATGTAGTCTGCGGGTGGAAACAGGGACGCTACGGGATAAAAAGATTCGTATCTTTTGTATATAATTTTCTATCTCGGATTTTGTTCCGGGTTGAAGTGCATGATTTAAATTCAGTCAAGGCGTTCAGACGGGAAATAATGGATGAGTTTCCACTCCGTAAGGATTGGCACCGATATATGGTGGTGATGGCGGCGGATAAGGGATATAAAATCGGGGAGGTAAAAGTCAAGTTATATCCCCGTCGGTTTGGGCAAACGAAGTACGGATTCTGGAGGATCCCCGTCGGCTTTTTGGATCTTCTCTCTGTGAAATTTCAGCTCTCCTTCATGAAAAAACCTTTGCTTTTCTTCGGCTCCTTAGGCATAGGATTGTTTTTTCTGGGAACCTTAGTGGGGATAATTGCTCTGATTTTAAGAATCTTTTTGCAAGAAGGTTACAGGCCCATGCTATATTTAGTTATACTTTGCATGCTCTCCGGAATCTCATTTTTTGCCTTAGGGTTTTTAGCTGAGTCGATAGCGGGGCTAAAAGAGGAGATTGCGTCTCTTAAGGAGGAAAAAAGAGAGCGTCGCTTTTAGAAAAAACATCTAGAGTATCCCGCCTTTGGCAGGGGAAGAATCTCATTTTTCAGACGACATCAGAGATCCTTCACTTCGTTCAGGCTGACATTTAAACTTCGGCAACAACCTCTTCCTGTCTGACAACAAGATAAAGAATAAATCAACCGGAAAAGCTAAGAAAATACTGATTTTCGAAAGGAAATAGAATAGATTAAACAGCAACTAAAAAATGATTGAGATTTTTGAACAAAAAGATAAATATCCGAACTATTCGGATATCCACCCAGATTAGAAGCATATTCGAACCGTTTCGGATATAAACGAGTCAGATGAAATATCTTAATGAGAAACTTTCAATGAAAGAGCTATTGAGGAGAAACAGGCAAAAGGTGAATGAAGACCTGAGAAGCGCTGAACAACGGAAGTTCTTTTCCCCAGCGACATATGGTGCCTATCAGGTAACAGCGCCGGCCATTCTTGCATACGCTCATGGGAAACTCATAGATATTGGTTGTGGGGATATGCCCTACAAAGATCTTATTTTGGATAAGGTCACTCAATATGATACTCTTGATATAGAGAGACGTGTAGCGGAAGTCAAGTTCGTGTGTGATATTCAGAACATGGATCTCATAAGTGATAATAGCTATGATTCTGCCGTATGCCTTGAAGTTTTAGAACATGTGCAAAATCCCTTTCAGGCAATTGCTGAAGTTCACAGAATATTGAAAAAGGGTGGGATGTTGATACTTTCGGTCCCGCACCTTAGTCGTTTACATGAAGAGCCCAATGATTTTTTCAGATATACAAAATATGGCATTCAATTCCTATTGGAAGGTGCAGGCTTTAAAGTTTTAAAGATTACGGAGCGAGCCGGGATTTTCAGCTTTTTAGGGCACCAGTTTTCAACGGTCTTTGTCTGTTTGTTGTGGCATATCCCGATAATAAAGAGGATTGTCTTTTTCGTTAACAAGTGGCTTTGCGTGAAACCTTGTTATTTGTTGGATAAAATTTTTGATAAGAAAAAAATTTTCGCTTTAGGATACACCTGCGTAGCCCAAAAAAGATAAATTTGAGATACTTTGTCTAACACGGCATATACGTTGCGGGCTTTGCCCTTGGGGACATTGCTCCCTTCGGTCGCAACGTCCTATATGCTGGAAACGTTAGGCGAAAGTTCGCCGATGAAAGCAGGTGTTCAATATGGATACTTTAGGATGGATCGTTGTAACGATTTTGCTCGTCCACGTCGCGGTATGCCTCGGCAAGATAGCAGTCAAGCACGGTAAAAACCCGATTCTTTACGGTATACTATCTATCATTTCACCAGTCTCAAGATGCATTCGCACAGCCCCTGCTCAAATTCTCCTCAAACATCCTCTTGATTTCCCTTAAGTCAATCATTAAATTAGGCTTGGAAAAATTAAGTTCTCTTATCGACATAAGGTGTCTCCTTTCTGGTTTAAGTTGCTGCTTTTTTTCCGGAAGGATACACCTTCTGTCTTTCTAAGCCAAATCCAATTTTACATACTAATATTTACATTACCCCCGGGCCGAGTAGATTGGCTTAAAGGTAGGTCATATCGATCCTTCAAATCGGACAATTTTAATTGCCGGTGTGGCTCTGGCAGAACCGCCTATTCCTTCTGGAAATGGACTTTTGGTCAACCTGTATTTCACCATTAATCAAAATGCCCCTGATTCCATTATCGATATTGACACGTGTATCATCCCCCCTCAAATTTTCTGTCCTTTTACGATGTAAACGCTGTTGAAATTAAGCCGGTGTTTCTTCGGGGTCAGGTGATCGTTGGAAAAATGACTTGCGGTGACGTCGATGCAGATGACATAATTTCACTTGCGGACGTAATTTACTTAGCCCACTGTCTCTTTAAAGGAGGCCCTGCACCCATCGGTTATACTCCGGCGATACAAATGCTGATAGCAAGATCAATCTCTCAGATGCAATATATTTGGCGAACTACTTATTGAAAGGAAACCTCCCTCCACTGGAATATTATCTTTCAATCAAACTAACGCTTAAGAAAGCCCCAGCTGGTGTTAGCTGAAAGCCGGGGCTATTATTTTTTTAAGCTTTTCTTATTTTTTGTTGACTTTTGTTTCCGAAACAAACATATTTGGAAAAAATTAGTTAAGGGCTCTCTATGGAGTATATCGTAGTTTAAAAATGAAATTAAATATTGGCCATCGCTACCGGTTTAAGTCGGGCGATTGTGGTAGGTAAATCCGCTGAGATGATGAATAACGGTCTGTAAATAAAGGAAATCTTTTAGGGTTATGGTGCCTTCGAAAGTCTTGGTTTTGACTCACAACTTTATCCGTTTTCGAGAGGATTCTGCAGGTCAATTCGTTTTCACATTAACCAAAGAGCTTGCGAACGACTTCCAGATCTTCATTTTAGCCCCTCATGAAAAGGGGCTACCCAGATATGAGGTGATCGACAACATAAAGGTAATTAGATTCCGTTATCATTTTGCTCGGTTTGAAACTCTGGCGTACCGTGGAGACATGCATGAGAGGGTCTTGCGTAAGTTTTCGTGTAAAATTGCGTTTGCTTTCATGCTAATATCGTTTCTCTTCAACGCCTATAACATCATTCGAAAAAACAAGATAAAAATCCTGCATTGTCACTGGTGGATCCCGGCTGGGCTTGTAGGTTATCTTTTAACCTTGGTTACCAAAGCCCGCTTAGTGCTCACCACCCACGGAACTGATGTCTTCATTTTGCGCAAGTTCAGGTGGGCAATCCCATTGGCTCAGAGGGTATTCAAAAAAGCCGAAGTGATTACGGTTATATCCTCTTGTTTAAAAACTTTGCTTGGCTCAGCGTTAAAAATAGATCCGGGCAAGATTTGGGTATTCCCCATGCCGTTTGATACCCGAAAATTCTATCCTCTACAAGATAGAAAGACCGTAAAGGGGGGTATCTTAAGTATTGGAAGATTGATAGAAAGGAAGGGTTATCAGTATTTGATAGAGGCTTGCCGTTTGCTTAAGGACCAAAAAATAAATTTCCACTTGATCATAATCGGTAACGGGCCGGATGAGGAAAGACTAAAAAAGCTGGTGAGTTCACAGGGCCTTTGGGATGAGGTGGAGATAAAAGGCAACCTGGATCAGAATCAGCTTTTACTTTTTTATAATTCAGCTGAAGTTTTTGTACTTCCTTCGATTACCGATTGGAAAATGGAGGCAGAAGGCCTGGGGATGGTTCTTTTGGAGGCGATGGCTTGCAAAATTCCAGTAATTGGAACGAAGTCTGGTGGAATTCCAGATATAGTGATCAATGAAAAGACCGGCCTTTTGGTGCCGGAGAAAAACTCTTCTCTTTTAGCTGAGGCGATAAAACGCTATCTTTTGGATGAAGATTTGGGAAATAGAATGGCGGAGGGAGGATACAGATTTGTCCAAGAGAATTTCACTCCCAAGGCTATAGCGGGAAAGCTTAGAGGGATTTATCAGAAGTTAGAATAAGAATATTTATGGTAGCAGACCATCTATTATTTGAATGGCCAAATTGGAACGAAAAGGCATAAAAGTTTTTTTAAAATTTTTTATAGTCGCAGTCATCTTTTTTTTCTTCATAAGATATGTCTATGAAAACTGGCGGGTGGTCTCTTTATATCAATGGCAGTTTAAATATGGTCTGTTGGCCGTCTCCTTTGGATTAGTGTTTTTGAATTATCTTTTTTTTATCCAGATCTGGAGAAGCTTGCTCCAAAAATTGTCTTCCCAGCTACCTTTTAAAAAGGCATTCCAGATCTGGTTCTATTCTAACCTAGGGAAATATGTCCCTGGGAAAATTTGGTCAGTGATGGGGATGGTCTATATGTGCGAAAAGGAGGGGATCCCCAAGGCGGCCACGCTGAGCTCAGCTATTCTTAATCAACTTCTGAATATCATTGGCGGGTTGATCCTGGTGCTCATCCTTTCGGGAACGAAATTTTTAAGCGGGATGTCCAAGCTTTATTATTTACCTCTGATTTTGGTTTTTGTCATATCTTTATATCCACGGGTGATGGAAAAAATCTTGAACTGGGGTTTGAAAAAGTTAAAAAAGGAACCGGTAAAGGTTAATTTGAGTTTTAAGGAAAATCTGTTTTTTACCCTTCTTTTTATGTTAGCCTGGGGAGTCTATGGAGTTGCCTTCAACATCTTCATAATGTCTTTAACCGATTCCCCTTTAAGCAATTGGCCCTTTTTAACCTCGATTTTCGCCTTTTCGTATATCATAGGATTTTTGAGCATATTCGTGCCGGGAGGTTTAGGGGTGAGGGAGGGGATTTTAGTCTATTATCTTTCCAGCTACTTCCCTTTGCCTGTGGCTACTCTGATTGCCCTGCTTTCAAGATTATGGATGACCGCAGTTGAACTCTCAGGACTTTTGGTTGCCTGGAGGTTTTGAGTTGAGTTTTTTAACAGGTGTGCGATTTTTTAGGCTGGAGTGTAAAGCTTTAGCTTTACCCTTAATCTAACCTGAAAAGAGGGGGTTTTGGCAAACCTGTCCTGAAACGGATCCATAGGAAAGGTGGGCACTCCAGATACAAATTTTTAGAACTCTCGATAGGAAAAGGAATTTTATGAGAAAGAAGGAAAAGAAAGAAAAACCAAAAGAGGCAGAGATAAGAGTCAGAATAAACCAGGAAAACAAGATATTCAAATATCTTCCTTTTATTCTGTTTGCCGTTCTGACTGTCATTATGTTCAGGGAATTTATCTTCTCTAACCAGATGCTTTACGGAAGCGACACC
>Ga0153915_10001970_pt1 | contig 18913 bp, 16 predicted proteins | sample Opewatmetagenome_2_FD_107003 | JGI IMG/M metagenome (GOLD analysis project Ga0153915, IMG submission 107003) | Freshwater wetland microbial communities from Ohio, USA - Open water 3 Core 3 Depth 3 metaG | ecosystem: Environmental > Aquatic > Freshwater > Wetlands | place: USA: Ohio, Lake Erie...
GATCTCGCTTATCCTTAATCCCTGACAGGCGCCTGAGACGCTCCGCCGCCCGCGGTTACATTTTATATGTCAGGCCCTCAGCAGGCCGCCCATTTCACTCTTAAAAAAAGGACCTCCCATGCCGTCAAGCAGGCTTTTTTTATATGCAAGATCCTAACCGGACATTGCTGAAAAGGATTGGATTATTGCATAGGTAAATATCACACAAAATCCGAACGCATGCTGTATACGCTGCCTCCAAGGACACTCTCTACCTTTCCGTTCAGTTTATGCATTACTGTCTGCATCGTCTTGTTTGTGGTATGTATTTCAGCGGTAAACCCGCGGATGCCGTCTTTCTGGGCGATCCTTGCGAGGTATTTTATCATGAACGACCCTATGCCCCTGTTCTGCCATTCATCCAGCACTACCAGTGCGACTTCCGCCCTGTTTGTTTTATGATCCAGATAATAGCCGCTGAAGGCTACAATCTCCTCCCCTGTCGCCTCCGGCACTGTTCCGACGAGGGCAACTTCATTCCTGTGATCAATATAGATAAAATCCTGGATCTGTTTCTGTGGCAGCTTTTTCATCTGCCATCCGAATCGATAATATATGGTCCCCTCGGAAAGCTTGTAAAACAGATCCTTCATCCTGCCCGCGTCGGTCGGATGAATCGGGCGAAATTTGATCTTTGTGCCGTCATTTAAAAGCATTGTAGTGGTAAGCTCCTTCGGATACACAAAAAGCTTGCCTTCAACGCCGGCCAGTTCAGGCACTACGTACCCGTATTCAACGGCCTTCTTTAATAATTCGGCGCGATAATCAGGATGGGCGATGCTGATAAGGGCCATTGCGCGATCCTGGATGCTCTTGCCGTGGAGATAGGCGGTCCCGTATTCCGTCACCACATAGTGTATATCCCCGCGCGTTGTGACAACGCCCGCGCCGGGAGTCAGATGAGGCACGATACGGGAGACGGCCCCATGTTTGGCCGTTGAAGGCAATGCCAGTATACTCTTTCCTCCCTCTGACCGGTTGGCCCCGCGGTTAAAATCCGCCTGGCCTCCGATCCCTGATTTAAACTCCGTGCCCAAAGAATCGGAACATGCCTGTCCGGTAAGATCGATCTCAATGGCCGTATTGACCGTGACCATCTTGTTTTGCTGACCGATGATCATGACGTCGTTGACATATTCGGTTCGCCTGAAGGAAAACATCTTGTTGTTGTCGATAAAATCATAGAGCTTTCTGGTCCCAAAGCAAAAACTCGTCACGATTTTTCCCCGGTCAAGGGATTTCCTCTTTCCGGTAACAGCGCCTGAATTCACCAGATCCACAATCTTGTCCGTAACTATCTCGGTGTGGATGCCCAGATCTTCCTTATCTTTCAGATAATCCATAGCGACCTGCGGTATCTTGCCGACGCCCAGTTGAAGCGTTGATCCGTTTTCTATCAAGGCGGATATGTTTTCACAGATCTGTTGTATCTCCTCGGTTACCTCAATAGTCGGACCTTCTATTAGGGGTTCATCAACAGGTACAAGGACATTCATCTCATAGATGTTGATCAGGCTGTCGCCGTAGGTCCTGGGCATTTGTTTGTTTACCTGTGCGATTACAAGCTTTGAGTTTTCCACCGCCGCTTTAACAACGTCCACGGAGATCCCGAGGCTGCACATCCCTTCTTCGTCAGGCGGCGAGACCTGGATCAGCGCTACATCCAACGGGACCTGCCCGTTGCTGAACAACCTGGGTATGTCCGAAAGGAGCATGGGGGTATAGCTTCCTAACCCCTGTTTTACGATATCATGAATGTTTTCGGAGATAAAAAAACTGTTCACCCGAAAGCTGTCCGCCAGTTCCTTCCTGGCATATGGCGCCTCGCCGAGGGTAAGCAACTGTATTATTTCAACATCAACAAGTTCATCATGACGCTCAGTCATCGCCTTGACAAGCGTTAACGGTTGAGCGCAGCCTGTAGCTATAAAGACACGATGCCCTGGGGCTATTCTCTTTACCGCCTTTTCCGGAGTCTCAACGACCACATTAAATTTTCCCTGCCAATCAGGCATATTATTATTGTTTGTTTTGTCTTTTAATTCACTCATTTTTCACCCAACTTTCTAAAAGCGTTATTCTTGCATCAGCAGCCACGGAATGAGTCCCTATGGAACCGACAATAAAGGGGTTGATGTCCATCTCCGCGATCTGAGGAAAATCCGTAGCCAACTGACTTATATACTGCAACCCTGCCGCAATGGCCTCGATGTCCACAGCCGCCTGCCCTCTTACCCCTTTCAGGAAAGAATAGGAACGCGTGGACTCCAGCATCCGTAATGCCTCTTCCTTTGTTATAGGCGCCAGATAAAAAGCGACATCCTTCATTACTTCAACAAATATTCCACCGAGCCCGAACATCATCATGGGTCCGAACTGAGGATCCCTTGTCATACCAAGGATAATCTCGCGGCCCTTCTGGGCCATCTGCTCCAAATAAACACCTTCCAGGTGCGCTTCCGGGGCCCTGCGTTCCACCCTCATCATCATCATATCATAGGCATCCCTGACCGCATCGCCGTTCTGGAGGTTAATCATTACCCCTCCGACATCGCTCTTGTGAATAATGTCACGCGAGACGATCTTCATGGCAACGGGGTAGCCTATATAATCGGCAACCTCTGCCGCCCGATCTGCCGACGTGCATATCTCGCCCTTCGGGACTGAAAAACCGTAGGCCTTCAGGATCTTTTTGGAATCGGCCTCTCCCATCTGGACGCGGCCCATCCTCTGATAGATCCCAAGGATGCGCTCCACACGGCGCTTATTGACCGTGAAACGGGCCAATACCCTGGGCTCCCTGTCCCGCCATAATTTGTATTCATACATCGCCCTGAGTGCGTCCACCATCCTTTCAGGGCTTGAATAATCAGGCAAATTTCTGGAGACCAATTCTTCTCTTCCGGGGATTACATTTTTCCCACCCATGAAACACGCAAGAAGGGGTTTCTTGCCTTCCGAACAGCCAGATATAATCTTGGCGGTCTCCATGGGTTTGGTCATCAGTTGAGGGGTAAGGAGCGTAATAACGGCATCCACCGAATCCGATTCCAACGCGGCCTTTACTGCCACGGCATAACGTTCCGGGTCGGCGTCCCCCAGGACGTCAATGGGATTCCCGATGCTCGCGGCATCGGGCAGCTTTTTTTTCAGGGCAGTGGCGCTCTGGGTATCGAGCTGCGCCACCTTCAGACCGGAGTTTTCAACGGCATCGGCGCATATGATCCCTGGGCCTCCGGCATTGGTAACGATAGCAACGCGTCTACCTTTGGGAAGAGGCTGCATGGACAAGGCCGTGGCGAAATCAAATAGCTGCTGAAAGGTATCCGCCCTGATTATCCCTGCTCGTCTGAAGGCCGCGCCATAGGCGACATCGGCACCGGCCAGGCTTCCGGTATGGGAAGAAGCGGCCTTTACACCGGCGGATGTGGTCCCTGCCTTGAACATCACGACAGGTTTTTTTGATGTCACCTTTTCAGCTGTCCTTATAAATTCTTTTCCGTCAACAATGTTTTCAAGATATCCTACTATTACCTTGGTCTCTTCGTCTTCTCCCAGGGCCTCCAAGAGGTCTATCTCATTTATGTCCGCCTTGTTCCCTATGCTTATAAGCTTGGCGAGGCCGAGACTCCTGGCATCGGCCCAATCCAGTATAGCGGCGCATATCGCGCCTGACTGGGAGATTACAGAGATGTTGCCTCTTTTGGGCATATTCCTTGCGAAGGTCGCATTCAGGGAATGATAGGTGTTAATGAGGCCCAGGACGTTGGGACCAAGGAGACGGATGCCCCTGGTTTTGCATAGGCCCGCAATCTCTTTTTCAAGTCGCGCGCCTTCTGCATCAACTTCCTTGAACCCGGCGGTTATGACTATAATAGACTTTGCTCCGGCCGAGATGCAGGACATGACTGCGGCCTTCACAGCTTGAGTCGGCACTGCGATAACGCCAAGATCTATCTTATCATCATAGTCGGACAAATCTTTATAACATTTTACACCCAGTATTTCCCCTGCCTTGGGATTGACTGGTATAATCTGCCCCTCATATTTACCGTTAATGATATTGGAAAGCACCGCGTATCCGACCTTGTCAGGAGTAGCAGATGCCCCGATAACGGCAATGGAAGAAGGTTTAAAAAAATAATCAAGCATATAATTTTTAACTCCTTTGCTGTGTATTAGTAATTAAAAAAACAGAATATAAAAGCAATATACCTTTATGCAATATCCTTACCAAAATTCGTTTCGCTAGGATAATACAATAAAAGAGAATTATCAAACATCAAATTGATTAATAAAGGCGGACAAAAACTTGCTGAAAAAGATATTGTACAGTTTGCCTATCACTTTGAATTGACGAGATAATCGATAATTTATATATTCAATCCCTAACAGGAAATTAAGTCCAAGGGATGAAAAAATATTTTGAAATAGGGCTAGGGCGCCTTTTCAAGCGCCCAGTCTTCTATATCCACCTCCAGGGATCGATGAAGGAGGTCAATGGACACAACAACCTTATTGCCCTGCCCTTTAGGCCGGAGATAGAAGCCTATCAGTCCTTTTAGCGGTCCTTCCATGATCATTACCCTGTCCCCTTTATTGATGTATTCCCTGTTTTGAACTGTGCGGTCTGTCCCGTCCAGTATCATCAGGGAGTTAATCTCTTCATCCCTGGCAGGAACAGGCTTGCCATCAAATCCTATAAGACGGACAACCCCGGGGGTCTTCAGGATATTCAAATGCTCTGCAGCTTCAAGGGCGGTGTTTACAAAGACATATCCCGGCAAAAGCGGGACAAGTATCTTTTTATGCCTGTCTTTTCTGCGGCTTATAACCTGGATGCGCGGCAAAAAGATCTCAATTGATTTGCTGTAAATGCCGTCATATACCTTTTGTTCAAAACGGCTCCTGGTATGAACAGCATACCACTTGCCTGATTTCTGATTCATGATGAATGAGCCTTTAGCCTTAACTAATTTCAATAATTGACCATTTCGAGTGTTCATTAATTGCAACTATGAGATTTGTCAAGGGGAATCTGGAGCGTCTGTTTAAACAAATATTAACCCTGTCTTGACAAAAGGGTTTGCCGATGCTATTAAACTGACTGTTTTCCCGGCATTAAACACATCGTTATTTTCCGGCCTTTTCGGAAAACCTCAATGAAATATCGCAAGCATAAGGGGGAGATTCAAGATAGGCGTTCCACATCATCATATTGTCATTGAAGGCCCCCTGGGGGTGGGCAAAACGAGCCTGGCAATCAAGCTTGCCGAGAGGATTAACGGACAGGCGTTGCTGGAAAATACTGAGGACAATCCTTTCCTCAATAAATTTTATCAGAATCCGAAAAGATACGGTTTTCAGATACAGATATTTTTCCTGTTAAGGAGATATCAGCATTCCATGGAACTCGATCAGAAAGGCTTGTTTAAGAGCGCCATCGTCTCTGACTACCTTTTTGACAAAGACAGGATATTCGCGCGCGTCAACCTTGATGACAATGAGTTCTGGCTTTATGAACAGTTGTTCCAACTCCTGAAGAGGAGGGTTCCTCCGCCGGATCTCGTCATATTCCTCCAGGCTAAGACAGAGGTGCTGATGGAGAGGATAAAAAGACGCGACAAGGAATATGAGAAACCCATAAGCTTCAAATATCTTGACGAGATAAACCAGGCTTTTAACGACTTCTTTTTCCATTATTCGGATTCCCCGATCCTGGTGGTAAATGCCTCAAAAATTGACTTTGTAAATATCCCGGAGGATTTTGAAGACCTGGTTAATGAGATTAAAAAGACAAAATCAGGGACGCAGTATTATGTGCCGGTCAGTTCAAAGGGAAGAGGCTGAGGCTGAAGATTCTGAGGAAATCGTGGCTGGCGCAAGGCATAAGGCGCAGGGCGCAAGGTTAAAGAATGATTTTTCCCCCTTGAGCCTTGCGCCAGCCTGATGATATTACGTGTCTTAAAAACTAAGGCTATTTACGTTAGCATTCATATATTAGGGAATTATGTATCTCATTGAAAAAACAGCCCAGATGCAGGAAACAAGCAGGCAGATCAGGTCTTCCGGAAAGACTATAGCCTTTGTGCCTACCATGGGATTTTTACATGACGGACACCTTGAACTCTTAAGGGAGGGAAAGCGACGCGCTGATGTGTTGATCCTGAGCATCTTTGTGAACCCCACACAATTCGGCCCCACAGAGGATTTCGGACAATATCCGAGGGATATGGATGGAGACCTCAAGAAGGCGGAGGACGTCGGGACCGATTACGTCTTCACTCCTCCTGTCGGCGAGATGTATCCTTATGGATTCCAGACAAAGATCACGGTTGAAAGGGTCCCTGAGCACCTCTGCGGCCTGTCCCGGCCGGTGCATTTTGAAGGGGTGGCAACGGTGGTGGCCAAGCTTTTCAATATCACAAAGCCCCATGTCGCCCTCTTCGGTCAGAAGGATTTCCAGCAGTTATCGGTTATCCGCCGGATGGTGACGGACCTTAATATGGATATAGAGATTGTAGGGGTTCCGACTGTGAGGGAACCTGATGGCCTGGCTATGAGTTCACGCAATAAGTACCTGGACCCCGATGAAAGAAGATCCGCCCTGTGCCTGAAAAAATCCATTGACTTGGCCATTGCAATGATAAAAGACGGAGAAAGAGATCCGGAAAAAATAAAATCGGCTGTTCGGGATTTAATTTTAAGCTATCCTTTTACCGATATCGATTATATAAACATATGCGATCCCCTGACCCTTGACGATATCAGGACGATTAATGAAAAGGCGTTGTTGGCGCTGGCTGTAAGGGTGGGGAAGACCAGGCTGATTGACAATCGGCAGATGGATGTAAAGGCGTCGGTGTAAGGTATAGGGTATAAGGTGTAAGGGGTATGGTGCATCCTCCGGCACTAAAGCTTCGGCGGACAGGGAGAAATAAGAGCAGGGAGCAGGGCATTAGAAATCAGAGCCCCGGAGATCAGTAGCGGCGCGATTAATCGCGCCTGTACAGGCAGAGACGTCGGAGAATCAAAACCTTATTATCTTGAGGTAATTGCAAAACTCAAAAAAGCGTCAATTGTCATTTCGACCAAAGGGAGAAATCTTTTGATATCAATGCCTTTTTAGATTCCTCACTTCGTTCGGAATGACAAGTGGAGGAATTTTCGGAATGACAAGTGGAGGACTTTTCGGAATGACAAGTGGAGGAATTTTGCAATTACCTCTCTTGAACAAAATTATGAAATTTGAAAGGAGCATTACATGAAAAAATCAAATTTTCTATTTACCTCGGAATCGGTTACAGAGGGCCATCCTGACAAGGTGGCTGACCAGATATCCGACCATATCCTGGACGATATTCTTGAACGGGATAAATCGGCAAGGGTGGCCTGCGAGACCCTGGTAACGACGGGCATGGCGGTAATCGCAGGGGAGATCACGACCGATGCCTATGTGGATTTTCCCGATGTAGTCAGGGATACCATAAAAAGTATCGGCTACAGCAACTCCTCAATGGGCTTTGACTGGGAGACATGCGCAGTGATCTCTTCCATTGATAAACAGTCCCCGGATATCGCTATGGGCGTTGATACAGGGGGCGCCGGAGATCAGGGGCTTATGTTCGGATTTGCCTGCAAGGATACAGACTGTCTCATGCCCATGCCCATATTCCTCGCCCATGGACTCACACAGAGACTTGCCCATGTCCGCAAATCTGGAAAACTGGCATGGTTGAGACCTGACGGAAAATCCCAGGTTACAGTGGAGTACGTGGACGGGAAGCCTAAAAAGGTCCATACCGTGGTAATCGCCGCCCAGCATAATCCTGACGTGGACAACGACACCATCAGGGAGGCCATTATTGAAGAGGTGATAAAGGATATTATCCCGGAAGAAATGCTGGATAAAAATACAAAGTTTTTTATCAACACTACAGGCCGGTTCGTAGTCGGGGGCCCCCTTGGCGACTGCGGTCTGACAGGACGCAAGATCATCATGGATACCTATGGAGGGTTCGGATATCATGGCGGCGGGGCCTTTTCAGGCAAGGATCCGTCAAAGGTGGACAGGAGCGCCTCATACATGTGCCGGTATATTGCCAAGAATATAGTCGCGGCAGGCATTGCCGAGAGATGCGAGATACAGGTCGCCTATACCATCGGTCAGGCGGACCCCGTATCGGTCCAGGTTGGGACGGACGGCACAGGCGCCCTGTCGAACGAAGAGTTGACAAATATCGTAAAAAAGGAGTTTGATCTGAGGCCTGGCGCTATTATTGAAAAGCTGGATCTAAGAAGACCCATATACAGGAAGACCACCAACTACGGCCATTTCGGGCGGGAGCTGCCGGAGTTTGCCTGGGAAAGGACCGATATGGTTGAGACCTTGAAGAAGGCTATAAAATAGAAAGACCAAGTCAACATATAGACAGGATTTACAGGATCTACCGGATGTTTGTTTTTACCCTCGAAGAGGGATGGAACTTTTTGCCTTTCATCAGGAAAGGCAAAAAATTATCCTGTCAATCCTGTCTAAAAAATTGGATTTCGTTTTTTAAATGATGATGTACATTACTAATCGATAGCAGGTAAAAGGAAAACATAATGAACTACGATATTAAAGACATTACGCTGGCTGAAAAGGGCCGGTTAAGAATCGAATGGGCCGGCATGAGCATGCCGGTATTAAACAAGATCCGGGAACGGTTCCTTAAACAAAAACCCCTAAAGGGATTAAGGCTTTCAGCATGCCTCCATGTCACCACCGAGACTGCCGGTCTTGTCAAGACCCTGAAGGCAGGCGGTGCGGACGTGGTGCTTTGCGCCTCAAACCCCCTTTCTACACAGGATGATGTAGCCGCATCCCTTGTAGCCGATGATAAGGTGCCTGTCTTTGCCGTCAAAGGCGAAGATCATGCAACATATTACAGTCACATCCTTGCGGCATTGAAACACAAACCTCACATGACAATGGATGACGGCGCCGATCTTGTGAGTTCTCTCCTATTCATCGCGCTCAAACGATGGGATGACCTGGAACCCTCTGTGGGAAAGTGGGCAAAGGCCCTTCCCGTCAAGGAGAGAAAGGATTTTCTTTCCAATATCCTGGGTGGGACAGAGGAGACGACAACCGGCGTTATCAGGCTGAAGAGCATGGAGTCGGACGGGGTATTGAAATTCCCCATCGTCTCAGTCAATGACGCAGACACAAAACACCTCTTTGACAACCGTTACGGGACAGGCCAGAGCACGGTGGACGGGATCATAAGGGCCACTAACAGGCTCCTTGCCGGTTCAAAGTTTGTAGTAAGCGGATACGGCTGGTGCGGAAGGGGCGTCGCATCCAGGGCCAAGGGACACGGCGCAGATGTCATAGTCTGCGAGGTCGATCCCTTAAGGGCGCTTGAGGCGGTTATGGACGGCTTCCAGGTTATGTCCATAGCAAAGGCCGCGCCCATCGGTGATTTTTTCTGCACGCTTACAGGCGATATAAACGTCATACGAAAGGAACACTTCCTTGTCATGAAGGATGGGGCCATAGTCGCAAACTCAGGCCATTTTAATGTGGAACTGGATCTGCCAGGATTAGCCAAGGTATCCAAGGGTCGTCGTTATGTCAGGGAGTTTGTAGAGGAATTCAGCCTCAAGGACGGACGAAGAATCTATGTCCTGGGCGAAGGTCGCCTCATCAACCTTGCCGCTGCAGAGGGACACCCCTCAAGCGTTATGGATATGAGCTTTGCCAATCAAGCCCTATCCGCCGAGTACATGGCCAAGAATTATGCATCACTTTCGAAAAAGGTCTATCCCGTACCTAAGGATATCGACAAGGAGATCGCCCGCCTGAAACTCCAATCCATGGGCATTGAGATAGACACCTTGACGGCGGAGCAGGAAAAGTATTTATCTTCATGGGATATGGGGACGTGATAAAAGGATCATAGGGTATAATTACAAAGAGCCACGCTTTCCAAGCGTGGCTCTTTGTTTCCTAACTCGGCCAAGACAGCCCTAAGTCAATAGTATACTCACAACTCAGACCAAAGCAGAAGGTTTTGCAACCCTTACCCATGATACCCGTAGTAAAAAAATACAAAATCCCACGTGTTGATGTTTAATAGGGCATCATATTAAAGGATTTTCGATCAACACTCCCCTTATTATCTGACCATGATTAAGGTCTTCCGTCCAGATCTTTTCGCATCTCGCGCCCTGTGCCGCCGATATGATAAGCGCATCCCAAAATGAGATCCTGCTGATAATGCTGCAATCAATAGCCTCGTTAATTATCTCCGGCGTGATTGTTACTGTTTCAAATCTGTCAAGGGAATGAATGATATCCTTTACTATCAGCGGATCAGCCTTCAGCTTTTTTACAGCCGCAACATAAAATTCCTGCATCACCTGAGTGGATATTACCCCTTGCAGGTCATGATGCGCCTTCCTTAACAGGTCACGGCACTTTTTCTTTTTAAGCTTATTATGATTATCCATTGAATAGACAAGGATGTTGGTATCGATGAAGACCTTAGACATCGTAAAGGTCTCCTCTCTTCCAACTTTTGCCCTTTGAATCTCCATTGGCTTGATCCATAAGGTCAAAGCATTCATTAAGCCAGTCTCCTGATTCTGACCGGACGGTTTGCTTCAGGGTCTTTCTGATCAGGGCATTTAATGATGTGCCATGTTTTTCAGCATACCTCCTTCCTGATTTTAACAGATCTTCTTCCAGTGATATGGTTATATTGGGCATTTTAACCTCCTTAATAAATATGCACATTATAAGTGAACACTGATTATGTGTCAATAGTCACTGAGTTATAAAGTTTTATTTATGTTTTGAAACCCCTGCTCAGCCAGGACAATACTGATAGTCAAGCAAAACATGTAACCCAATGGCCGGGAGACATCTTCCTGATTTGCGGTTTATTATTCCTGCATCTCTCTTCGGCGATGCTGCATTTGGAATAATATATGCAGCCTCCTTCAGGGTTCTGGACGTTAAATGCCTCTGAAAATTCCTGTCCCTTTGCATTTTCATCATCCTGATGCCTCATGGCGACTGTTGACAAAAGCTCTTTTGTATAGGGATGAAGCGGTTGCTCATAAAGCTCTTTCTTAGGGGCCTTTTCAACGATAACGCCTCCCAGCAGCACGACAATATAATCGCTCAGATACCAGACTACATTCAGGTCATGGGATATGAAGATAAATGCCAGGTTGTATCTCTTTTGCAGGTCCTGAAAAAGGTGGATAATCTGGGCCTGCACTGAGATGTCAAGGGATGATAAAGGCTCATCCGCCAGTATTATCGTAGGTGTTACAGCCAGAGCCCTGGCAATGGCTATCCTCTGTTTCTGGCCGCCGCTGAATTCATGAGGGAGGCTGTGCATCTTGTTCAAGGGGATGCCTACTGCCTCAAGAAGCTCCGAGACCGCCGTCCTGCACCTTTTCCTGTCATATCCCAGAATATTGATCAAGGGCTCGGAGATTGATTGAAAGATGGTGTATCTGGGGTCAAGGGAAGATGTGGGGTCCTGGAATATATATTGTATCTTGCTGAAACGTTCTTTGGGTGAATAGGAGTTGATATCCTTTCCGTCAAGCATTACCTCGCCCTCTCCATGTTCCAAACCGATTATGGCCTTGGCAATGGACGACTTGCCTGCGCCGCTCTCGCCTATCAGGCCCACGGTCTCATTAGGATAGACATTAAATCCTGCCTTTTCAGCAGCAACAGTCCTTATGCCCTTTAATCTTGATCTGAAGACAACATCCAGATCCGTTATCTTTAATATTGGTTCAGCGGATGATGACAATATAGTTCCCTATCATTAATAATAGTTTTATCCGGAAAAGACGACCTGCACTCATCTGTAGCATGCCGGCACCTTGGATAAAAGGGACAGGCGTTTTTACCTATCTTCCTTAAATCCGGCGGGTCCCCTGGAATAAACGGCAGGGAGGTTATGCTGCTTCCTGCCACAGGTATGGAATTAAGCAATGCCTTTGTGTATGGGTGGGTTGCCCTGGTCAGCACACTCTCAGCCGGACCGACTTCCATGACCCTGCCTCCGTACATGACCAGTATCCTGTCCGATACATAAGCGACATGACTGAAATTATGGGATATAAAAATAATGCTGATATTCTTTTCCTGGTTTATCTTTTTAAACAGGACGAGTATCTGTTTTGACAGAGTGGCGTCTATGGAAGAGGTCGGCTCATCGGCTATGATGAGCTTGGGGTCAGGCAAGAGGGCCATAGCGATCAAGACCCTTTGGCGCATACCACCGCTCAGTTCAAAGGGGTAACTGCTTATTTTATCTTCAGCATCAGTGAAACCGACCCATTTAAGTGTCTCTATGGCCTTTGAGAGCCTTTCCTCTTTTGAGAGGTTTGTATGTGAAAAGGCCTCGGTCAATTGTGTCCTGATTGTCAGGTATGGGTTAAGGGCGGAGAGTGAATCCTGGAATATCATGGTGATATCTTTCCCCCTGATATTCCGAAGCCCTTTCCTGTCCATCTTAAGAAGGTCATTGCCGGAAAAGGGGATCTCGCCAGATTGTATTGTGTATCCTTTATCAGGATAAAGTCCGAGTGCCGTAAGTACCGACATGGTCTTGCCTGAGCCGCTTTCGCCTACAATGCCTAATATCTCGCCTTTATCGATTGAATAGCTCAGGTCCACGAGGATCGGCGTTTCACCGTCAGGCGTCTTAAAGGACGTAGTCAGATTTTTGATTGATAAAAGGGGCTCAGCCATCCTCTACCTCACCGGATCGATCTTTTTTCTCAGACCTTCGGCAATAAAATTAAGTGAAAACAAGACAAGGCAAAGTATAGTCCCGGGGAATATCAACATCCACGGAGCGGTCTCCATATATCCCACGCCATCAGAAATAAGCGATCCCAGGCTTGCCATAGGGGCCTGAACGCCCAGTCCGAGAAAACTAAGGAACGACTCCTCCATGATAATCGTGGGAACGGTAAGGGCTGTATAGATTATTATTGGACCAAAGCAATTGGGGATAAGATGCAGGAAAATAATCTTCAAGGTGGGACAGCCGGAGACGCGGGCTGCCTTGATAAAATCACGATTTTTAAGAGACAGTACCTGACCTCTTACAATCCTGGAAATAGTCAGCCATTCAACAGCGCCAAGGGCCGCAAAGAGAAGAAAGATATTCCTGCCGAATATTACCATTAATATTATTACAAAAAATATAAAGGGATAGGCATAAAGCATATCCACAATCCGCATCATAAAGACATCGGTCTTGCCGCCGATATAACCCGCGGCAGCCCCGTAAAAGACCCCTATAAAAATACTGACGCCGGTGGCGCAGATCCCTATCAGGAGCGATATTCGTAAGCCCCACATACACCTGACCAGCATGTCCCTGCCGAGGTCGTCGGTCCCGAAGAGGTGACTGTTACTTGGTGAGACCGTCCCGAGATCAAGGTTATTCTGATAAAAATTATAGGAAGAGAAGACAGGAATAATCAAGGCGAATGCCAGAAAGATCAGAAGGATAACAGTCCCTATCCGGAGTTGAGGATTGGCCTTATAAAAGGAAACAACAGTCGTGATGAATCTCTCTTCTTTTTCTCTGTCTCTCATTTATATTTTACCTGCGGATCGAGCGCCAGATAGACAAGGTCTATAAGAAAGTTAAAGGTTATGATAAGCGTCGAATAAAAGACAACAACGCCCATCACAAGGGTATAGTCGCGGTTAAGCGCCCCCTGGACAAAGTGCTGCCCTATGCCGGGGACATTGAAGATTTTTTCTATGACAATGGAGCCTGTGATAATCCCAGCCGCGGCAGGGCCGAGATAAGAGACAAGGGGGAGGATGCCTCCCCTCAACATATGCCGGAATATTATGACAGGTTCGGAGAGGCCCTTTGCCCTGGCGGTTAGAATAAATTCTCTTCGCTTAATGCCTACAAAGCCAATCCTTGTCAGCCTTGTAATATATGAAAGATAGTATATGGAGAGTGTAAACACAGGCAGGACATAGGAACCAACGGAATCCAGCCCGCCTGCCGGGAATATGGGGATAATTATGGCAAAGAGCATAACCAGCACAGGACCCAGGACAAAATTCGGTATTGAGATGCCCAGGATTGTTGTCGAGACTATAAGGTGATCAAGGATGCTTTCCTCTTTTTGTGAACCGAGGATGCCGAAGGGCACTCCGATCAAAACGGCAAACAGCAAGGCCAGAGAACCGAGTGTGAAGGAGACCTTCATCCCTTCATAGATAAGTTCATTGACGGTATAATTCTGATACCGGAATGAAAGCCCCAGGTCTCCCTTCGAGATATCCGAGAGATAATTGAGATACTGGGTAATAAGGGGCTGATCAAGGTTGTATTTGGCCTTGATGTTCGCCTCTATCTCGGGAGGAAGCCTTCGTTCCGAGTCAAATGGCCCACCCGGCGCGACCCTCATCATAAAGAAGCTGAATGTAATGATCAGGAACAGGGTAATCAGGCTCTGCAAAAGTCTTTTAATAATCAGGTTCAGCATAGGCGTCATTTAACGGTTATAATATTTTTTCATTTCCTCTTCATCGACGTATGTATACTTAAAATTATGGAGTTTCATGGCGTTTCCATAAAAACCTTTAAGATAGGGCTTCTTTAAAAAATCGTACACATAAAAATACAGAGGGATAACCGGCTGTTCATCCAGAAGTACTGCCTCAGCCTCCTGCAAAAGTTTAAAGCGTTTTTCTGTATCCTGTTCCTTTGCAGATGCCTTGATCAGGCCGTCATATTGCGGGTTGGACCACCCTGTCATGTTATTGCCGCCGTTTGTTATAAACATATCCAGAAATGTATTTGGATCAAGATAATCGGCGACCCATCCGGATCGGGAGACCTGATAATCCAAATTCTGCTGAGACTTGAGATATACCTTCCATTCCTGGTTATAGGGAACGATGTTCAGGCCCAGATTCTCACGCCACATATCGGTTACAGCCAGGGCCAATTGTTTGTGTGACTCCAAGGTATTATAAAGCAGTTTTGTTTCAGGGAATTCCTTAATGCCTTCCTCTGCAAGACCTTCGGCAAGGAGTTTCTTTGCCAGGGGGATATCTACTTTGGCAAAGGCAGGTTCAGGAGATACATATTTTTCTTTTCCAGGCGGAACAAATGTCCAGGCAGCGATCTGGCCTGCCTTCATGATCTTCTTAACGATCTTATCCCTATCTATCGCCAGGGACAACGCCTGCCGGATCTTTTTGTTCTTTAATGCCGGGAGGGTTGTATTTACCCTATAAAAGTAAGACGAATATTCCGGAATGATCGTCAGTTCCGGGTCCTTTTTTTCAATCAGTTTGTCTATTACTGATAAAGGGACCGGATCGGTAACCATGATCTGATCCGCCTGATACATCTTATATCCTGTCAGCATATTTTCTATGGGATAAAAAATGAGTTTTTTCGGTTTTACATTTATATAATCCCAGTAATTAGGGTTGGGCATCATGATCATTTGTTTCTGGACCGTCCACTCCTTTAAAATGAAGGGACCATTGCCAACGATATTCTCTGCGCGGGTCCAGTTCGTCCCGAATTTTTCAACGATATCCTGCCGTACCGGATACAGGGATGTGTGATAGAGCAGGGAGGGGAAATAGGGCGTAGGCGATTCCAGAGTGAGCCGCAGGGTATAGTCATCGATCACCTCGATACCCAGTTGTGAAGGATCATTGACCGCCCCCTTGTTATATTTTTCGCCGTTTTTTATGTAATAACCTTGATAGGCATACTGTGCCGCGGTCTTGGGATCTAAAAGACGCGTAAATGAATATTGGAAGTCCTTTGCAGTCACAGGCTTTCCGTCCGACCATTTCCCATCCTTCCTTAAATAGAATGTATAGACGAAGCCATCCTGGGACACTTCCCACCTCTCAGCCGCGCCTGGGATCGGCGCCAGGGTCTTGGGATCAAAGGATGTGAGACCTTCGAATAACTGGATAACAACAACGGAATCAGGATGCCCTGTATGCAAGATAGGATCAATGGTCTCAGGCTCAGCCAAATTATTGTATATCACTGTCCCTATTTCATGCTCTAGTACGGGAACCTTTCTGCCGCAGGCAAAGAGTGATAATGCCAGAAGAATTATTAAAATCTTTTTCATCTTAATCTCCTCATATTCATTGGATATCCTTTTGAAGTTCCTTCAGGAAGGCATCGGAGTTACTTTCCCTTCCAAGGAACTCCTTCACTAGTTCCGCAGGGTCCATGCTGTCGCCTTTGGACAAGACCTTAACTCGAAATTCCATGCCTAGCTTCTGATTCAACAAGCCTTCTTTTTCAAAGCGGCTGAAGAAATCGGCAGACATTACCTCTGACCATAGGTAGGAATAATAGCCAGCGGAATACCCGCTTACAAGGTGGTCAAAGGACGCCTCGAAATGTGTATTCGGCTGAGACGGATATTTGGTGATTTCAAGCATCATGTTATCCCATAGCGTCGTGGTAGATTCAGGGACATCAGGGCCGTGGACAGCCTGATCATACATGGCGTAGAATATCTGGCGTGTTGTATTGTACGCCTTTAAAAAATAATTCAGTTTTACTATATTATTAATAAGCTCCTCCGGCATAGGTTCGCCGGTCTTGTAATGTCTTGCAAAGCGGTTCAATATCTCTGGCTTTTCCAGCCATCGCTCAAACATCTGTGAAGGGACCTCAACAAAATCCCGTTTCACGTTTGTTCCGGCTTGAGTCCCCAGCCTTGCGGTCGTCAGACAATTGTGCATCCCGTGACCGAACTCATGAAAAAAGGTGGATACCTCATCAAGAGTTAAGAGCGAGGGCTTGTCCTTTGTGGGCTTAGTAAAATTGCAGACAATGGCTATAACAGGCGATTCATAATAATCAGCGGATATAAGCCTCCCGCGGCGGAGATCAAACTGTGCAGCATGGGTGTATTTGTTTTCCCTGGGAAATAGATCAAGATAGATAGCCGCGATCGCCTTTCCTTCTGACATGACAAGATATTTCTTTACATCAGGATGCCAAGCGCTTTTGGGTTTTTCTTCCACGAACTTAACGCTGAATAACTCTTCATAAATAGCCATGCAGCCCTTTATAGTGCTGTCCAGGCTGAAATATTCACGGACCTTTTCCTCATCCACATTAAATTTTTCCTGGATGAGCTTGTTCTCAAGAAATTTTATGTCCCAGTAATTGACATCCTTCCCGTCATTGGCCTCCTTTAGGGTTTCACGGTCTGCCGCAGCCCTTTCAGATATAACTCCCTGGAGATTTGTCAGAAATGAATTCACATTCTCCGGCGTCTTGGCCATTTGGTTGGCGAGCAGGACGTCCCGTATGGCAGGACGTCCGAGGATCTCGGCCTTTTCTTTTTTTAACGCAAGGATATTTTTTAAAAGCGGGATATTTTCAGGATAGGCCCTGTTTTGAAAGAGTTCGTTATACCTCTTCCGTGTGTCGGATATCTCCGCGTATTTCATTACACTGTAATAGGCAGGATAATCTGTTTTTAAAACATATCTCCCGTCTTTATCCTTGTCTAAACGCTCTAAGGCAGTGTCCGGAAGGCCCTTGAGCTCTTCCGCAGAAAAATCTATGCTTGAATCTTCGTCGCGAATATTTTTGCTGAAATCAATGCTGAGTTTAGACAGTTGGGAGTTGATATCTTCTAATTTTAACCTTTTATCCGCTTCGAGTTGAACACCCTCTAACTCAAAATCCTTTATGCTTTCATCCAGAAACCTTTTTTCATCTGAGGATAATTTCCCTTCATATTTTTCCCGAAGATCTGTTAATGCCTTGTAGGTCCCTTTTCTTAATGCAAAGGAAGAGAGGAATTCATTGACCTGTTCCTCACATCGTTGAGCAGCATCTCTTATGGCCTCATCAATAGAAACATAGGACAGAATAATTATATTGGAGAAGTCTATCCGGGCGAAAAGTTCATCCATGCCATAAAGGGTGTTTTGAATGGTCCTTTTTTTATAAGGTATGGCATCTATTTTTTCGAAACCTATTTTGATTTTTTCAAAATCTGAATTGAAGCCTTTTTCCAGTTTTTTCGCGTCTGTGTAGAATGTCAGGTCAGGCGTCGAATATTTTTTATAAATCAGCGGCTTGATTTCATCCTGGGCATTAACGGCAACAGCCGAAAGCGTGAGGATGCCTAATAATATTAAAGCTGTTCTTTTCATTTTTACCTCTTGCGACAAATTGAATATTTTGAAGTATTATAACGTCAAGTCAGGTTATACTACTTTAATCTGTCTTTTAAAAAAAGAAAAACTTTGTTGAGATAAATAATTGAGGCGAAACGGATGTATTTGACGCAATCAATCTATCATCCAGACCCTTATATAGGCATTCTACCTAGCGGACTACTCGCCAGGAGTGGAGCGATTACCGTTCTTAACAGTATTGCTCAACCGGATGGCGCAGTATGCTTCCGTGGCTGACTTTAGTTTTCCCTTGACTTTCCTTGGAAAATTGGTAGATTCCGAATTTCATTGATGGGGGATAGTATAGCGGCAATACGACGGGTTCTGGCCCCGTTATCCAAGGTTCGAGTCCTTGTCCCCCAGCCAGTTTAATATAATGGTCCCATCGTCTAGCGGTCTAGGATATCGCCCTCTCACGGCGGAGACACGGGTTCGAGTCCCGTTGGGACTACCAGATTATATCCGTCCGGGATAAACAATTTCCGGATACAGCTTTAGGTAGTCAGTGATCAGCTTAGCCGCTTGACGCTGTCGCGTCCAGTTTAATCGAACATGAAACTTTGGCCTTGCGTTATGCATTTATGCCATTTATGAACATTGGTATGGAGTCGGCAGCAGTTACGGTCCCTA
>Ga0153915_10001971_pt1 | contig 18910 bp, 17 predicted proteins | sample Opewatmetagenome_2_FD_107003 | JGI IMG/M metagenome (GOLD analysis project Ga0153915, IMG submission 107003) | Freshwater wetland microbial communities from Ohio, USA - Open water 3 Core 3 Depth 3 metaG | ecosystem: Environmental > Aquatic > Freshwater > Wetlands | place: USA: Ohio, Lake Erie...
TTAGAATTATACGAATTTATATATAAAGTTCCTTTGAACCTGTTAACATTTACCGAAGCTCCGTTAGAATTTATTTTTGCACTCCCTTCGAAATCATCTATATCGATAGGGGATAAATTCAATGCGGCGTTTAATTTCCCGGAGGAACGGGAAATGGCAACCTCTCCGTATTCATTCGAAATTCCTGCAATATTGCCGCATTCTTTAATTGTATATTTATTCCCCTTTCCTTTTAATTCAAGAAATTCGTCCAGCCCTGCAAAGAGAATATTGGAATATTTAAATTCGGCAATGAGCAGAACACTTTTCGGAAGATAAATTTCACCTGATATTTCTTTGGAAAATGAATATTTAAAATCTCCTTTAAATATATCAAATATCGACCACCCTCCTTTTTTCGGAGTTTCAATGAAATCAATAATAACATCCCCCGATTCGGCCTTATAAGCAACATCAAAGTTGCGAAGGTACTCTTTGCCGTACTCGGTATCGGATGAGTTTACTTTCACTTTTACATTAATCCATGCTTCGTTTTTATCCCATCCTATTATTTTCAGATCGAGCCCCGAAATGCCATTAATGTACATCCTCTGCTTCTGGTTGACCATGAATCCTTTATTAATGCTCTTTTCCTGGGCAAGAATGAAAGACAGCGGAATAAAAAGAAGAAAGAGATATAAACGGATTTTCATAAACCGTTTTCCTCCATATCAATCATGCGGCTGAGAATTTCAAGTTTCATTTTGTACAGTTCTCTTAAACGGCTCTGCCTAACGGGAGAATAATCCCCCTGCCCGGTTTCCGCTTTAATTTCACTTATGCCTGCATCTATGCTGTTTAATTTTGATTTTCCCGCCTTTAAGACTTCATCGAGATTATATGATTTATTATACGAAGCCGTTGTTAAATGTGGAATTGATTTTTCCACTTCGTCAACCGCCTTAGAATATGCATTGTTTATTTTAACATAAGCAGGTTCATCCTTTACCGCAAGTTTTGCAAAAAGAGTATATACCCCCATACAGAAAAAGAGAACAAAAACAGCGCTTCCGAAACCGAAAGCAAAACTCCTCGTATCAAAATAAAACAAAGGGAAACTCTTTCTATCGGGAATGGAATTTTTTACTCTTTTCCACAATTTTTTCTTTTCACCCGGACCGGGATATTCATTCATTGTATAAAATTCTTCCGGTTTAATCATATCTGCCTCTGCTTTTAATCCATTTTTCTTTAAGCTGGTTTTTAACTCTGCATAAAGATGTACGCGAAAACGCTTCGCTTATATTCAATATTTCGGCAATTTCGGAATGCGAGTAACCTTCAACTTCGTAAAGGATAAACACGGCTCTTTTAAATTCGTCAAGTTCTGCAAGAAGCCATTTCATATCCTGTTTCCATTCAAATTCCTCTTCAAGCGAAACTGCTGAATCGTATTGTTCATCTTCAAGGAATACAGTCCTTTTATCTTTTAGTCTTGCAAAATCGGATTTCATTTCATTTATGCCGATTTTGATCAGCCAGGTGGAGAATTTTGAATTGCCTTCAAAACTTTTAATATTTTCAAAAGCTTTAATAAAAGCGCGCTGCGTCCATTCCTGAAGCTGATCGGGATTTTGGGAAAATTGGTACAGGAAGCGGTAAATGATATTCACATTATCGTCAAAGAGCTTTTTGAAAGCCTTCTGGCTTCCCTTCTTTGCCTCCGCTACTGAATATTCTACCGGCATAATATTCTATTTTGTTCATCAATTAGATGGGGCAATTTACTAAAATGTTACAAAAAAGAGAGAATATTATTTGAATGACTTTGACGTTTTTCCGGCCTATGCAGCACCGCAAATTTGAATTATTGCCTGCAAATGAACAGGCATAATAATGTACTCATCAAGAAATAAGTTTTTAAATGCCATGGGAATATTTTCAGGATACTTCTTTACAATAACCCCGCCTTTGTTTAATTCAAGCGCATCGTTTTTAAATCTGCCGAATAATGAAACACCTGCACGGGTGCATATAGTTATGAAATAATTGCCGAAATCGGAATAATCAAAAGCTGCCAACCTGTTTTTTTTCTATCCAGCATATTAAGTTAAAATTGAAACAGGGGACGCATACCATGCGCCCCCCTTGGAAAAAGATCATTTTAATATTTTAATGAGTTTATCGGCAACTGTTTTGAGGTCTTCTTTTGATATGACAAGAGGAGGGAGCAGTCTTATAACCGTTGTTCCCGCGGGGAGGGCAATTATCTTTTCTTTAAGCAGTTCCTGAAGAACAGGCTGAACTTTTTCTTTTATTTCAATGCCTACCATTAAACCGAGATTTCTTATTTCTCTTACTTTACTCAGGTTTTCACTTTTGAGAAGCCCGGTAAAGTATTCTCCTTTTTCTTCAGCTTGAGCGGCCAGGTTTTCTTGAAGCATAAAATCGATTGAAGCAATTGCCGCGGCGCATGCAAGCGGATTGCCTCCGAATGTTGTGCCATGTTTGCTCATTGGAATTTCAATCTTGGGAGAACAAACCGTAGCTCCCATGGGGAAACCCCCTGCAATTGATTTAGCAAGCGTCAAAATATCAGGTTCAATTCCAAGATGTTCGCATGCAAACATTTTACCTGTGCGGCAGAATCCCGATTGGATTTCATCGATAATAAGAATAATATTTTTCTCATTGCAGAGCTGTCTTACTTTTTCGAAATATTCCTTATTCCCAATATTAATTCCCCCTTCCCCCTGAACAGGTTCAAGGATAATTCCGGCGGTTTTATCGGTAACAGCGGCGGCAAGTTTTTCAAAATTATTATAAGGCACATGGCTGAATCCTTCAACAAGGGGATAGAATCCCTCTCTGTATTCTTCCTTATATGTGGCGCTCAAGGCTCCTAATGTGCGGCCATGAAATCCTTTCATTGTGGCAATGAAATCAGTTTTCTTTGTAACAAAGCGGGTAAATTTAATAGCCGCTTCCATTGCTTCCGTACCGGAATTGCTAAGGAATACCTTTGTAAGATTTTTCGGCGCAACGCTCATAAGTTTTTCAAGCAATAAAGATTTTGTATCATTAAAAAAGGTATTGGGGCATGTAATGAGAGTTTGCGCCTGTTTGTACAATGCTTCAGCCACTTTATCGTTGCAGTGGCCGATATTGGCAACTCCTATTCCGGCTGCGCAATCGATATATTCAACCCCGTTTTCATCCCAAAGTTTTGCTCCTTTCCCTTTAACGAGAACGACATCCCTTTTGGGATAAACATCAATTTCATATTGTCTGTTTAATTCTCTGTAGTCTTTCATATTATTATTGTCCCTTTTTCATTTAATGCGTCAATTATTGGATTAGCTGCGCGTCCGTCATATATATATACATTAGTCGGGCCAGCTTCAAACAGTTTCCTTAGAGCAAGAATTTTTCTTTTCATTCTTCCATCGACCTGATTTTCGAGCGCCTCAAGTTCTTTTTGAGATATTTTCTTAACCACGGAACCGGGATCATTCTTATCGCTTAAGAAACCGGGCGCTTCAATTAATTGAATTATCTTGTCTGCCTTTAATTCGCTCTGCAAAAGAGCAACTATATCGTCATTTTCAGAATTAATTGCAAAACTGTTTTCATCAATAATCGGAACGCATAAAACAGGAATGTACCCGTTTTCCAAAAGTAAATTTAAGAAAGAAGTATTAATTTTCTTCGGCTTACCTGAAAAATCGCGAAGGATGCGGGTTTTGCCTTCATCTCTGACTTTTATTCCAGTATTTCGTTTACCTTCAATCATTCTGCCGTCAAGCCCCGATAAACCGACTGCATTAACTCCATTCTGCTGAAGAAGTTCGACTATTCGTTTGTTTTTTAATCCCGAGTAAGCCATCATCATCAAATCGATAGTGTTCTCATCTGAAAGTACGCTTGAATAACCGGATAAAGAAGTAACAACCTTTTTTTCAATATTCAGCTTTTGCGCAAGTTCATCGCGGGAGGCATTTGCGCCGTGAACAATAATGAATGGTTCTTTGATGCCTGCAAGGTCAGCCGCAATACCCTTGAGATTTATCTCTTTACCGCCGCCTATTTTAATAATAATCATATAATCATTCCTGTAAAATTATTTTCAATTTGTTCCCATCCGGTTTCCCCCGGATATTTTTCCGAACAGATAATAAGAGATTCATCGGTAACTTTTTTATGCATTGTAAAATAACCGGGGTCTTCATTATGGTTTGCCGATACAAAGACAGAATCCTGATCGGCAATAATAATATTCATAGCCCTTACATAACTGCTTTTCAATTTAATCTGTTCAACGCCTTTAGCAAGGGCTTCTTCCATATCCCCCTGATAGAAACGCAATATGAAGTTGAATATCTTCTCGGCTCCGATTCTTCCTTCTTCTTTAATTCTAACGCCTCTTAACTCGCCGTTGAAAATGAAGACATATTCATCGTTGTAAAAAGGCATATTATTCTCTACTACAATATCTTTATCTTTAAAAGCGCTTCTTGCATGCACAATTAAACGGTTTGTTCTTCCGAATCTCGTAATGTCGTCTTCCCAAACCGGTTTAATGTTTTTATAGTGCGCCCATTCATCGTCAAGAAGAAATGAACAGCCCCATCCATGCCCCTGGAACTCTTTGCTGTTCTTTGCAATTCCGGCGAATATCTTAAGGTGTTGTTCAATCTCAAATTCATAATTAGAACGTACAAATAAAAGTCTGCACATAAATGCTCCTGTTAAATTGGATGTAAGCCTGTAAATTCAAGTCCTGTTGTTTCCTTAAAACCGTACATTAAATTGAAAGCCTGCAAAGCCTGCCCTGCCGCGCCTTTCATTAAATTATCGATTGCGCTTATAACGACAAGCCTGTTTGAAAACTCGTCTTTCTTAAAACCTATATCGCAGTAATTTGTGCCCCATAAAAGTTTCGGTTCGGGGTAACGGTAAATGCCGTCATTCTCTTTTACGATTCTTATAAAAGGTTCATCGGCATATTCCTTTCTATAGACTTTCCAAATTTCTTTTTCATCAATATTTTCTTTAAGGAATACATGCGAAGTTGCAAGAATACCCCTCACAATATCAATTGAAGTAACGGAAAAATGCACATGAATCTTTTTACCGAAACCGAGTTCCTGCAGAACTTCAGCTGTATGCCTATGCCCGGTAGGCATATATGAACGCACAACATTAGAACGTTCGGGATGATGAGAGGCTTCGGAAGGTTTATTGCCCCCTTCGCTTGAACCGGCTTTAACTTCAATTACCGTTCTTTCTTCTTCAATTAAGCCATTTTTGAATAACGGATAAAGAGCAAGAATTGCGGCTGTTGCATTGCATCCGGCGCTCGAGATATAATCTGCTTTCTTCATTTCTTCCCTGTGAAGTTCGGGAATGCCATAAATAAACTGTTTTAACAGCTCAGGACGTACATGCGGATGATTGTACCATTTTTCATATTCTTCTTTATCGTTAATCCTGAAATCGGCGCTGAGATCGATAATCTTTATTGCTTTTGCTTTAAATTCATCCATTCTTTTCATTGAACTGCCGTGCGGAAGGCAGAGGAATAGAAGATCGCATTCTTCAAGTTCATTTATAGAAGAAAATTTCATTTGAGTCGCTTTCCTCAAATTCGGATGCGCTTTATAGAGGAATTTACCAAGATAGCTTTCCGATGTTACTTGTTTGATTTCAACATAAGGGTGAAATAGAAGCAGCCTTATTAAATCGCCTCCGGCATACCCGGAACCGCCTGCAATTGAGACTTTTATTTTATCCATTTATTTCTCCTCTTGCTATTTTCATAACGTAAGCGGCCATCTTTTCAGGAATATTCACTCCCGTAGTTGTAATACTGTTTTTATATTCCATGGTATAATTTACTTCATTTACTTTAATTCCGCTTTCAGTTTCAAACAAATCAATTGCAACAATTCCTCCTCCTACAGCCGAAGCGGCCGCAATGGAAATTGAAGCTATTTCATCTGTAACCGAACAGTTTGAAGCTTTGCCGCCTCTGGCTGTATTGGTAATCCAGTGGGGCGAATCCCTATAGATTGCGGCAATGCATTCACCGCCAATCACAAAACTTCTTATATCTCTGCCTTTCTTTTCGACATATTTCTGGATATAAAAAATTGAATGATGGTAAGAACCCAATACGGTTTTATGTTCCAATATTGCTTCCGCGGCATCCCGGTCGTTTATTTTCGATAATAACCGTCCCCAGGAACCGACGGCAGGTTTAAGAACTACCGGGTATCCCATTTCTTCAATTGCTTTCAACGCCGATTCCTCGGTAAAAGCAATTCTTACTTCCGGCTGGGGAACGTTGTTCTCGGCAAGCGCCGTTGAGGTAAGCAGTTTATCGCCGCAGACTGTTGCTACTTTATAGCTATTTACGCATTTTATTCCGGCGGCTTCAAACAGACGCAGAGCATGCAGCGCTCTCGAATGGTTAATGCACCTTTCAACAACGATATCTACATCAAATGAATCTTTTCCAAGATTAAATGAAAGTTCCCTGTCGTCAATCATTACAAGTTCAACGTCTTTAATTTTATTGAACTCATCAATCAAGTATTTCTCATCCTTGCGGATAAGAGAATGTAATAATCCAATTCTCATGGCATTTCCCAAAGTTTAATGAATAAATTGTTTGTATGTATGTTATATTTTATATTATGAGCAAGCTAGTTGCTCTTCTTATACTTGGTATTGTGTAAGCAGGAATTTACAATGTGGGAAAGTTCGGTCAGATCAACTGTACGCCCTCTCTGGCCTACAGATTTAACCTCCTGTAAAACATCCATTTGAATGGATTCTTCAATATCATCCTGTCCAATCATTTTCAACGCATATCTTACCGAGGCAATACCCGACATATGATCGAGCGAGAAAGTTCTTTCTCTTCCGACTAATTCGGGGTTCAGGCTCTCATAATGCATCGGGTTAACCGAAGCCGCATGGGTATGAACGCCTGCGCAGTGTGTAAAAGCATTCTTTCCGGTAATCGGGTAATTAACGGGAATGGAAATGTGGGAGTGCCTGCTTACAATTTCATATAATTCAGGCAATTTTGCCAGATTCCATTTGTTCATACCGAAATCGGAAGTAAGAACAACAAGAAGCTGGGCAAGATCAACAATTCCGGCTCTTTCTCCAAGCCCGAGAACAGACGCATCTATAATCTCCGCTCCGGCTTCATAAGCCTGTATTGCATTTGCAAGCGCAAGTCCTCTGTCGTTATGACAATGAACCGCAATTTTCGGGAATAAATTCTGAGATGCCAGCTCACTTTTTAAATTTTTGACATAATCATACATGTTGCGCGAAGTACCGGGCACCATATAACCAGTTGTATCGGCAACGCTGATAATGTCGGCGCCTGCTTTAACTGCCGCCGAAGCCGCTGCAACAACATTTTCGAATTTCGAACGTACAGTATCTTCAGGTGTGTAACGGATAAGTAAATCGGGTTTCTGCGATTTTGCATAGTGAATTACGCTGCAAATCTGGTCAATTGCTTCTGAAAGGTCTTTTTTAAATACAGAATTTAGCCTTTCTTCAGAAACGCAATAGAAAATTCCGAGGAAATCGACTCCGCATTCCAAAGCAAGTTCAACATCGCTTTTTAAAGAACGCGAATGAGCCCCGACTTTTGCCTTGTAATTTTTCTGAGCAATTGATTTAACGGCCGAATAAATCTCCTGAGTAACAGAAGGATGCCCCGATTCAATTATGCCTATGCCAATCTGATCCAAGATATCGGCTATGGCAAGTTTTATATGCTTATCGAAATAAACACCGGGGGTTTGCTCCCCTTCGCGAAGAGTGGAATCGAGTACCTCAACCAATTTAGATCACTCTCCCCAATCTTCTTCTTCCTGAGGCGCTTCTGCAAGCACTACAGGGTCTATATCTACTACTTCGAGTTCAGTCCCGCAGTCAACACATTCAATTAATTCACCGACTACGGTATCGTCCGCAAGAGTAATTTCCGCTCCGCAGACAGGGCATTCACCGAACATAAATCCTCCAATTTGTTTTTTTGTCGAAAAATTGGGTTGAACTTATAAAAATAATACCTACTATGCAAATTTATTTTAAAAATTGTAACAAAAAAGATATTAATTTTCATTAACAAATCAATATGCTATCCTGAATATTTCTTCAATATCATTTTTGTACATCAGTTTTAATCTTCCGAGAGGAAGCCTTAATGAAGCGTTCTCAACTAATTTATTAAGGTCGCTCTCTTTAACTCCAATTTCCTTTAAAGAAACAGGAGCCTGAAATTTCTTATATAATTTTATTAATTCTTCAATTCCGTTTATTGCTTTTTCTTCATCGGCGCCGGAATAAATTCCGAAAACCTTTTCTGCAAAACGGGCAAACTTTTTAAGATTATGTTTATAATTATATTTCATCCACGCAGGGAACATGATTGCAAGCCCGGCCCCATGAGCAATATCGTAAAATGCGCTTACCGAATGTTCAAGCATATGCGAAGCCCAATCTCCGTAGTTCCTCCCGATTGCAGTTGAACCGTTCAGAGCCATAGTAGCGCACCAGGCAAGCTGAGCGCGGGAATCGTAATTGTCCGGTTCTTTCAAAAGAATCTGGACGTGTTTAATTATAACGCGCATCATGCTTTCCGCAATTTCATCCTGAATTTCCGATTCTTTTGCTCCGTCAAAATAATATTCGAATATATGAGATAACGCGTCAATTGCCCCGTTAACAGTCTGATTTGCCGGTAAAGAGGCTTGAACAGAAGGATCAATTATGCTCACTTTCGGAAACGATTCAAATCCTGCGCGGAAAGGCCATTTTTTCATTTCGTCTTCTTTTGTAATTACTCCGCCGGAATTCATTTCCGATCCGGTTGCAGAAATTGTAAGAATCGTGAATACAGGAAGAGATTTTTCGGCAATTCTTCTTCCGTCGAAAATACTCCATATATCGTCAAGGTAAAAACCTGCCCCAACCGCCTTAGCGCTGTCAAGAACGCTTCCGCCTCCGATTGCCAGAATACCGTCTAATTTTTCTTTTTTGCATAGCATTACAGCTTCTTCAACTTTGGATAGAACCGGATTAGGTTTTACCCCTCCCAGTTCCACGAAATCAATTCCGTTTTCTTTAAGAGATAAAACGGCCTGATCATACACTCCATTCCTGAAAATGGAATTTTTACCATAAAGCAGCAGGAGTTTTGTCACTCCACGCTTTTTTATTTCAATTCCGATTCTGCTTATCGAATTTTTTCCAAAAATAATTTTGGTAGGATTTTGAAATTCAAAATTTAACATTGCTCTTACACTCCTTTTAAGCTTCACTAATTAAGATAAGAAAATAAAGAGACATTTCAAGATACCGGGTATTGAGGCTGATTATGATTTTGCAGAACCAATTGCATCAAGTTCTTTAATAAGCCTCTCTTTAACCGAATTAAATGCGGATTTATATTTTTTATCAATCGGATTTGCGATAGGATATTTTTCCTTAGTATGATCGACAAGCTTGCCGTTTTTCCAGAATCTGAAATCGACATGCGGCCCGGAAGCAAGCCCTGTGCTCCCTACATATCCGATAACCTGCGATTTTTTTACTACGCTCCCTTTTTTTACTCCTGCGGCATATCTTGACATATGGGCATATTGAGTAATATAAGAACTATTATGCTTAATTTTCACCATGTTTCCGAAACCGCCATTATACCCCTTAGCTATTACAACCCCGTTGCCTATTGATAATATCGGCGTGCCGCTCGGAGCGGCATAATCTGTCCCAAGGTGAGGGCGGCGGTATCCAAGAACAGGATGGAGCCTGTTTAACGAAAAACGGGATGAGATACGGGCAAATTTCAGAGGCGATTTAAGATATCCTTCTCTTAAAGTATTGGATTTTTCATCATAATAGTCATCAATACTTCCCTGTGAAAAATGGAAAGCATAATACTTCTCTTTCCTGTGAATAAACTGGACAGCGTATATATTCCCCACATCGATAGATTTGCCTTTGATCTGCAGATCATCGAAAATTATTTTGAATGAATCGCCTACCTGAAGTTTTGTAAAATCTATTTGAGACGGAAAAATAGTATTTGCCAGTTTATCGGCCATCGGATCGCTTGCAAGACCGAGACTGTCAAGGGTGGCGTACAGCGAGCCATTTATTTCCGAACTTATACTACGCCTGATAGTTTTAATTTCTTCTTTCTTTTCGGCAACAGAAATGGAATCTTTTAATCCTATCGTTACGCTTCTATAAACGCCGAATTGAAAAACTATGTACTCAACGCCTTTATTCCGGTTAGTGTATGTATAATATGCAAGCCCTTCTTTATAATCCTTAGCTGTAATAATGTCTTTTGTCTTATCAATTACTTTTTGCGTAATATTCATCGGTATGCCGAGATCGGCCAGAAGTTTCGATTTCGTTTCGTTTTTCGTAATATGATTTTCCTGTTTTGAAAGAGAATCGATATTGATTCCGTATTCATCAAAATGAGAGGCAGCCTCTGCTTCCGGAATTTGGTTAACCGGTGTTTTTTTCGTTATAAAGTAAATTGATATAATCAGAAGGGTAATAAAAAGCGCGGCAGCCGCTATTATATAAAATATTTTTTTCTCTTCTGGTACAATAATTTTCATTAATCACCGGACAAACGTTTTGAATTTGAGTTATGATTTATTAATAGAGATTTTCTTTATTATATCTACGGAATTGATACCTTCGGCTTCAGCGCTGAAATTAGGGATTATCCGATGACGCAGTACGGGTATTAAAAATTCATCCACATCCGTAATACAGGGAGTAAATCTTCTTTCTATTACGGATTTTGCTTTGGCGGCAAGAATAAGAAATTGAGACGCCCTTGGGCCGGCGCCCCAGCTTACATATTTATTTACAAAGCTGTTTTCATCAATACCCCCCGGCCTTGAAGCGTTAACGCATTTAACTGCATATTCAATAACGCTCGAAGCCACCGGAACTTTCCGAACAAGGTTATGAAAGTTTATTATCTCTTCTTTGTCGATAATTTTTTCAGGCGAATAACTCTGATGCCCGGTAGTATTTCTCACAATTTCAATTTCATTTTCAAGCGAAGGATAGCCGAGCCACAGAGAGAACATAAATCTATCCAACTGAGCTTCGGGAAGAGGATATGTGCCTTCCTGTTCGATAGGATTTTGAGTCGCAAGCACAAAAAAGGGTTCTTCAAGAAGATAATTTTCACCTGCGGCTGTAACTTTATATTCCTGCATGGCTTCAAGTAAAGCAGATTGTGTTTTGGGCGGCGTACGGTTAATCTCATCGGCAAGAACTATATTGGCGAATACCGGCCCTTTTATAAACCGGAATTCCCTTTTCTTTGTTGCAGAATTTTCTTCAAGAATATCCGTTCCTGTAATATCCGACGGCATAAGATCAGGGGTAAATTGAATCCTGCTGAATTTCAGGTCAAGAACATCTGCAATCGTTTTTATTAAAAGTGTTTTAGCAAGCCCGGGAACTCCTACCAGAAGGCAGTGTCCGCGCGTAATAAGGGCAATAAGGAGCATATTTATTATTTCGTCCTGCCCTATGATAACTTTTCTGATTTCAGCTTTAATTCTTTCAACGCTTTCAGAAAGCTTTTCAACAAGCCGCAGATCTTCCGGAATATCTTTGCTAACGCTCAATAAATCCTCTTAAAGCCTTATATCCCAATAGATGGAACTTTTCAATTCTTTAATATAATCGGCAATCAATTCGCTTTTTTTCTTCTGAAGAGTAAGATTCTTAATATCTTCATAATCAATTTCGATATTAGCTGTATGCTGAGGAACTTTCTTTATTAATTTAAGAAGATGGAAACCGTAAACATTATTTCCAAATTCATATCTTTTCGGAAAACCGACGTCCCCTTCTTTCATACGTACCAGCTGTTCGGTGAGCTGTTTTTCCATCTGAGAAGATTCCCATGATCCAAGTTCTCCTCCGAGCTTTGCAGAATTTTTATCATCGCTGTATTTTCTTGCATAAAAATCGAATGTATTTTTTTTCTGCATTATGCTGTCTCTTAAATCGCTTAGGAATTGAATTGCTTCAAGATCATTCTTGTCATCGCTTTTAGGCTGGAACAGTATATGCCTGCAATGAATTACATCCCCTTTCCTTTCAATAAGCTGAATAATATGATAGCCGAAAGTAGTTTTAACGACATCCGAGATTTGATTTGGCGCGAGAGAAAAAGCCGCGGCTTCAAATTCGGGCACAAAGACGCCTCTTTTTCTTTCTCCAAGATCGCCGCCGCTCGCTGCAGAAGGATCAGCCGAGTACCTTTTTGCCATAACCGCAAAATCGGCTCCGTTTCTTAATGAATCCAAAATTGCCAGGGCTAATTCCTTTGCCTTCTTCTGAATTCTATCGCCTGTTTTCGGGTTTACAAAAATATGAGCTATAGTATATTTTTCGTTGACGACCCCGAGAGAATCCTTAAACCTTTCGTAAAAAGCCTTCACTTCTTCCGAATTAACCGAAACTCTTCCGAATTTTTTTTCAACCAGCCGGGATGTCGTATAACTTTTTATATACTCTTCTTTCAGAAATTTTTTCAGCTTATCCAATGGCCCATTGTAAGCTTTTTCAAGGTTTTCGCGTGACCCATATTGAGAGATAAGCGAATTTATTCTAAAATCGACCTCTCTTTCAACCTCCTGATCTTCAACTTTTAAAGTATCAATTTGAGCCTGAGCATATAACAATTTCTGGTCAATCATCTGATTAAGTATCTGTCTTCTGAAAATAGGGTCGTTAGGATCGACATTTTTATTTTGCGCTTCATAAATAGCTCTGCTGTCAAGATCCGATTTAAGGATTATTTCATTATCAACAACCGCAACAATTTTATCGAGCACTTCCTGAGCGAACAGATTAGAGCCGATAAGAACAAAAATAATTAATAATAAACGCTTCATTATTTATCCTTTTTTATTTCAATATCATATTTTGAGTAAAAATTCTTAATTTTTTCATCAATTAATTCTTTTCTTTTCTGCATTAAGTATCTTTCTTTAACCTGAGGTGCAATATACTCATAATCAGGCACTGATTCTCTAGGAAAATTCTTGATTAATTGTACAATCGTAAATACTCCGGGTTCCGTTTCTGTAAGAATACTTATATCATTTTCCTGCATATTTACAACAATTTTATAGATTTCATTAGGCTGAATTTCATTTGCAAAGGAGAATTTTTTCTCCGAACTTTTTCTTATAGTAGGGTCGCCTTTAAAGACTTTAAAGGTATTTTCCCAACTGCTTTCAAGGAGCGTTGCGCGGAATTGGACGGCCTTTTCATAACTGACAAAACTGATTTCGTTAAAGACATAAGCATCGTCGCCGCACTTAAACTCTTCCGATTTTTCTTTAAAGAAATTTTTAAGGTCTTCTTCATTGAATGAAATATCGAGTTCTTCATTCAATCTTTTCAGATAGACAGCAATTGCGGCTTCTTCTTTAATATCTGCAACTGCCTTTTTATACTCTTCATCGTCAAGAATCCCCTTTTTAACCGCTTCCTTATATAAGACACGGTTCCTTATCCATTTATTTATGTATTCATCCCTGAAAAGATTTTTAAATCTTTCTGTTGTTAGGACAGAATCGATTGTACCATTATTCAAATAATCATTTTCCACTCTAACGGCATAATCAACCTCTTTCTCCTTTTCGCGGCATGAAAATAACATAACTGCGCATAATACCATTAACGCCGGTATAACAAAAATTTTCGGCATGTTATTTTTTGATATTTTCGGGATAGATTTTGGGATTATATACGCTCCTTAATCTATTTAGATATTCTTCTTCAAGGGCTTTGCTCTGCTGATCCTGCAAAATCGAAGAAACTTCAGCCTTTGCCTCTTCGTAGGTTTTAACTCTTGGGTTTTCCTTGTTGTCCAGTCTTACAATCGACCACCCTCCGTTATAGCTGAAAGGTTCGCTGTAATCGCCAACATTTTTCAAATCCCCCGCTCTTTTTGCCAATTCATCTTCTTCTAAAAATTGTGTTTTCGGCTTTTCCGAATTAGGCCGGTTCGATTGTTTTATCAGTTCATCAAAGCTTACGCCTGCTTTAAGCTTTTTATATACGGTATCTCTAAGGGCTGCCGTTGTAAGGTAAATTTCTCTGTAGGTAACCTTTGTCTTCGTAATATATTTCTCTTTGGTCTGCTCCCAGTACTTACGCATCGTAAGAGTATCAACTTTAATTTTGCCCCATATTTCATTTTCATTCACTTTGAAAAGTAAAATTCCATTTTTATACTCATCTAATATTTTTTCAAATTTCGGATTGCCGTTATATTCTTTAAGCGCTTTAGCCTGAAGAATAATGTCGGAACAATATCTGTTATGGGATAGATCAATAGCTTTTTTGTTAAACCTTTTAGCTATAATATCTTTAGCATTAACCATAAAATTAAATAAGCTGTCAGCGACATAAGGTTTATTATCTATTGTAACAAAAAGGGAGTCTTTATATTTACCTTTAATATTTGCATAAAAGAGGGAATCGCCTACATAGAAAGAATCTTTAACTGCAATTAATGTTTCATATAATGAAGAATTGAGTTTGTACCCCACATCATCTCTTATACTTAAAATATAATTTTGAAGCGCTAACTGCAACCCCGACCTATCGAGCCCTTTCTTTAACGATTCATATTGTTCGTTAAGCGAAGGGTAAGGCAGAATTGAATTGATTTTAATAATATGAAAGCCATAGGAAGTCGGTACAATGCCGGAAACTTCTTTTTCTTTCATATTCATAACGACTTCATCAAATTCTTTTACAAAACTCCCTCTGCTTATAACTCCAAGGCTGCCTCCTTTGGTCGCAGAAACTTTGTCATCAGAATACTTTTTAGCAACTTCTTCAAAATTTACGCCATTTTTCAATTCATTCTGCGCGTCAAAAATTTTCTTTTTAGCCGCCAGAGTATCGGGCTGGGAATTGCCGTTTTTATAGAGCGCCAGAATATGAGAAACATTCATACCAAAAGCTCTAGGTTTTTTTTCGGTGACCTTAATAATATGGAATCCCTCTTCAGTCCTGAATACTTTATTGCACACATTTCCAACATTCGTATTATAAAGGTAATTTTCCATATCGGGAATATTTATATCTCCCGAAGTGATATAATAAAGGTCTCCGCCGTTCATTTTACCCGCCGGATCATCCGTAAACTGAGAGAGCATATCTTCAAATTTCTCGCCGCCGTTAATTCTATCCAGTATTTTCTGAGCTTTGTTTAAACCAAGATCGGCTTGAGTGGAATCCATTTTAATATAAATCTGGCTTATTCTTAATTCGTATTTCCTTCTATCATAGATCTTTTCAATTTCCTTCTCAACAATTTCTTTTTCAACCAGCATTGCCGCGCCGATAGATTTGCGGTATTCTCCGAATTCTTTTATTATTTCAGGGTCTTTACTGTACCCTCTTTGTTCGGCATCTTTTAGTTTCATTCTATAATTAACCAGAAGTCTCAGAAATTCTCTTTTTTCAGCCAGAGTATCAATTTTCGCATCCTTAGACACAAACCCCGCTCTAAGAAAAGCATCATTAAAATCATCAATAGTAATTTTAGCATCCCCCAATTCAGCTACAATATTATTATTTGGAGTATAAATTGTCTCCATCTGCGATGAACAAGAAACCAAAAAAGATAGTGGAAAGAGTAAAAATGTTAATTTTACATAAAATTTCATCCGATTCCTCCAAATTTTCATTTAAATATTGCGAAATTTACTTATAGAAAGTCAGAAAATCTAATATCATTTATTATATGGGAATGAGTTTCTTTCCCAAAATACGCCATCTTTATAACCCTGAATCTCCTTATTTGTTTCAGCAATTTGCAGCCTTTTAAGAGCCAAAGCAGCATATTTCCGGTCAATTTCAATTCCGATAAACTTTCTGCCCAGTTTTTTTGCAACCGAGCACGAGGTACCGGAACCAGAGAAGGGATCGAGGACAACGTCTCCTTTTTTCGAGCTTGCCAGAATCAGTTTTGCAACAAGTTTTTCGGGCTTTTGCGTAGGATGTTCCGTATTCTCAGGCATAGACCAGAAAGGAACCGATATATCATTCCATATATTAGAAGGGTGAGTAATCCTGAATTGATTCCCTTTATCCTCCACCCAGTCCTTCGGTTTGCCTTCAACCCGGTAAGGGGCAATAACTTTTCTTTTTATCTTTACCGATTCAATATCGAAATTGTATTTTTCAGAACAGGTGCAGAACCAGATATCTTCCGAATTATTCTTCCAGTTGGTTTTGGAACCTCTGCCTTTCTCTCTTTCCCATGTAATGCGGTTTTTAACCTTAAAATATTTTTCAAGAATAAGATGCACCGACGTTGACGTCTTCCAATCGCTGCAGAAATAAACCGAAGCATCCGGTTTAAGCAGCGGAATAAGCTTTAAAATAATTCTTTCGATATAACCGGAGTATTCTTCAATGCTCATCGATTTGAATTTTCTGCCGTTAAAATTTTTCTGCATATTATAAGGGGGATCGAGAATAAGAAGGTCTATGGATTTCAAAGGCAGGAAATCCGAAGCAATAAAAAAATCCTGATTAATAATTTTATTAATTACTTCCGGCAGGGATGCCGCTTCAGAGAGAACGAGCAATTCAAGGGCGTATTTTCTCTCTTCCTCTTTGGTTAGTTTTATAGTTCTGTTGCGCGAGTTTGATCCGGCCATAAAAATTATTTATTAAAACCCTTTTTAAGAATTACAAAAACTATTATAACCACGCAAAGTTAAAACAAAAAACATTCTATTTTATTCTTGTTCCAAGTTTAACGTTTTCTTTTACTTCCAATACCTGCGATTTTCCGTTCTCATCTTCAGCTGCAAGAAGCATGCCCTGCGATTCCAACCCGAATAATTTGGCGGGCTTTAAATTTGCGACAATAATAATTCTTTTGCCTACAAGTTCCTCCGGTTCATAGCTTTGCGCTATGCCTGCCAGAATCTGCCGCTTCTCATTTCCAAGATCGACCTGCAATTTTACCAGTTTATCGCTTTTTTTAACCTTTTCAGCCTGTAAAATTTTTGCAACCCGTAAACTGATATTTGAGAACTCATCTTTTGTTACTTCAGGAATAATCTCAACAGGGGCGGAATCTTCAGCCTTGCAGAACTTTGCTGTCTGTTCTTCAACAACCGAATCTTCTAATTTTGCAAAAAGGATTTCCTGTTTATTTAACGGATGCCCTGCAGGGAGGTTTTCAAATCCGCATTTATCCCAACCGGTTTTTCCTGAATTAAGGAAGGCGAAAATCTTTTCGCTTGAGAATGGAAGAACCGGAGAAAAAATCTCAGCCAGAGTATAGATTGTTTGAAGGCATATATTAATCGTAGTTGCGCACTTCTCTTTTTCGTTTTTAATCGAAACCCATGGTTCAGAATCATTAAAATATTTATTGCCTGCCCTTGCAAGATTCATCATTTCAAAGACTGCATCTTTTATCTTATACTTTTCCAGAAGCCCGCCAATCTTAGCAGGATATTCTTTAAGTAATTTTATCATTTCAACATCAATTTCATCCAGATTACCTTTAGCGGGCACTTTTCCTTCGAAATGCTTATGCGCAAATGTAAACGTCCTATTAATAAAATTGCCGAGAATATCCGCAAGTTCGCCGTTTGTTCTTCCCTGAAATTCTTTCCAGTAGAAATCGGTATCTTTATTTTCGGGCAGATTAGCGGCAAGCGTATAACGGAGTAAATCAGCGGGAAAGAGGTCAAGAAATTCAATAACATCAATTCCCCACCCTCTCGATTTTGAGAATTTCTTCCCTTCAAAATTCAGAAATTCATTTGCAGGAACATTCTGAGGCAGCGCATATTTTATATCATTTCCGTCATTCCATGCCATAAGCATTGCAGGAAACATAATAGTATGGAAGACAATATTGTCTTTTCCTATAAAAGCTATATATTTTGTTTTTTCATCCTGCCAGTACCGTTTCCAGAGGTCAGGGTCATTCCTTAAAGCCGAGAGTTCCTTAGTGGCGGAAATATAACCCAATACCGCTTCAAACCATACATAAAGCACCTTGCCGTCGGTGTTTTCAAGTGGAACTTTAACGCCCCAATCCACATCTCTTGTAACCGCCCGGTCTTTCAATCCATCCTTAAACCATCCGCGGCAGTACTGAAGCACATTATCTTTCCAGTTATATTTCTCATTCATTTCATCAACATATTTTTCAAGCCGTTCCTGATATTTTCCAAGCGGGAAAAACCAGTGGGAAGTTTCCTTAAGAACAGGAGTTTCCCCCGATATTTTGCTCTTCGGGTTAAGAAGCTCCGAAGGGTCGTATAACGAACCGCATTTTTCGCATTCATCGCTCCGGGCTTCAATATTGCCGCACCGGGGGCAGGTGCCTTCCACATATCTGTCGGGTAAGAATTTTCCCGCTTTTTCATCATAAAACTGTAAAGAAGATTTTTCTACAAATAATCCCTGCTTGTGAAAATCTTTAAAAAATTCGCGGGCAGTTTCATGATGAATCGGAAGGCTGGTCCTTGAATAGATATCGAAACTCATTCCGAATCTAGTAAAAGCTTCTTTATTAATGGAATGGAACCTGTCGATTACTTCCTGAGGAGTAATTTTTTCCTTATCTGCGGTTATCGTAATAGGGACGCCATGTTCATCGGAGCCGCAAATATATATAATATCGTCCCCTTTTAACCTTTTATACCTTACATAAATATCGGCAGGCAGATAAGCTCCGCTCAAATGCCCGAGGTGAATTCTGCCGTTTGCATAAGGAAGCGCCGAAGTAACGATAATTTTTTCTCTATCCAAGTTATCCTCTTAAGAAGTTTTCTCGGTTCAAATATAA
>Ga0153915_10001972_pt1 | contig 18908 bp, 13 predicted proteins | sample Opewatmetagenome_2_FD_107003 | JGI IMG/M metagenome (GOLD analysis project Ga0153915, IMG submission 107003) | Freshwater wetland microbial communities from Ohio, USA - Open water 3 Core 3 Depth 3 metaG | ecosystem: Environmental > Aquatic > Freshwater > Wetlands | place: USA: Ohio, Lake Erie...
CGGTACTCCAGCCTGGCGCAGGAGGGCCTTGAGCAGCGCCGCCTCCACTCGCGCGCCGTAGCGCACCGCCGCTTGCTCTCCCAGGATCGCGCTCAGCGAGGAGAACAGGGCGGGGTTGGAGAGGGAATAGCGGTGATCGAGGGGCGAGAGGTTGAGGAAGATGTCGCGTGACTCCATGCCGGCCGCCCTCAGGACGCGGCTTCCGCGCTGCGGTAGAGTTTCTCGGCCTCCTGGACCTTGTCCTCCACAAGGGATTCCAGCCTGAGCATCTCCTTCTTGAGCTCCCCGATGATCCGCGATACCGATTCGGCGGAAGACCGGTTGTCCTCCACTACGATACCGATACCCTCTATGGTCCCCGTGACCATGCGGTTGGCCCCGAGCTGCTCCTTCAGGGAGCGGAACAGCTCGTGGATGAAGCCGGCGTGCGCGCCCAGGTCGTGGGCCAGCGTGTCGAAGATCCTGCCCGCCTCCCGCGAGGACTCCCCTCCCCGCTCGATGACGGACTCGATCTGGCGCACCCACTTGCTCACCTCGCTGGCCGTCTCCGCGGATTTCTCGGCGAGCTTGCGGATCTCGTCCGCCACGACGGAGAAGCCGCTCTGCTCGTCTCCCTCGCGGGAAGCCTCGATTGCCGCGTTCAGCGCCAGGAGGTTGGTCTGGTCCGCGATGTCGTTGATCCTCGCGAGCGCCGCGACCATCTTGTCCACCACTTCGTGGATTCCCAGGATCTCCTCTATGACCTTCTGCACGATCGTATTGCCGCTCTGGGCGAACTGGGCGGTCGTGCCGATCGTGGAAGCGGTCCGCTCCGTGGACTGCGAGATCTTCTCCATGGCGCCCTGGAGCTTCTCCGCGGCTTCCGATACTTCCTCGATCCCGGCGGCCTGGTTGCGGGCGCCTTCCGAGACGGTGCTGGTGATGTCGGCCAGATTGTTGATGAGCTGATGAAGGTTGAAGATCGAGGCCGTGACGATGTCCATCGTCATTTTCAGCCGCCGGCTGGCGCGCAGAAGGTCCTCCGTGATGAGGTTCTCGCGGAGTGCCGAGGAGTAGCGATGGCAGGAGAGGGAAGCCAGGCCGCCGACGAAGGTGTTGAGGAACGGAACGACGATCAGCGCCAGCGCGATACCCCCGGGGAACCTCAGGACGGCGTAGATCGTGGAGGCCGCCGTGATCACGACCGCGCTCCCCGTGGCCAGGATGCATTCCCGCACGGACATTCGGAAGGACGCCAGGAGGGTCACGCCGATGCAGAACCCCTCGATCACGAACAGGGCAGCCAGCGCGTCGGTGATGGCAGGGCCCGCCAGAGCGAAGAACGCCATCACGGTCATCCCGGCCGCGTCCAGGGCCGCCGCGGCAAGGAACAGCGCGGCGACCGGCGCGCTGCGGCGGAGGAAGACCGCCCGAGTCACCAGGAGGGCCCCGTACAGGGCGAGAACGCAAAGGTCGGCAATCGAGGCGGCAGTCCGGCCCTGAGCGACGGAAAGCGCCAGTACGATGACGGCGGCTGCGATGCGAATGGTCATGGCGCCGCGATCCGATACTTTTCGCTGCTCGTCCGCGATGGCGGAAAGGCTTTTTACGCCCCGCATGGTTCATTCTTAGTTGAAACCCCGTGGTTTGTAAAGCAATCCCGGGCTGTGGTACACTCGACTGCGATGGCCGCGATCAACTACGGGGAGATGCTCAGCCAGGCCCTGGAAGCGGGTCGGCGACGGGACTACCGCCGGGCGGTCGATCTCCTTGCCACGATCGTCGGAAGCACGGACCAGTACCCACAGGCCCTGCTGTATCTCGGCAGGGCCTACCATGCCCTGGGGGACTATGCGAACGCGGCCCAGGTGCTGGGCTACTACGTGCGCACCCGGCCCAATTCCCTGCCGGGGCAGTTCTTCCTCGGCCGGGCCTACCTCGGGATGGGGGAATACGGCCTGGCCCTGCGCCACCTCAAGCGAGCGGTCGAGCAGGAACCTTCTTTTTCTCCCGCCTACGGCCTGGCGGGCCTCACGTGCCTGAAAGCGCGCCGCCCGGACAAGGCGATCTGGTGGTTTGCCCGCGCCCTGGAGGTAGATCCTCAAAACAAGCGGCTGCAGGTCGGCTACCTGAATACCGCGCTTGTTCTCGCCATCCGCCTGTTCTTCCGCGGCGACCTGGAGGATTCCGCCCGCCTTTTCAACGAAGTCCTGCAGCAGCGCCGATCGAGCATTCTGCCCCACCTCTACCTCGCCTCGATCTACCGGGAGATGGGCAACCCTGGGCTGTCGCTGTACCACCTGGAGGCCGCCTCCAGGATCTCCCCGCAGGATCCCTACCTGCACCTGCAGAAGGCAGTGGTGATGCTGTCCCAGGGGGACAGGGCCGCGGCGGCGGACGAGATACGCGCAGGAACGCGCCTGCTGAAGTCCAATGTCTCTCCCGGCTCCACCCCGGTGGAAATCCTTCGCTACATCACGGTGAACCTCTTCCGCGAGGGACGCCACCGGGAAGCGGTTTTCTACGGCGGCAGGCTGCTGCGCGCGGACTACGCCGACCCCAAGATGCATGCGCTCGTGGCCGAAGCCTACCGCAATCTCGGCGACCTGCCGAAGGCCCGCAATCACTACCTGAGAGCGATAGAGGGAGACAAGACTTCCCTGGAGCTGCGCTACGGCCTGCTGGCAGTGCTCTGGGAGATGCGCGACTACGACGAGCTCATGGCGCAAGCCGCCCGGATCCTCCAGCGGGACGGATCGGACGGGCCGGGTCACTATTTCCACAGCCTTGCCCTTTCCCGGACCGGAGCCGCCATCGAGCAGGTGCTCTCGGAGCTGCAGCAGCAGGTTCGCGTGCGGGGCCCGGATCCCGTGCTCATGGCGGAGCTGGCCGCGGCGTATGTGCGGGCGGGGCTCCCCGACCTGGCGGAGGGCTGGTACGCCCGGGCAATCAAGCTGCAGAAACCCTCGCCGGATCTGCTCCTTGCCATGGCCTCGGTCTACGAGGGCCTGGGAAAGACGGACAAGCTGAGCGGCCTGTATTCCCAGTATCTCGAGTTGAAGCCGGAAGATCGGCCCACGCGACGACGCCTGATTCGGCTCCTCCTTGAAGAGGAGTCGTTTGACGCGGCCGGCGAGCACATCCGCCAGCTCCTGCCGGTGGAGCGCGGAAATGAACGGCTGAAGAGCGCCCTGGCGGTCTGCTACCGGCGAACGGGCAGGTTCGCGGAGGCCCTGATCCTCATCCGGGACCTGCTGCGGGACCGTCCCGGCTCGGTGGACCACATGAAGGCGGCAGTCTACTGCCTGGACCGCATGGGAGCCCGGGCCGCGGCGATGAAAGCCCTGGCCGGCTTCATGGCCGAGCACGGCGAATCACTTTCCCTTGTCCTGATGCAGGGAGTCCTCCAGTACCAGGAGAACACGCTGGACAAGGCCGCCGCGACCTTCCGCAAGGCCGTATCCCTGGCTCCCACGGACTGGAGAGCCAACCGGAACCTCGGGATGGTCTATCGCAGGATGGGAAACGAGCTGTTCGCGGAGAAGTTCCTCAAGAAAGCCCGCGAGTACCAGGCGGCCGCGCGGGCGCAGGATTAGCGCGCTTCGTGCGTCTCCGGAAACGGCCGGGGGTTGAGCCCCCGGCCGCTTTCATTCAGTACAACCCAGGCAGAACGCTAGTCGCCGTTCTTCTCGATGTTGAGCTGCGCGATGGCAAGCATGGACAGGGGCACCTGGTACGGCGAGCAGGAAACGTAGTCCAGCCCTGCCTCCATGCAGAAGCGAATGTTCTCGGGGATGGCGCCGTGCTCTCCGCAGAGGCCTACCTCGAGATCCGGTCGGGTCATCCTGCCGCGCTTCACTGCCATGGCGATGAGCTCCCGCACCTCCGGGTTCAGGTTCTGGAAGGGGTTGCCTTCCAGGAGGTCGAACTGCGTGTAGTCCGGCATGAAGGTGTTGAAGTCATCCCGCGACAGCCCGATGGTGGTCTGGGTAAGGTCGTTGGTGCCGAAGGAGAAGAACTGCGCGTAGTGGGCGAGTGACCCCGCACCGAGCGCCGCGGCCGGAAGCTCCACCATGGTGCCGATCTTGTAGGGCGCGGGCTTCGCCTTGTAGCTCTCGCGCACATCGCGTTCCACGTCCACGAGTCCCCGGATGGATTTCCCCTCGATCTTCTTGCCGTAGATGATCAGCTTCAGCTCGTTCTCATTCATGATGATCGGGATCATCACCTCGGGCTCGACATGGACGCCTTCCTTCTTCAGCGCATAGACCGCCTCGAAGATTGCCCGGACCTGCATCTCGTAGATCTCGGGATAGGAGACCGCGATGCGGCATCCGCGGTGGCCGAGCATCGGGTTGAACTCGTGCAGGGCCTCGCTGCGGGCCCGCACGTCCCTCTCCGGTATCTTCGCAGAGGGCTTCTTCCCGGTGTTCAAGTACTTCATGAAGCGGTCGAACTCCTGGTCGTTGTGCGGCAGGAACTCGTGCAGGGGCGCGTCCAGCAGCCGGATGATCACGGGGTAGCCCTCCATGATCTTCAGCAGCTTGTAGAAGTCCGCTTTCTGCATGGGAAGCAGCCGGTTCAGCGCCTTCTTGCGCTCCTCCACGGAATCCGAGAGGACCATCTCGCGGAAGACGTTGATGCGCTTCTCCTCGAAAAACATGTGCTCCGTGCGCACCAGCCCGATGCCGCGCGCGCCGAACTTGCGCGCCAGGGCCGCGTCCCGCGGCTTGTCCGAATTGGCCCGGACGTGGAAGCCGGTGACGTACTTCTTGACCAGCGCGAGGAAGTCCAGCATCCCCGATTCCTCGGGATCCGGCTCGATCAGGTCAGCCTTCCCGATGTACATGGACGGGGTGCCGTAGAAGGGAACGTTGAGGGTGACGTAGTCCCCCTCCTTGATCGTGACTCCCCCGACGGTCGCCTGCTTCCCCTTGATCCTCATGTCCGGCTTCACCAGGGAGACCTTCCCGTACTGCCGGGCCACGACCGAGGCGTGGGCGGAATAGCCTCCCTCGGTGGACAGGACCCCCGTGGCCACCTCGATGGCCTTCACGTCCTCCGCGAAGGACGCCGGCAGGCAGAGGATCAGCTTCGTGTCCTGGCCCTTCTGCTGGGCGATCTTGTGCGCGTCCAGGAGCCCCTCGGTGGAGAAGAACAGGCGGCCGATGGCGGCCCCCGGTGCGCCGGTGATCCCGCCGTTCAGGACCTTCAGGCCCTTCACGGAAGTGAAATCAATGATAGGGTGCAGGATCTCGTTCAGCTGCCCCGGCTTCACCTGTTTCACGACGTAGGAGTCGCTCACGATCTTGCGGCCGTGCAGGTCCAGGAGCAGCTGGATGTCCGCCTGGGTGGACTTGGTCATCACGGACCGCTGGTCGATCAGCCAGAGCCGCTTGTTCTCAACCGTGAACCGAATGGAGCGGATCTCCTTGAAATGGTCCTCCACCTTGTGCGCGATCTTGTCCAGATCCGCATGGTAGTTCTTGGCGATGCCGGCGATGTCCGAGCCCTTGGCCCCGATGGCGTTGAACTTGTTCTGGAAGAACTCCCCCTGGATCTCCTTGTCACCGGTGACAATGTTTCGGGTGTAGAACTGCCCGTTCAGAGAATCCTTGCCGTAATTGCCGTACACCATGGGCTGGATGAGAAGCCCCGTGTCCTCCTGGTTCTGGTCGGTGATCGACAGCAGGTGGCTGATCCGCTTCAGCGCCGTCTCCAGCTGGTCGAAGGGGTCCGCGAAGAATCCGCTGGGCAGCATCTTCGTGTAGCGGGCGAGGGAGGCCTTGCGCTTCTTGGCATCCATCTCGGAGTTCATCTCGCCGTCCAGGTCCTTCATCGCCTGGCGAAGGCTCTTGGCCTCCTTCTCCTTGTTTTCCAGCTCCGCGATGGCCGACTCGATTTCGAGGTTACCGCGCGTGAGGAACTGCAGCTCGTGCGAGCCGAAGTTCTCTCCCACGAAACGGTTGAAGCCGGCGAGCGTTTTGTCGGTGAGCCCGTAGTTGTGCAGCGTGGGGTACGAGGCGATGACCAGGTTGGGGCTCACCACGATCTTCACCAGCATCGGGTTGTCCGCGTCCCCGAAAGTCTTGCCCGTCAGCTTGGCCAGGCGGTCCATCCACGAGCGCAAGGCCGCCCAGATGTCGAAGTCCTTGAGGTGCGCGGCAACGTCCGCATCGATGACGAACCCGGGCAGGATGGGCAGGTCCAGGTCCGCGAGCTCCATTGCGAGGCGCCCGCGTATGCCGATGCGCTCCAGGACCTCCGACTTGGTATTGGCTTCACCCTGGGCAAAGAACCAGATGTTCTTCTTCATGTATGTCCTTCCCTTTCCAGCCTAGAAGAGGTTCAGGATGGCGCCGACCTGGGCCTTGAGGAACGCCTCGAACATGTGGCTGGCGCCCTGCTTCAGGTAGCGCTGCAGCTTGGCCACGTCCTTGATGTCGTCACCCGCGATGGCGATCATGATCGCGCTGCCGTGCTTCACCTTGCCCCACTTGAACAGGGTGTTGATGTCATGGATGCGCTCGCCCTCGTAGAACACGTAGACCTCGAGGCCGGGGTACTTCGTCGTGTAGCTCTGGATGATCTTTTTCCAGGCCTCCACGTTGCCGTTATGGAACAGCTCGTTGGTGACCGGGATGGAGTACATCGGCGTCATCCGCTTGGCAGCCCCGGACGGCGCCGCCGGAGCGGCGGCGGGGGCAGGAGCGGCCGCCACGGGGGCGGCAGCGGGCGCCGCGGCCTGCGCCGCGGTGGGGTAGATGGGCAGTGTCGAGGCCCTCGCCGCGGCGGCAACGGCCGCGTAGTCTATGGCGGGAGGAGCGCCTGCCTTGGCGGGCCGGCCCCGGGCAGCCTTGCGAGCGGCGCGCGGGACGGCCGGCGCGGCAACCGCGACCGGCGCGGGCTTGCGGAACACGAAGGAGCCCTTCAGGAGCGCCGGCGGGGTCTTGGCCTTCCCGCCTTCCATCAGCGCGATGAGAAGCGAGATGGCCGCATCGTATTTCTTGTCCCCGTCGGTGTCGGCGAACGCGCCGGCGAACACGGTGACCAGCTCGTTCTTTTTCAGGGCGCGAACGGTTTCCCAGTGGTCCCGGTTCTTCGGGTTGACCACCACGACCCCCAACTCGGGGTGGAAGTAGACAACCACCACGTCCACCGCTTTCCACGTGGCCACCGTGGAGGTCAGGCCGTCGAAGGCGTCAAAGCCCTCCGCCAGGTTGTGGGACCTGCAGGAGTAGTGGTACTTGTCCACGAGGATCGCGTTCAGCGTCGGCAGCACCTGCCGGGGCTCTATGGTCTTGTCCGCCAGGCAGCCGCTGAGGATGTCCGCGATGTTCTTCCTGGACTCGAAATCCGCGATGACGCGGGAGATGAACTTGAAGTGCCTCAGGGAGCGGTTGAAACCGTCCCGCGTGGCAAGCTCGTCGAAGGCATGGACTTGTTCCGGCATCTGTATTTCCCCTCTGACCGAAAATGAAAATGGTGACCCCCGGAGGGGTCACCATTCAATGTCCCGCGTGCTCAGATCTCTCTCAGCCCGACGTCCTGGGAGCCCTTGCGGGGCCTCCCCCTCTTGGCGGCCTTGGCCGGCCGTCCTCGGCGCTTGGGCGCCACGTCCACCACGCCCTGCGAGGCCGGGGCCGCGGCGGGGACGTTCAGCATGTCCAGGTACTCCGACTTCTTTCCCCCTGGCTGCTCGGCCGTCTCGCCCTCAGGGGGCGTGGCTGCGAAGGACTGCGCGATGTCCGCGCGGACCGTCGAGCGGCGGCGGGAGAACGAGGCGAATGCCGCGTCCTGGAATCCCTTGGACACCCCATAGAGGAACTCGTTCAGCACGTTCGCCATGCCGTCCAGCGTGGCCTTCTTTCTCTTGATGGAGGTGATGTTCACGTCCAGGAGGAGTCCGGGCTGGATGTGGTACGGGTTGATGAGGTATTCGAACTTCAGGAACTGCTTCTCCAGGAACTCCAGTCGCTCCTCAATGACCCGGCGCTGGATGGGGTAGCGGTAGCTGAACAGCTTCTGCAGCCGCTCCTTCATGAGGATGATCTTGCGCTTGATCTCGTCCTTCTCCGCGATATAGGTGCGGTTCATGCGCTCCACGTCGGTGTCCCCCGGCTTCACGAAGGTCACCTCGCTCCAGCTCTTCTCTATGTCCTCGTACAGGGGGTCACCCGTGCGGGCCTTGATCCGCCTCTTGATCTTGCCCTTCATGCGGCGGGCAAGGTCATCGAAGTCCACGACGCCCTTGAGGAACTTCGCATCCACGTAGACCATGTCCAGGACGTCCCAGACGTGCTGCACTTCCACCTCGAAGCTCTTGGCCTGCACGTCGTAGGACTTGCGCTCCTCCAGCAGCTGCGCCTGGTCATAGTACTTCAGGCGGATGCTGTAGCGCTCATCCGGCAGGTGGTCGGCATCCGTGTCCTCGTACTCGCGCAGGATCAACTCGCGCGCGTTCTTGAGGTTCTCCACGTGCTGGTAGCCCATCTTGGAGGTGTCCAGGATGGAGGTGATCGAGTTGATGGCGGTATTGAACCCCCGGTTGCGGATGTTCTCCAGGTCCATGATGCGCTTCAGGTTTTCACGGATGTTGACCGGATCGTACTCCTCCGGGTCGATTTCCGCGCGCAGGCCCTCGATCTTGTCCATGAGGCTCTTGGCGAAGTAGCTGTAGCGCCGGGACTTCGGGTCGTCCTTGTCGTCCGAGGTGAACTTCTCTACCCGCTTCATCTTCTCGAAGAGGATCTCGCCGTCGCTGAGCTCCTCTTTTCCCTCGTCCACGATCTGGTCTTTGAGCTTCTCGATCTCCTTGTCGATCAGGTCCACGATGTTCTTGGAGATCATGTCCTTGATCAGGTATTCCACGGTGACCTGGTAGTGGAAGATCGGGCTGATGAGCTCCGCGTCCAGGATGTTGACGGAGAGCTTCACGTCCGTGACGGTCTTGGGCTTGTACGCGCTGTCTTTGAAGGAGCACTTCACGATGGAGTACGCGTTCTCACCGCGGATGAAGGCCCCAACGTCCGTCTTCTGGCGAAGGAGGGAGTTGGTCAGGTTCTCCAGGTCGTTCACACCCCTCTGGATGTGCCCCTGGAGGTGCCCGTACATGTTGACGATCGATTTCTCGATTTCACCCGTGTTGAACTTGTCGATGCCGCCGACCTGGTCCAGCAGCGCCGCGATCTCCTTCGGCGTGTAGCGGGCCAGCGACTTCATTTCCTCTTTGTCGATGAAGTTGCGCACCTTCTTCACCATCTCGTCTTCCGACGTGACGATGAAGCGGTTGAACATGTTCTGGTAGTTCTGGTTGAAGTAGTTGTACAGCTTCTCCTTCAGGCCTCCCATGATGTCTATCTTCTCAGCAACTTCCTTGGGAAGCTTCGAGGCGATGTGATTCATCACCTTGTCTACTTCTTCAGACATGAGGAGATCGACTTCGGCCTGCTGATCCCGGAACTCCTGGGCCAGCGAGTTTCTCGAACCGACCGCGCTAGGCTTTTCCGGGTGGAACACATTCGGGCTTTTCGGAAGGTCAATGGCAGCCATGGTTCTCTCCTTTTCTCAGTTTCGCAAACCTATCTCAAAGCTAGTAGACCACAAAAGCCTACCACTTTCAAGCACTTTTTTCTCTCTTCCATTTCAGCCGTTTTTGTTGCATCCTAACAGGAAAAGGGGGCCGAAATGCTCGCCGGGAAACGCTTTCTGGCCGCGGTTGCGCTTGCGCTCGTGCTCTCCTCGCAGGCTCCTGCTGACACCCGCAAGGAGAACATCGATGTCATTATCGCGCTGGACAGGTCCCTCTCCATGGAAAACAAGATAGGCGCGGTTAAGAGCTGGGTCAATTCATTTATTCTGGACCAACTCGTCATCCCCGGTGACTTCCTCACCGTGATCACGTTCTACGGGAAGAGCGACATCCTGATTTCCAAGGAAATCGCCGGCGACGCCGACCGGGCTTCTGCCAAGGCCCTCATCTCGGGTATCCACGGCAACGGTCGGTTCACGGACATCGGCAACGCGCTGGACGTGCTCAAGGCCCAGCTCGCGGACAAGGAGAAGGACGGACGCCAGAAGTACGTGCTCCTTCTCACCGACGGCATCCAGGAGGCCCCGCCTTCCAGCAAGTACTGGTCGAAAAACGGCGTTTTCAACCACGAGTTCCTCGCCAACACCAAGACCATCCAGCAGAAGGGCTGGAAGGTCATGATCCTCGGCATCGGGATCGAGACCTCCGCGAAGCAGCTCGCCCAGGAGCTGCAGGGCTCCTACTCCGAGATCACGACCAAGCTCACCCCGGAATCACTGGCAACCACGGCCGGAACTCTCTTCGGAATGCCGTCCATCGCCGGGCCTCTCACCCTGGGCGCGGTCAGCGCGAGCGGTTCCTCGCAGGTCTCCTTCACCCTCAAGTCCTCCGGCCTCGCGGGGGACACGCGTATCACGGTTGCCGACGTCGCCGTGGCGTCGGGCACCCGCTCGTACTCCTCCCTTGTGACGGCCCCCGCGGTCATCACGGTGAAGAAAGACGGCACGGTGCCCGTCCGCATCCCGCTGCAGTTCCCCGGCGGGCTGCCGCCGGGAACCTCCTCCGCCACGCTGACATTCTCCTTCAGCACGACCGAGCGCTTCGCCCCGGCGCAGGTGCCCGTCACGCTGACCGTCCAGGGGTGGGTGCAGAGCAACCTCGTACTTCTCGTGCCCGGCCTCGTCGTGGCGCTCGTCCTCATCGCGTTGATCATTCTCCTGGTCTGGAGACTGACGAGGGGCCGGCCGCTGCGCTTCGCGGTCCTGGTGGACGAGGAGCCGGTCCAGGCGGAGACGCTTGAGCTCCGGGCGGGGCGCGAGCTGTACCTGAGCGACAACGGGTCGACATTCTCTCTCGCGCCGCGGAGGAGCGCCCGGTCGGTGGCGAGGTTCTCCGCGACCGGCGGAAAGCTGGGGCTGTCGGCACTCAAGGCAGACCGCTTCCCGAAGGTCGTGGAGTTCCCACCGGAGGCCCGGGGCAAGTCGTTCGTGCTGCACACGGAGACCGGGAGACACGTGACCCTGAAGGTGGTGTCGAGGGACAAGATAGCCGCGCCGAAGGCCCAGCCGAAACCCCCGCCGAAGGAGGCCGCCCGGCCGGTCCCGGATAGGAGAAAGGCGACCGCTGCGAAGTCACCCCAGAAGAAGAAGGCGGCCCCCCGGGTCAAGTCGAAGGAAAGGAAGAAGTAGACTGGGAACGACTTCCGTTTTCCTTTTTGACGTCGGGCCGGCCCAGGAGCTGCCAGGCTTCGACGAAAGCTACCGCTTCTCTACCCTTCCCTTCTGGGGAAATTACTGCCTGGTGGATTTCCTCGTTGCCGCGTTCGCCTCCGAGCCGCGTCCCGAGCTGACCGTGGTCCTGGAGGACGAATCGCGGGATGCGGCGATCGCACTTTCCAGCCGCTGGAAGAAAGCGGTGGCCCGGACGCAGATACTAGAGCACGGACTGGCGGGCGTCGCCCGGATGGCCGCGCAGTCCGAAGCCGACCATGTCGTCCTGGGGTCCGCCTCCTGCGTGTTCCTGGCCGAGCCATCGGCGTTGAAGGAAAGGATTGAGGAGGCAGGAGACCAGGTGGTGAAGCTCTCCGTGGCGCGCACGCCGGTGGAGATCTATTTCTCCCGGCGCGAGCACCTCGCCCGTCTCCTGGCCGCCGCCGCGGAACGCGACATGGGCCGGAAAAGCCTCCGCCCCGCGCTGTTCAACGGCCTCCTCCAGGATTCCATCGACCTGATCATGGACGTTCCGGGCGAGGTCCTGTTCCAGAACGACCTCATGGAGTACTACACGAACAACATCTGGGTCGTGGCCAACTGCGACAGTCCCCGGCTCCACCGCGCCCTTTCCCGGCTGCCCGAGCTGGCGGAAAAGACCTCGGAGTCCCACGTGGCCGAGCGCGGCTTCATCCGAAACGCGTGGCTTTCCTCCGGCGTGGAGGTGGAGGGCAGCGTGGAGGACTCCATCCTGTTTCCCAACGTCGTGGTGCGGCGCCACGCGTCGGTGTCCCGTGCGGTGGTCTTGAACGGGAACCGCATCGGGTCCGGGACCGAGATCCACAGCGCGCTCATCCTGCCGTTCACGGCGGAGATCCCGCGGGCGACCCCGAACATCGGGGACAACTGCTCCATCGGCGCAAAGGCCTCGACCATGAAGAACTCGGACTTTCCGGGCCAGATCCGAAACGGGATTTCCGTGATCGGCACGAACGCCGACATCCCCAGCGGCTTCAAGGCGGAAGCTGCCACGTACGTGGCACCGGGGGTCCCTGCCAGCGTCCTGCGCAAGCTCAAGCTGCTGAAGAAGGGAGCCAGCGTCCTGCGGGAGCGCCCGGCTCCAACCGGAGGAAACGGCTCCGGGAGGCTGCGGTGACAGAGCTCGGGCCGGCAATCGATTTCCTGAAGCGCACCCGGCGCTTCATCATCACCGCGCACGAGACGCCGGACGGCGACGCAATCGGCAGCGAGTGCGCCATGCAGAGAGCCCTGACCAGCCTCGGCAAGGAAGCGATCATCATCAACGCCGACCCCACCCCACACAAGTTCTCCTACCTCGACACGGACCGGGCCGTGAGCGTCCTGGACGGCGGGCGGGCGCTTCCGCCGGACATCGGGGAATACTCGCTGCTCATGCTGGACACGAACGACGTTCGGAACATCGGGCAGGTGGCCACGCTCGTCCTGCCCCGGGTCCGCGAGTACTTCATCATCGACCACCACGAGCGCGACGAGGCCGACACGCTCGGCGGCAATGTCATCCAGCGGGGGGCTTCCTCCACCTGCGAGATCCTCTACCAGCTCATGAAAGAGATGAACGTCCAGATCGACTTGCCCATTGCGCAGGCCCTGTACACCGGCATCGTGTACGACACCGGCTGCTTCATCTATCCCAAGACCAGCGCGCTCACCTTCGAGATCGCGCGGGACCTGGTGGCGGCCGGCGTCGAGCCCAACTACGTCTATACGAAGATCTACGAGAGCAACTCGATCTCCGCCCTCGTGCTGCAATCCCTCGTGCTCGCCACCCTGGAGCTGCGTTATGGCAACCACGTGTCGATCTTGACAATGGACCGCAAGATGATCCTTGATTCCAAGGCCAACTACGAGGAATCGGACCAGTTGATCAACATTCCCCTGAAAAGCGAGGATATCCGCGTGTCGGTGTTCTTCAAGGAGAACGTCGAGGGGCTCGTGCGCTGCTCCATGCGTTCCAAGGGAAACATCAACGTGGCGGAAATCGCGCAGCGCTTCGACGGGGGCGGCCACAAGACCGCGGCCGGCTTCAAGTGCCGGGAATCCATCGAGAGGACGAAAGAAATCATCCTGGACGACCTGAGGAAATACTTCCCGTGACCCGAGCCCACCCGGTTTTCCGAGTGCCCGCGCTCCTTGCCGTTGCCGTGCTCTGCGCGGCGCTGTGCACGCTCCTTGCCGCCTGCAGGGGAAAAGGCGGGGACGGCGTGGTGCGGATCGTTCCCAAGCCCTCGCGGCCGGCCGAGGCAGCGGCGCAGGCGGCGGCACCGGCGGCGATGTCGGATACCGGTGACGCCCGGCCGCGGATCGCCATCGATCCCCAGGACACCGTGCTGCAGATCCTCAGTGTGAACCTGGACCAGGACCCGGACGAGGAACAGTTGATCGCGGTGAAGAAGCTCTCGGACGTGGGCTCCCCCGTTCGGCTGCTCGTCGTGGACGCGGACCCTGCGCGCGGCACGTACTACTACCAGAGCTGGGAAACCGAGACCGACGCCACGGACAGCCGGGTCTTCTCTCTCTCCGTGCGCGACATCATCGGCGACCACACGCTGCAAGTCGTTGCCAACGGCATGAACGACGCGGGAAGGCTGACGCTGGACGTCTACCGTCTCCTCCCGCCCAGCCAGGGCAAGGGGCTCGTCTATCGGCCCGTGCTGCAGGTAGTCGCGGACGAGGTCAACGTGGACGAAAGCGAGCGCCCCGACAGCTACGCCACGGATTCCAAGCCGGGAGCCAGCTTTCCCGTCATCGCCTACCTCCGGGACCCCGACTCCCAGAGCGTGATGGACCTCGTGCGCATCCGCTACACATGGAACGCCCAGGAGGGCCGCTACGTGCCCGGCGGGGCGGAGAAGATCCCGGGCGAGGAAGTCCGCCAGGCACAGCTCAAGGCGCTGTACACGAGCAGCGGCGAGCTGGCCTTCGAGCAGTTCATCTCGGGCTCCTGGGTGCAGGTGCAGCCCGGGACACCTGGCAAGTCCAGGGACACCTACCTTTCCATCATCGATTTCGATCCGGTTGGCCGAAAGATCGGGCTTTCCTCGGGCAACACCCAGGAAGTCTACCTCTGGCAGGAATCCCACCGCACGATCTACAACCGCCTGCTGGCCATTGGGGAGAACGAGGCCGTGCCGCAGATACAGCTGCTACGCACGTTTTCCATCACCGTGAACGATCCGGCCAATATCACGGTGACGATCATCGGGAACGACACCGGGGAATCCCCGACGGTGGCCTATACGCGGGTGGACGATGACATCCGGCAGAGACTGATCGACCGCCCAGACACGCAGGTGGTCCTTGCCCCGCTGTCCATCTCGGGCAGGTACATCGGGAGACAGGGGCTCACCGTCGACTTCCAGTCCCCCCGCGTGACCTGGAGGGACATCAGCGGCCTGCACGCCGGTTCGTACGTGCTGTTCTCCCTTGCAGGGCATACCATCCTCACCACGAGGTTCAGCGTGGAGGCCGGAGACCCCGGCCAGGTCAGCTCGTGGCTGGTGGACTACGCCGAGCGCCAGGACTCGGTCTCCATCACGCGGACCCTCAACCTCTCGCCCGTGCAGTTGACGGTCAGCGGGTACGAGGACGCCAACGGGGACACCCTGTCCCTGCTGCAATACGAGGACCTGAGGAAGAACTAGGGCAAGCTGCCTGGCAACGGGCGCCCACCTTGCGGCAGATGGCCAGCGCTCTCTACTTGTCCTGGACAAGGAATCCCGTGAAGCCGGCGGCGGAGAGCTTCGCGCGCACCGCTTCCGCGGCGTCTCGCTCGAGGCTCGATCCCGCGAACACCCTCCAGCGGTCCCTGCCCTGCGCCAGGTCGTGCAGCACCGTCGCAGAGAATCCCCGCCTGCCCAGCTCGAGCAGCAGATCGTCCGCGTTTTCTTTCACCTGGAACGATCCCGCCTGGACGGAATAGCGGACCGCTGCAATCGGGGGGGCCGCCGGGCTGGGCGCGGCCTGTGCCGTGGGTGCGGATGGCCCAGGCGATGAGGGCTGCGGCTGCCCGGAAACCGCCGGCGCGGCGTCGAGCGTCGCGGGAGGCTGCGCCTGCGCAGCCGTGACAGGGATGGCATCCGGCGCGGGGGCGGGCAGCACGACCTGGCGGCTGGCCGGCGAACCCGGTCCCGGGGCACCGGCGGCCAGGACCGTTTCCGGGGCCGATGCAAATCGCTTGCCCAGCTTCGCCCGCGCGTCCGACTGCCCCCCCGTGTCTCCCGCGCCCTGCGCGGCCTGGTAGAGCACCCAGAGGGACTTCAGAGCCAGGTCGGGGTTGCCGGTCTGTTCGGCCAGTCCGACCAGCGCGGCGCGAGCTGCGGCGCGGTCTCCCGCCCGCAGGTCCGAGAGGGCCTGCAGGAGGATCTCGGAGCTCGGGCTGCGGCCTTTCAGCCGCTCGAGCGCGGCGGACATCGATTCCGCGTCGTTCATCCCGAGGGAGAGGAGAAACGCGGAAACCAGGGTCGAGTCTGCGGCTCCCTCGGCATGGGCCGCCAGGTAGGCGTCCCGTGCCTCCTCGATCCGGCCGGACAGGTCGAACAGACGGGCGATCCGCTCGAATTGCGCCGCGGCGCCCGCCACACCCTTGCCCGTCTTGAGAAATCCCGCGGCGGTCTGCAGGAGTCTCGGGAAATCCTGCTCCACCCGAAAGTAGGAGTCAAAGACAGAAGCAGACTCCGGCGAGCCCGGATTGGCGGACAGCCACTCGGCCAGCGCCGAAGCAGCGCCGTCCAGGTCACCGGCGCGCTCGCTGGCCGCCGCGCGGTCAAGAAGGGCGTCGGCTCCCGCCGGGGCGGCCAGGGCGCAGACCAGGATGGAAGAGAGCAGGATGCTTCTCATGGAGGCCCGTTCAGAGTATCGGCCTCCTCAGGACCTCGTCTTCAGCCCCCGGAAGAACTTGAACAGCGAGTACACGCCGATCCCGAGCAGGACCACGCCACCGGCAACCAGGACTCCGCCGGCGTGAAACAGGGATGCAAAGACCGCCGCGACCCCCACGACGGTGGTGACGACCCCGAGCGTTCGGTCGTGCTTGGACGAGCTCAGGGCGACACCGGCCAGGCCGATCACGGCTCCCACGATCACGCCCAGCACGGGGTGCGCGGTGATTGCGGCCAGGATGATGGAGCCGACTCCTCCTGCCACAGACACCACGCCCTGAAGCCCCTGCTTGGTGACCTTCTCCCTGGGAACGATATCGGTGCTCATACGTGCCCTCCCTCAGTGCAAGTGTACGCTCCCTCGCGAGCCGATGTCCACCATATGCTCGAGTTGACATCGCCCGGACAATATCCCTAGAGTACCCGCATGCACCCCCTCGCCCGGCGGATCGCGCTGCTGTCCTCCGCCTTTTCGCTGGTGATCGGCCTGTTCCTGCTCGGGTACAACCTGCAGTTCATCTCCGCTGACGCCGTGTCCACCGCGCTCAACCTGTGGCCCATCCTCCTGGTGGCCGCGGGCTTCATGCTGCTCGTGGACTCCGCCAAGAAAAGGGTCACCGCGCACGCCGCGAAGGTCACCACCAACGAGTACGCGCTCCCGACGGCCGCCGGTTCGTCGGAGCTGGCGTTGCGCGTGCACTTCTCCTACGGCCGTCTCCAGGCCGGCCCGGCCTCAGGCGAACCCCGGCTGGTCACCGAAGCCGTTGGGCCACGGCCGGCTCCGGTCATCCGAAACGAGATGGTCGGCAATCGCAGCGAGATGTCGATCTCCGTGTCCCAGCCGCTGTTCCCTTCCCACGTGGCCAAGGGGGACACCTGGCGGCTGCTGCTGCCCACCGGGCTGCCGATCCACCTGGCCCTCCAGGTCCACGAGGCCGACATGCGCCTGGACCTGCGGCGGCTTTCCGTCGAGACCCTGGACCTTCGAACCGAGGCCGGCTCCCACGAGGTACTCCTTGGCCGCCCGGCCAAGAAGATCACCGGCCAGGTTACCTGCTCGGGAAGCAGCCTGTCCCTGGTCCTGCCGGCCGGAGCGTTCTGCATCGTGCGGCTGCTCAACCCCTTCTGCCGGCTCGACTATCCGCAGGGAGACATGGAGAAGCGGGAAGACGGTTCCATTGTCACCCCCCGCGCGGCCCCGGGGGCCGGCAGCGTCGAGATCGAAGTGGACGGCCCCATCCGGGACCTTGTCCTTGACATCGAGGACGCGGAAGACCCACGTCCCGCCGGGGAAACTTGAACAACTCTTCGGCACGTGCTACGTTGAAAGCGGCCGGGAGATCCACGACTTGAAGAAGATGCCATCCAGAGTTGCCGTTGCACTGGTCCTCGCTCTTGCCTGCGCGTCGGCGCCGGCATTCGCCGCCGACAACACCGGCGGGCCCTCGACCTCGCAGTATTCGCTCGGCGATCAGACGATGTCGATCAACGCGGGGGTCTTTCTCCCGCTCTTCCTCCTGCCCTCGGGCGTGATCCTCATGGCGGGAAGCCCCCCCCAGCTCACGCCAGGCGCGGTGGGCTCGCTGAGCTGGGCCGCCTACGTGGCCCCGCAGGTTCGCATCGGCATAGACCTCTCGGGCAACTTCACCCTTTCCCCCAACTCGAACGTTCTCCTCATGCTCCCGGTGGTCGGAAAGGCTTCCTACATCTTCACCTTCTACCCCTTCGAAGTGCCGCTCACCTTCGGGATCGGGGCGAACATCGTGAAGTACACGAGCCTCTCCACGGTCGACCTTTTGCTGCGCCCGGGGGCCGGTTTCTACTGGATCTTCAACTCCTCCTGGTCGTTCGGAGCGAACCTGAACTACTGGTTTGACATGCAGTTCAATACCGATCCCTCCAAGAGCCGATACGGGAGCTTCCTCGAATTCTCCCTCTCGGCACTCTACCATTTCTAGAGGTCAGCGGATGAAATCCAGGCACCTGAGACTGCTCGCCCTTCTCGCCCTGTCTCTCGCCGCGCTTGCGGCCTGCTCCGACGCGATCTACTCCACCATAGAGACGGAAAAGAAGACCGCCACGAACACGCTCTCGCAGACCCTGTCGGTGTTCGGCATCGCGGTTTCTCCGGCCCAGACCTACTATGTTGCGGCCGGCGCAATTTTCAAGGGGGTGCTCTCCGGCACCACCGTCTCATGGATTCCGAACGCTTCTGACAGCACGCGGCCCTGGAATCCCCCGGGGCTCCTGTGCAACGCCATGGCGCTTTACGGCACCAACCTTTTTGGCGGATTTGTCGCGCAGGATGGAACCCCCAGTCTCTACATGTCTTCGGCCTCGCCGTATTCGTTCAACTCCGGCGCGACCTCCCTGGCAACCGCGAGCGCCGGCGAGCAGGTGACCATGCTCGGCGCCACTGCCGCAAACCTCTTCGTGGGCGGCGCGACGCTGTCCGGAAACAACTATGTCTACCAGCTCGACTATTCCAGCAGTCCCGGGAGCGTGGCGTGGACCACGGCGCTCTTCCCAGAGACGATCCTTGGCGCCCCCGGCCTGGCCTACCCGCTCGTCGGAGTGGCCAACCTTGGAACTACCTACTGGACGGCTTCGGGGTCCACCCTGTATACGAGCACGGCACTTCCGACTTTCACCCAGGTAACCGCGCAGAGCTGGGGAACGATCAACGGCGTATTCGCTGACTCCGCGAACAACCGTGTCTTCGTGGTCACCAAGTCCAACGGAATCTACTATTCCACGGACGGCGGAAGC